>Ga0208162_1000401_pt1 | contig 25460 bp, 10 predicted proteins | sample CB_VirMetaG_4_FD_184539 | JGI IMG/M metagenome (GOLD analysis project Ga0208162, IMG submission 184539) | Freshwater to marine saline gradient viral communities from Chesapeake Bay - CB_1508_1M Viral MetaG (SPAdes) (version 4) | ecosystem: Environmental > Aquatic > Marine > Coastal | place: USA... | reverse complement strand
GGTTTTTGTAAAGCTCAGGTCAACGGTTCAAGTCCGTTAGTTGGCTCTTGGCGATACTGCCGAACCATCCCCTTCCGTGTGACTCAAGACCTCTCCGAAAGGAGGGGTTTTGTTGTTCATAAATAAAGCAGAAGAAAAATTAGTGTGCTGATACAATGCCTCTTTCCAGGTTAGAAAATTTTCTAATTAACACAGATGGTAATATTCTTTATGTAAATCCATCAGATCTAGATGCAACTGATAGTTTTGATAATAAGGGAAACTCCTTAACAAGACCATTCAGAACAATCCAGAGAGCACTGATAGAGGCAGCGAGATTTGCCTATCAGAGTGGTTCAAATAACGACAGATTTGATAGGACAACCATCCTATTGTATCCTGGAACACACTTAATTGATAATAGACCTGGATATTACATCAAAAACAATGGTGGATCCCCACAATATTTTGATGTCAATGAGAGTTCAGTAGCATCTCCTGATCTTGAGTTAACCAATAATACTATCTTTGATTTAGATAACGCATCAAACGTTCTCTATAAATTCAACTCAGTTGATGGTGGTGTAATTGTTCCAAAGGGAACTTCACTCGTTGGTCTTGACCTCAGAAAAACAAAGGTCAGACCTCTATATGTTCCTGATCCATCAGACTCATCAATTGATAGATCAGCACTGTTCCGTGTAACTGGTGGTTGCTACTTCTGGCAATTCTCCATGTTTGATGCTGATAGATCAGTATTTTATAACAAAAACTTTGCACAAAAAGCAAACCCAAGTTTCTCTCACCACAAACTGACTTGCTTTGAGTATGCAGATGGTGTCAACCAGAAGGCATTGACAGGTCTGACTGACCTTGATATGTATTACTTCAAGTTGATGAATGCATATGGTGATGATACTGGTAACAGAGAGATTACAGATTATCCAACTGTAACTGACTTTGAACCCAACAGCCCTGAGTTCAAGATTGTTGGTGATCTTTCTGCGAATGACTTTGGTGTTACTGAACTTACATCATCTGGATTAGTTGCAAGCATTGTAACAGATGTTGTACACAACCTCAACGTTGATGATTCATTCCGTGTAACTGGAGTTGGTTCAGATCTTTACAACGGAAGTTATAAGGTTTCTGGTATCTCCAGTGCCACCAAGTTTACATACACTCTTCTTGATACTCCAGTAGATAGTGTCATCACGATTGGTGGTAACGAAAAAGTTGTTATTGAAGCAGACAACGTAACTGGTGCTTCACCATATATCTTCAACTGCTCACTGAGATCCACCTTCGGTATGTGTGGATTACATGCTGACGGTGCTAAGGCGACTGGATTCAAGTCCATGGTTGTCGCTCAGTTCACTGGTATCGGTCTTCAGAAGGATACCAATGCATTCGTAATCTACAACGACACAACTGGTCTTTATGATACTAATGATACTGCTCCTACTGGAACTCTGAAACCACTCTACATCAACCAGGATGCTGTTTATAAGACTGATTATGAGAACTTCCACGTCAAGGCATCAAACGATGCTGTCATTCAGGCAGTTTCAGTTTTTGCAATCGGTTTCTCCAATCACTTCCTGGCAGAGGATGGGGCAGACCAATCAATTACAAACTCTAACTCAAACTTTGGTGCGAAGTCTCTGATTTCTAAAGGATTCAGAAAGCAATCCTTTGATCGTGATGACACTGGTTATGTCACTCACGTTGTTCCACCAAAAGATACACAAGAGGCAGAGTTTAACGTTCTGTGGAGAACATTAGATCCATCCACAACGGTAAGTGCTGCTACTACCTCAAGACTTTATCTTCTCGGTGAGACTGACTTTGATAACCCACCATCAAACATCACGAATGGATTCAGAGTTGGTTCAAGAAACAGCGAACTTCTCTACCTTGATGCTAACATTGGCGGTACGAATACCCAATACTCTGCACCAATCTTGATGCAGGTTCCATCTGGTGATGGACCTTCAACAAAGAAAACATTTACTGTATCATCAATTGATGCTTCAAGCGATACCTTAACTTTAGATTCCACTCACAACTTCTTCACTGGTGAATCAGTAAGACTCTACAGTGACAATGGTGTTGTTCCTGGTGGATTAGAAAACAACCAACTCTATTATATCGTTTCAAGTTCTGCAACTGAAGTTAGATTAGCGAAGTCTCTGAACAATGCTAACAACGGTACTGTTGTTGATATTAGAAACACAAACGGTGGTATCTTGACTCTGGTCAGCAGAGTTACCGATAAGATTCCTGGTGAACTTGGACATCCTGTTCAGTATGATTCTGCACAAAATAACTGGTATGTACTGAGTTCATCTACTATTGCTACTAACACAATCTATGATGGATTTGTTGGTTTCTCAACAGAGATTGCAAGCAATAACTCTTCAACTTATGTTAGAAGACTCTCTGAGAACCGTGACCTGAATAGCAGAATCTACAAGTTACGTTATGTTGTTCCTAAGGAATTCTCAAATGCAAAGGCACCATCAAAGAACTTTGTACTTCAAGAATCCAAGACTGTTTCAGAAGAGACAACTATTTCTGATGTAAACTCCAATCGTAATCCTCGTGTCATCGCTGGCATTTCAACCTCTGGTTCAACTGTCACGGTTACTTCAGAAAGACCACATGGTCTGAGTGTAAATGATAGAGTCCACATCAAGAACGTTAAGAGTTCTACCAATACTGCTGGTACAGATGAAGCAGGATTTAATGGTTACTACTATGTAACTTCAGTAAGTGACACTAAGACATTCACTTATACAAATGCAAATGATGGTGGTACATTTACAGATAATGTTTCAACCAGAGGTTCTGGACTTCCTGTCTTTGAAAGAAACGAGTATGACACAACATACACAATCCAAGAAGTAGAAACAGTTCAAGAATACGTCTCTGGTATTCAAGATGGTATCTACTATCTTACTTGCTTGATTGGAAACATTTCACCAACTGTTTCTGATTTCTCAAGACTCAAGTTCAAGCAGAATCTAAACTATCTCTATCCTACTGTTGACATTGATAACCCAGTCAACGATCCAGAGCAAGCGGTATCTGCTGCTTCAGATAAACTGCTCGGTAAGGTTGTCGTTAATGATCCACTGAATAGCATCACCAAAGAATTTGCTATCAACTATCTTACCGATAACAGAATTGGTTTTGCAGTTACTGGTGCAATCTCAAGTACTGCTGGTGTTTCCACCGTATATAGTGCTTTAGACCACAACCTGAACACTATCACTGGTCTTGGAATCTCTGAGGCAGGTACGGGATACGGTGCTGGTATTGTCACTACTCTTTATAACCTCTCACTTTCTGGTGGAGATGGTTCTGGTGCAACTGCAAATGTCACCGTCAGTGCAGCAGGAACAATCACCGCAGTTCAGATTGTAGATGGTGGCGGTGCATACGGAGTTGGCAATACACTGAGTGTTCCAACTGGTTCTGGTGGTGTTCTGCGTATCAATTCAATCAATGATAATATTGGTGATGTTATTCAGGTTGTTGGTATCGGCACAACTCAGAATCGTAACAACAGTGGATACAATGGACTCTATAAGATCACTGATGTTCCTAGTTCCAAGTCTGTAACTTATACCGCAGGAACCAATCCTGGAATCTACACAACTTCAAGTGGTATCTTCTACGTTGTTGATGAAGCACTTCCAATTAGTACAGTCACTGGTGTTGCAGTTACAACTCTTGCTGGAATTGTAACCGTTACCACCACCAAGGCACACGGTCTTTCTGTTGGTAACAGAATCAAGATCACTGGAGTTACTGGATCTGCTGCTGATACTTACAATGCTGACTTCATCGTCAAGGAAAAAGTCAGTCAGTTTAGTTTCACAATCAGACCAACTGTTGGAATCACTACGACTTCAATTGGATCTGCAGAAGTTTATAAGTATGGCATCGGTGCATTTGGTGAAGACACTTCACTTCAGAGTGAGAAGATTGGTGGAAGTCTGCTGAGCATGAACGCTGGTATCAGCACCACAATGTCTGCTGGTATCACCACCACTGCAACTACACTTCAAGTTACTAATACTGTTGGATTCTCAAAAGGTTCATTCCTTCAGATTGATGATGAGATCGTCAGAGTCTCGGCAGTCGCAAGTGGTTCTAACCTCACCGTAATCAGAGGTACACTTGGTACGATTGCAAAACCACATGACAACGGATCTGTTGTTAAGAACATCAAGGTTGTTCCTTCCGAGGTTCGTAGATTCTCTAGCATCCGTGCTTCTGGTCACACCTTTGAGTACGTTGGTTATGGTCCTGGTAACTACTCCACTGCTCTTCCACAGAGAATTCAAAGAACTCTGACTCAAGAAGAAGAACTTCTTTCTGTTTCCAAAGAAGAGAAAGGTGGTATCGTGTTCTTCTCTGGTATGAACGACCGTGGTGATTTCTTCACTGGAGAAAGAGCAACTGCAAGAGAAGTATTCCTTGGTGAAACTGGATCTGATCTTACTGCTACCTTTGACGATGTTTACATCCGTAATACTCTCCGTGTTGGTGGTGGTGCAAACAGAAACCTCCCATCAGAATTCAGAGGCCCAGTAAACTTCACCAATAAGATTACTTCTACTGATGCTCAAGATGGCATCAACGCAATCAAGTTGCTCCTCAAGGGTAACAATACTGTCAATCCATTCTTCCAGATCGGACCTGATGCAAACCCATCACTGATTGTCAACCAGTCCAGTGAGTTTGTTGGTATCAAGACTGCAATTCCTGCACATGAGTTGGATGTTAATGGTACGATTCGTGCAAACGTCTACGAAAACTTCAAGTTATCTGACCTTCCAAACTCACCAACAGAAGAAACCACCTTCAAGAGAGATCGTGTACTGAAGGTCAACAGTGCAGGTAATGGTTATGAGTTAGTTGACACTCACGAACTTGATGCATTCAAGTTGAGAAGTTATGGTATCAGCAATGACCCAACAGTTTATGTTGGAATTGGTAGTACAGTAGGTGGCAAACTGGTAGTTAGTGGAATTGCCACCTCAAGATTCAATGTAGGAGAGAAGGTCAAGCTCTTTGGTGTTACCAGCACCTCTGATTCAGTTACCGTCTCTGGTCCTGTTGTTGGTTCTTCTAGTTTCGCAAAGGTTGGTTCTTCCTCTACTGTTTCAACCTATCGTTACTGGATTGCACAATACAACTACAGAAATGGTAAGGTTGGTGTTTCTTCCCAGATTTCTCCAACTTCTGGAATCGGAATGACCTCCATTGGCAACTTCAATGATCTTGACCACATCACTCTGACTCTTGCAAGAACCGATACCAACCACGGTATTCTGATTTATCGTCAGGAAAGTGTTGGCGCAGGAACAACTAATATTAATGATGCTAAGTTGGTTGGAATTCTTGGACCAAAAGAACTTACGAACGCAACCGCTGGTATCCTCTGGAAAGACTATGGTGTTTATGAGCAAACCACATGGTCACCAAAGGGAACAAAGAATGAATATGATTCAGATCAGATTCACTTCCCCAACATTGCAACCACTGGTCAGAGAAGAGGTTGGGCACTGGATGAAATTGTTTCAATCGGTGCAAGCACAATTACCGTAAACGGTGCATACAACTTCAATGGTGCAACTGGATTCGGAACAACCGATGCAGTAACCGTTGTCCATGATAACACTTATGCAATCAGTCAAGCGATTGATGATACTGTAGCATCTGGTGGTAACTACCTTGATATCCCAAGCGGAACCTACATTGCAAACAAGATCATCATTCCTTCTGGATTCACTCTCGGTGGAAACGGAAAGAACACCATTCTCAAGCAGCAGTACTTTGCTAACGACGAGACAGATGGTGGTGGAAACAGTCTTGACTTTGATGGAAACTTTGTTGGAATCGGAGTCACAAATGCATCTGATGTGACTGTTAAGGATATTACCATTGATGGAAACAGTGGTAACAACATTCTCTTTGACGGAGAGTTAGATAACTATCTGGTTTACTTCAGAGGTATTTCTTCCTCACTCTTCAAGGACATTGAGATTCGCAACAGTCCTGCACATGGTCTGTACATCTATGATTCAAACAGAGTTTCAGTTGAGAACTCATCATTTGTTGATGGATCCCTCACTGATAGATATCCATTTGAACCAATCCAAGCACAAGAGTCTGAAGTTCTAAGAATTAATGATTCTCTGTTTGAGAACTATCCTGGTCCTGTTGATCTTTCTGTTACTTCTGTTGTCTCCACTGGCGGTAACATCATCCGCAACTGTGGAACTGGTCTGAGAGTTTATGCAACTGGTAAGATCACAACCACAAATAACATTATCCTTGGACCATCTGATGAATACATTCCTTCACCAGACATTTATGATAGTGATTATAATTCTGTCAATATTACGATTGACAGAACCACTGATTTCTTCGGTCCTGTCCTTCAGTACATTGAAGACGGTGACGTAAAAGATATCAGCAGCGGAAAGGTTTCTATTACTTCTGCTGGAATTGGAACCATCGTTGGTCAAGGAACCACAAACGAAACTCTTGGAACTCCATTCCTTGGTTTCAATATCACCACTCCAAATACTGGAACATTTGGCAGACAGAATGGTTACATTCAACTCTCCATGCCACTTGCAAACACCAGTACCCTGGGTCTCAGTAGTTCACTCGGATACGACATTGTTGCAGAAGAGTACTTACAACAACCCTCTGGTTTCTCAACTTACGTTGGAATCGTGACAGGTGTTTGGAATACAATCGGTTTAGGTGCAACTACTTACACCGTTAGTATTGATTATGCACAAGCAAGTGGAATCTCCACTGGTGATGTTGTGAAACTTGTCAACCACTCAGTATCTCCAAGTCTCTCGCAGTACAGTCTCACTGTTCAATCTAAGACAACAGTTGGTATTTCCACTGTTGAACTCGCACTGACTGGAATTACAACAACCGCTTTAATTAATGGTAATCAGAGTGGATATATATCTATAAGGAGAACATTCACAATCGCTAAAGGAAGAGTCGGAGTCATCTAAATGCCAGACAATACTAACGTAAATAATAATTCAGCAGTTGTTGTTGTAGGTAGAACTGCTCCTGTTCCTCCTGGTCAACAAAAGTCTGAAAAGTCAATTCCTGTTGTTATCGCAAGTGACCAGTCAACTATTCCAGTTGCCGAACAGAATAAAGTTCAGTCCGAAGTTGCACTCTCCCTTCTGGGTATTCCCAGATCGGAGGTTGCTCTTGGTATCTTCGCTGACGTTAACACTTATGATGTAAACCCAACTGAATGGACAGCGACACCAGAACAGTTTGCAACTGTTGGTAACGATGGCAAATATGTTGGTGTTGCTCAGACTATGGGTTGGGGTCTGACCCACGTACCCGAAGAATCTGGTGCTCTAGTTGAAGCTCCTGCAGATAAAACTGCAATCTTGACTTCAAAGAGATTCTTCAGATACCAACCAGGTCGTGTTTCTTCTGCTACCTTTGGTGTTAAGACAACTCTGATCAACTCCGATGGTTCTACAATTCAGAACCCTGCGATTCGTAAGTATGGTATCTTTGACAACTATGATGGATACTACTGGGAGTCAAGAAATAATGGAGAAGGAGATAACTTCTGTGTCGTAAGAAGAACTCAATCAATTACATTTAGGAATCCAGTAGAGTTTAGCAATACTGCAAATCCTGGTCAAACTTCTGATTATGGAACAACAAATCCTTATGATCCTCTGGAACCCAGAGCGTCTGAATCTGTTGGTGCTGGTGCAACTTCAGTCCCAACTGGATTCACCAACGTTGGACTGGGAAGTATGGTTATCCTCAGAGATAACCTGTTGATGACTCACGCTGGATGCTATGATCCATCACTGTTACAACCAGAGCATAAGGTAGGAATCACTTCAATCTTTAATGGAAATACGATTTCCATGGCAGGATTGGCAAAGAGTATTACCAATGCTGTTTATAATATCAACACTGGTTTGATGGTTATTACCACCAGTGGTGAACATGGATTCAAGAATGGTAAGTTTATCACTCTGACTGGAATCGGAATGACTTGCTATTTGGATCCAGTTAATCCAAAGACATATCCAAACAGAACTACTGGTTATAATGTCGTAAAGGTAGACTCTGCAACTTCATTCACAGTCAACGTTGGTGTTTCAACTGTTCCTACTTTCTATCATAGTGGTGGACATGTAGTTGGACTTTCAACAGATCAGTATGTTTCATATTCTAAAGGAACTGCATCTGCTGCTCATAGTGGATTCACTGATGATAAGATCTATAGAGTTGGATCAGTTATTGTTAATTCAAGCACAGGAATTAGCACAGTTACATTAAAGGACCTTGATGGAACCGCAGTAAGTGGACTGACTAATCAGATATTTACTGGTATCTCATCACACGTTCTCGTAACACCTGTCCCATTTGTTCAACCAACAAACGGAACTTTAATTGGACCAGATAGAACCAAGTATACTACTGTAAAGGCGACAGGCATGTTCCCTTACATGTATACTGATGCAGATGGTAATGATGAAGGTTATATTGATACTTCACTACCATCTGGAAGTACTGGAACACTCCAACAACAGATTGATAAAGTCAATGCCTACTATGATAAATGGGTCAATCAAAACGTTGACATCAATTACTGGGGTGTTTATGAGTATCGTATCCCAAGATCTAGATTCAGTGGTGACCGATTAGATGGTGCTACAGATGACCTTCTTTATAGTGATGTGGTATCCGACAAGAGAGCAGGTCAAGTTGTTACCGATAGTGACACTGGTGAACAACTGACTGATACAAGTATTTGGGATCTTGATCTAACCAAGGTTACCATGTACAAGGTTGAGTTCTCATGGTACGGTGCTGTTGGTGCTCTGTTCCTCGCATACGTCCCTGTAAGCAACGGAGAGGCACGTTGGGTACGAGTACACCACCTGAGGGCATCAAACCAGTTGAAGGTCTCCTCACTGGGCAATGCGACCCTTCCTATTACTTACATGGTCTATGGTGGAGGTGGAGCAAATAGAAATGGTTACGCAAATAACCTGAGAGCGGCAACATCATTCTCTTATGGTTCATCTTCTGAACACATTGTCAAGTATGGTGCTTCATACTACATTGATGGTGGTGACCGTGGTACAGTAAAACTGTTTAGTTATGGTTCACCAACCAATACCGATGTATATGGTCTGAAGAGACAGTTCACTGTAGGATCAGGAACAACTGAAGCGGCACTGTCTAATGCTACGGATTCTTTGGATCCATATATCACTGCAGGTGCAACATCTGGACTGACATCATCGTACTATGTCGGTGCAAAGGTCATCACATCTGATCCACTTGATCAGAACATTGAGGTCACCTATGTCAACCCATCAAACAACAGACTGCATCTTAATGCTCCTCTGAATTCTTCTTCACTGGCAACCATCAACATCATTCCAAACCGTGTAACTCCTCTGGTTGGTATTAAGTGCAGAGACTTTATCCAGAGCAGCACTGGTAGAAATGTAAGAAATAGAACTCAGGTTTATCCAACCAGACTCTCAACTGGTTCAACTGGAGTTGTTAAGGTTGACCTTCTTAAGTCGCCTATCTTCCAGACTAATTCAGTCATCGTACAACCAACTCTTTCTGCACTGACATTAAACACTTCAGTTAATATTGGTAAGAGAGGAAAACCAACTCAGGTTGATCTTCCACTGGTTATCTACACTGGTAATCATAACTTTGTTTCTGGAACTGCTGGAGCAATCACGGTCCAGAGTGGATCGGCAGCGGGTGCAGCACTGACTGCAACTTCAGGAACCGACTATGATGGAGGAACTGGAGTTCTGACCATCGTAACCACCACCAATCATGGAATGACAACTGGTGATACAGTTATCATTGCAAACGGTGCGATTACATTAACATGCTCACTTGATAACTATGCAACCAATCATTCATATCCAAGATCTACTGACCCATCTTCTGGTTCAACACTATCAGCAACAGTAGTCAATAGTACAACCTTTACTGTAAATGTTGGTCAAGCACAGGCAGAATACATCAGAGACATCGGTGGAGGAACCTATGGTTACTTCAGAGGATACTTTGAGAATGATGCTTCCCAAAGACCAATTTCTGTTCTTGGTTATCTTGAGAACAGAGGATCAGATAGAACCAAAGATGTTCAAACCGATGGTTACTACTTCTATGCTCTGAATGCAACGGCAGATAACATTGTTCTTACTACGACTGAACCATTCTTAAGAGAAGAGAATTCAAGTCCAGTTGGTGATGGTGTTTCTGGAATCACAACAGAGTTCACACTTGCTCAGTTGTCCTCAATTAAAGTCAACCCACAAGTAAGAAGTCCAATTCCAAAAACTGGAACTATTGTAGCGAGCATCTTTGTTCCTGCATCAGGTGAAGAGTATGACCTCTCCCCATACTTTGACTACAATAAAGAGTATCTCTCATTCCCCCTAACCAATAAAGTTGAGAGTCTTTACATCTGTGGTTCAACCCAGTCTACATATAATTCAGGTAGTCCAGCGGCAGAGATTTCTGCAAGTCTGACATGGGAGGAGCAGTGATTCATGAATGGGGGAAAAGACGTAAGGCTTGGAGACGACAAAAGACCCGTCTCCATTATTCCTTCAAACGAGGATAATCTTTATAATATTAATAATGGAGAACTACTAACTGATGAATTTGGAACTCCTCTGATCACAGAGGTTGATCAATACTTTATTCCAGACGCAACAGCAAAAAGGTCCACATCCGTTGTCTTTGACGAGAACCCATCCACACCATATACTAGAGTAGATCATGCCAATGTTGGTATATTTACTGCTACTTACTGTGGTGATCTTGATGTTTATGTAACAACTGGAGCAGGAACTACCAGTGGAGGAACTGTAAGTTTTGCCTCTACTGTTCTGATGACAAGTGGAACAGTTGTTGATCTTGATGAGTATCCATATCTTGAAGTCAAAACTGTTGCCGATCAAGGTTCAGAAAGAAATAGAATGTACTTTGATGATTCCATTGGAATCTCAACAATCGTTGGAGTCAAAGTATATGATAAAGTTTCTGGTAGATATATTCCCGATGGAACGTTTGTAACTAAAGTCAATCCATCTAGAATTATACTATCAAACAATGCTACTTTTGCTGGCATTCATACTAATAATATTTTAATTGAGAGAGCAACAAGAAATCTCAAGGCATCTAATAATGTATGGAAGATTGAGGAACAATTCAAAGAGACAAGTCAAGTTAGCACAACTCTTCTAGGTGTTCCTCGTGCCGAAACTCAATTAAGTTTGTTCTCTAACGTTTCATCTTATGGATTAGATCCAGATGAATTTGAGTTTTATAGTTTCAATGCTGGAATTAGTTTTAGTAGTTGGGATAATAGATCTAACCAAGTCTATGGTAATCGTTATCTTGCAACAAGAACTGAAGAAATTCAAGAGTCTGCGATTAGACTAGAAGCATTCCCACCTCCATATTCTTATCCATTTGGGCCAAAGTTTGCCAAATTGGGTTCATACAATCCAACTTCTTTCAATCAGTATCTTACATTCATTCAACTTGGTAATGAGTTGTATCAATATTATAATACTGGTGCAGGATCTGGATATCCTGCAGGATGGAAAGAGAAATTCTTAAATCCAAATAATGTTTATGTTCAATCATCTGATGTAGAATATGCTGCTGGCATTTCTGAATCGTTTGCAGAGATTGATACTTGGACTGATACTTGGAGAGATATTTCACAAGGTGTTCTAATTGACCCAACTGATGGATCTAGTTTTAACTTTGCTAAAGTTAATCAATTGGGATTGCAGTCTGGACCATATGGTTCTGATGTCACACGTCCTGGATACAACAGCGATTTCCTAAGATACAGTTTCCTTCAGTCAAGAAGAGTATTCAGATATCAACCAGGTAGAATCAGTGGATTCACCTTTGGTCTTAAGTCATCTACAGAACCAGTCAGTGGTATCACATTAGAGTGGGGCATTACAAACCCAACTGACCAATATGTTTTCCAGATTGAAGCTGGACAACTTAAGATCATTCGTAGAAGTACAATTCCTCTTGAGTCTGCTGCTCTTGCAAGAAGTGGATTAACAATTCTTGATCAGGTCAGAAAAAAATCTGGTGATCCTTTTGATGACACTCAATACTGGACAATTGAAATTCCCAGAGATAAGTTCAATGGAGATCCACTGAACGGAAATGGTCCTTCTGGGTATTTGATTCAACCAAACAAAGTCACAATGTATAAGATTGAGTTTGGTTGGTATGGTGCAATCGGTGCTAGATTCTATGCATATATTCCTGCAGGCCCTGGAGAAGCAAGATGGGTCGTTGTCCACACATTAGTTATTGAAAACTCACTCGGATCTCCATGTTTAGAGGATTCATATTTCAGACTGAAGTACTCTCTGAATATTGCAAACACCGCAGATATCAGAACACCACAGTTCTTGTATAAGTATGGTGCTTCTTACTATATTGATGGTGGAGATGAAGGTACATCTCAGATCTATTCCGTAAGCACAAGAGAAAAAACAACTAATACATCAGACTACAGAACTCTGATGGGTCTTACACCCAAGAACTTTATTCTGAACAGTGTTGGCACTGAGATTGAAAACAAGAAATTAATCATCCCAACAAGACTTAATGTCACCACAGATTCACTCACAGAAGTTAAAGTTGTTAACTGTACCGCATGTCCTGGATTTGGTCATGTTTATACACCTGGAGTTGCATCAACTGAGAGTGGTAGAAGTGTAGAGTTTGAATTCACAAGTGGAAATGATCTTGCAACAATCAATGATTCTTACTTCTATGAGAGTGACATTGGTGCAAAGGTAATTGCACCTTCAATCTACAATGCTTATATTGTAAGTGTAAGTGATCCAGTTGGAACTGGTGGTTCATTTGAAAGTGCAAAGATTCAAGGATGGGGACCTGGATATAATGGTTATCCAGTAACAAATGCATCCAGAGCATTAGCAGGAATTGAAGCATTGGATAGAGTTACTGGTGTTACTACCACTGTCGGCATCACAACTTATCCATATGCTGTCCGTCTTAGTAACTATGATCATTATGTTGCATCAGACTTTAAGTTCACTGGTTCTAAGATTGAACTTCAATTTGTCAATCCAAACCAATCAGATGACTATGGACATTTCTCGGACTTCTTGATTGGCGTTACTGACATTCAACCCGATGTTTCAATTCCAGATACTTTGAATGGTTTCGTAATCGGTTCTGCAACAACCACAGTATTACCAAACGGTAATATTCTTTATGGGGAGCATACTCATACTTATGCGACATTGGATGAAGATGGTGTAGAAACTGGAGAAGGATGGGCACCAACAAATCCACAGGTAAGAATGGGTATTGATTATAGAATCCCATCATTACCATCACCATCTCCTGGTATTTGCTCCAAGGCAACGATTGAAATTCTAGATCCACTACAAATTTCAAATCTAAATCAATTTGATTATGAACCAGGGAACCCACCACCCAATGGAACATCACCAGATCCTCAAGGCAGACATTGGATTCAGATTGAAGGCAACTTCCCAGCAGGAGTCACCTTTGATGGTGGACAGATCGCACTTCTGTCTGGTGGATCTGTCAGTATTACAAACAGTAGATTTGTTGGTATTGTAAGTACATACACAACTTCCACAACAACGTATCAATACATTGAGATTGATCAGTCTCTTGGATCTGTTGGTGCTGACTTTACAATTCTGATTCGTCCAGTGCAGATTTCTGCAAATGGAATGTCCACTAAGTCTAAGTTGTATAACTATGTTCCTTATCCATTGTATCTTGTAATGAAGTTAAAGGACAACGCAGCGATTAATAATATCTCAGTGAAAGAAACTGTTGGTGGATTTGAAAGAACTCTCTCACCTAAGTTCTATACGTTAGGTAATGTTGAAATTACTAATGCAGATGGTAATGCTGATGTTACTGGTGCTGCACCAACAAACTTTATAGAAATTAACCGTCTGTCTTCTGCATTAATTGATACACAAAATGAACAGAAACTGAGACCAGGAACAACCAGAGACATTCTCTATGTTGGTGCAAACTCAACACAAGAAATTGATATGTCCAAAGTCTTTGGAGCAGACAGAAATGTAATCACACCAGACAACAACAATGCAGAGGCAACCTTTATTGTTGCTAAGAAACTTGATGCTGGTGCAAGTGGAACAGTTCAGGCAAGTTTAAACTTCAAAGAACAATAATAAATAAAGAAAAAAGAGTCAATAATGGCATCGCGTAGACCTTTAATTGTAAATCCAAGTGCAGGTCAGATTCAGGAGTTAACTGATTCTGATAGTTTGATTGGAAACGGAACAATTCCAATTGGTGGAATCATTATGTGGTCTGGAACGATCGCAGAGATCGCTAACCTATCTGGTTGGGAACTTTGTGATGGTAACAATGGAACTCCAGATCTAAGAGATAGATTTGTTATTGGTGCCACAACTGATGGTTCTGATAATACTTTCCCTGGATTATCAGTTGACCAAAGTGGTGGTAGTGCCGATGCTGTTGTCGTATCGCACAGTCACGGTATCACTCAGACCGATCACAACCACTCTGTTGGTGGTAACGTTGGTAGTGGCGGAAATAATGTTGCATTTGGTAGTGGTTATGCTGCAGATGGTGGTGATACTAGTGGAGAACAAGCAAAAACCGACCCACCATCTGGAGCAGTTTCTGCAACTAATGCAAACCTCCCACCATGGTATGCTCTTGCGTTCATCATGAGAACTGTCTGATAGGAAAGTTATATGGCACTTAGAAACCCAAAACTATTCGGACTCCATGTCGGAAGTTTCTTTGCAGACGTAGAAAATAAGCTCTCTGCATTGCAAGCAATTAACTTACCTCCTCTTGACCTTGAGGTGATTGCTGGATCTTCGCAAGCTGGTGCAACAAGACATGACTGGATTAGTTTTTCAAGGTTAAGTGTTCCTCTTCATGAAACATTAGACAGATATTATAGGGATTCGGAACAATATAATGGAATTCTACAGAAAAGAGCAGGAACTGATAGTGTTCTTTTCGGTAACTTAAGTATCAATGGAGCACTCAGCGGTTCTGCTATCCGCTATCGTTACATTGATGGTGTTGGATCTAGTGCAACTGTTAGAATTGCAGACATTTCAACATCAAGAGTTAGTGCATGGAGTTCAAGTGATTCCAGAGCAACAAGCACCAATCTGACTGAGCAGGCAAAAGCAAGAATATCTTATGGTGCCAGAGTTGGTATTACAACTGGTGGATCTTTACAGTTTGGTACACAATCATCAGCAGTTAGTGGTCCAAGACTTCAGACATCAATAGTTCCTCAGCAAAAAGAATTCAATTCAGAGTTCCCAACCTCAAAAATTGAATGTAGTATCGGTGGGCAGGCAGTAACTCTGTATGCAATGAAAGGAATTCCAGTTATCTTCACTGGATTTTTCAGAAATTTGACTGCTGAGGTTAACTTAAATCTGGATCCTAGTGGAATTCCAGCAAGTTGGAAGATTGTTGAGACGGGCAATGCCAATAATTATACCAACTATCCAGACCGAGGTGGATCAACATCCACAATCACATATAGATCTTCAATATCAAGAGAAAGATATATTCAATTCTATTATAATCCAGACAATATTACAAGAATTCAAATTAGATCTGCAAATATTGCAGAACTTCCTACTGTTAAGTTCAAAAACGTCACGACTCTTGACTTTGCATATAACAATTTCAAGAACTTCCCAGAGTTAACTACCATTGCACCATCATTAAAAAACTTATATCTAATGAGGAACCCATTCTACCTGAGTGAGACTGAGAGTGAAAGAAAACTCAATCAAGCAGTCGTAAATAAGATTCCATCTGGACTCAAAGAACTTCACATGGAAGGAACCTTCTATGGTTCCATCACTCAAAATATTATTGCAAATCGTTTCACGCAACTTACAAACTTAAATCTGGGCAGAGGTGGTGGAGCATATTTCCACCCAGATTCTGATGCTCCTGGTTCAAGTTGTACAATTCCAAACGTACCAAATACTTGTACATCATACAGTATTCAATCTAATGATTTCAGAGCAATTGATAACACTGCAACTGGTTCTGGAAATACTTACAATGTAAAGCAACTCACAAATCTTCAGACTCTTAATCTTTCAGGTAACTATTATCTAACTGATAGTGGATTCTCAATTGACACAAACAACAATTCTATCGTAAACATTTACATTAATTCAACAAATCTTCCAATTCCTACTGGAGTTTCTGGAAAACAATCACTCAAATTATTCATAGCTTATTATTGTAGGAATCTCGGGTCACTTTTAAATGGCACTACTTATAAGTTTGATGGTTGTGGTTCATTAACTGATTTGCATTGTTATGCATCTGGAGTTACAGGAAGGTTACCAAGATTCACAAATGCATCATTAAGTTATCTTGATTTGCGATACACTAGCATTACTGGTGGTTCGCCAGAAGGTGATGAGTCTAATGTGATTCCAGAAAATACTTTCAAAAACGCTCCTTCATTGAGATACATTATGCTGGATTCTGGAAATCTGTTATCAAGTCCAATTGCCAAAAATGCATTAACATATTGTCCAGAATTATATTATTTCTGGTATCGTTCTCGTGGAAGAACTACAGGAGAACTTCCAAGTTTTGCGTCAAATCCAAAACTTACAATCCTTTGGATGCATCACAATAAGTTTAGTGGATCAGTTCCAAACTTTGCTGCGAATCCAAATATTTATCGTGTAGAACTTTCATATAATCAACTGAGTGGACAGATACCTTCTTATAAGAACCTTTCTAATCTCACAGAACTTTATCTTTATAATAATAGTTTCACTTCTATCGGAACTTTCCAGAACTTACCAAATCTGAGATACTTCTACGCACATAATAATCAGATCGCTGGTGAGATTCCTGACTTTACCGATTGTCCTTACTTATATTATCTGGTTCTTTTTAACAACCAGTTTACAAATTATAAGCAGGGAGCATTCTCACAGTTATACAGAATTAGATATATAGATTTAGCAAACAACTCTTTAACTGAACAAGCGATTGAGCAAATGATTAATGATTTGCTTGAGAACTATAATGCAGTAAATCGTGGTCGTGTAACTGTAAACTTACGTGGAAACGCTGCACCAAATCAGGATACATTAGATAAGATTACACTTTTAAGGTCTAAAGGTTGGAACATTACACATAGTTAAAAATGGCAAACCAAGGATTTAGAAAAGATTTAAACTTTGAAGAGAATACAAACGACACACAGGCTTTAAGTAACCTTGGTGGAGTTGGTCTTGCAAATGATCTCAGAATCATTCAGAATAATTTAAGAAACACATCAAAAATTCCCTTCAATGCGGTTTCTAATAATTTTTTCGCATTTGATCAAGATAAAGTTATACAAATATCTTCAATCGTATCCACAGCATCAACAGAATCTTTAGGGGGAAACATAATTTATGTTACAAATGTTGATGTTTTCCTATCTCAACCATATGACATTTACTCTGGAAGTGTTATAGTTATAGATGGAGTATCGGGTATAGGGTCTACAGTATACAATGGGACGTTTAATACTTCTGTTATTGGTCTCGGCGGAACTTTTTGTAGATATAGAATAGAAAATTTTATATTTAATCAAAGTGCAAGTGGATCAGATGTTTCTGGATCAACAATCACTTTTAAACCAAAGTCAGATTTTGTATTTACAAATGATGATATAGTTACAGTAAGTACTGATGTTAATGTGGGGTCAACTGTTTTATCAGCCGGAACTGATTACTATGTCTGCAATTCAAATGCAGAAACACAGTTCAAGTTATCTACGACTCCAAGTACATCAATTCTCGGAATTAATACAATTTCAGTAACTACTGCATCTCCAAGTTCGTTTAACTTTATTCGTAAAGATGCGGTTCACCAAACAAATCTAGTTAATTATATTCAACCAGACATTCAAGATACTGACGATTTTGGTGGTTACTTGGCGGGATCAATTAATGATATCTTTGATTCAACTCAGGCAAATAATGAGTCAGCAAGATATTTCATTGGACAGAAGTATAAAGGAACAGAAGACACAGAGACAAATAAAGAAATTAAGTTTGAAGGCGCTGTTAAACTTTTTGACCCAGCACAGTTCAATACTGGTAAGTCTCAGTTAGATGATGCAAAGTCACCTGGTGTTTTCATTGGGGACACTCGTGCATTCTCTGCAGACAATAACCCATGGGAAAGATCAGGTAGTACTCTGAAAACACTCAGCGAAGAAGTCACAATTGGAGAATTATTCTTCTATGATGACATTACAATTACTGGAGTTAGCGCAGTATCAGGATCAGAAGTAAACGTGACTTCGTTCACTCATAAAGTTCCTGTTGGTATCAATAGTGAGACATACTACTTACTATTGTCCACCTGAACCAAAATCAACTTTTAAAACCATTTTTGGCGGAAAAAAAATTCCGCCAAAAATTTGATCTGAGACCTTTTCGGGAATTAGACACATAAAATGTTATAAGTAACCCCATCACCCGCCTTAAGTTCAAGTCTGCTGTTTGACTTGTCACTTGAAGCGTAGTTAGTGATTTTAGATGCAGTAACATTTGCAGTCAGAGCATCAAAAATAACATTACCTTCTTCAATCCTTAAACTTTGTTCAGATGAAGTAGTATCAAGACCATCTACAGTGGGATTGAATGGTGGTGAAGTATCAGTTGGTGGACAGCAAAGTGTTTTATCTTCACTTGCATTAGTAACAGTAAAGTTTGCTCCTGCAACGAGATTCTTTGTTGTCGCTGTACTAAGTCCAATTGTATTACTTAAAGGTGCTCCATTTACAGTAGTTCCACTTGCAAATTGGAATCCTTGAACTTTCCAATTACCACCAACACCAGTTGTATCTTGGACTGGAATTGATGTTGACCCTGCAGGGGTATCTGCAGTCACAATCATGCATTTTGTATCTGTAGGAATACAGAATGAATTAAGTGCTTCGTCTACAAGACCTCTAGATTCATAAAAGTAAAAAGTACTACCTGCGCCAAGTGGAGAAGATGGTGCAGGTGATATTTCAACTTGTAGTAGTGATCCATCAGTTGTAATTCCAGTATATTGTGTAAGTTCATCACCATCTGCTGGATCTTTACCAATAACAATCATATTAGTTTTTAAATTATTAGTATTTCCAGAAGTTATTATAATGTTACCTCCTGTGGTTGCTCTGCCATTAACTCTTTTGACAAATCCACGATGATCAATGATCGTTAGGGCATTTGATGCTGTTGTGCTTGTCGCAGCATTACTCATAATGAAAGAGTCATTGATGATAATCTCAGTAACTCTTGTATTTTCTGGAATTCCTGTACCAAAGACATAATTACCAATTTCAATATTTGAGGTATCAGTTAACGATACAACTTTTGAATTATTCGTGGTTGATGCAGTTGGTTCTGCTTTAATAATTGCATCCCAAGATGTTTTTGGTGAATATTTGATGTCAATTTTCTTGTTTGATTTGACTTTTACATAATTATTTGAATTAGAAGAACCACCAATCAAACCACCACCAGATAAAATAGACTGATCATAGAAATTGTTAAAACTTCCTTTTGCGGTCTCCGAGAAATCATAATTCAATGAGTAAAGGTTATTATACCTTAGGTTAGTGGCACTAGATCCACCTGGAGGATTATAATTAAAGTCAATAGTTCTATCTACACCAATTGCATTAACACTCTGAGGTACATAGAATCTAAATCTAACTCTGTACCTTTCAAATGCTTCTAAAACGTAAGTGGAAAATGATGTGCTTACTGAAGTTCCAGGATCTCTGAAGAAACTAACTTGAATGTTACTATTAGCAGTAACAATTGGGTCTCCAGAATCATTCGTAAGTGTAATTTCTCCTGTTGTTCTATCAATAGAGTCATTTTCTCCAATAATAGTACCAGAGCGAATTCCAGATCCACTTACTGACATTCCAATACCAACATTAGGAACATTTGCAGTTGGAATTGTGACGACATTTGTTCCAGAAGTTGTTGCAGTTACAGTCACTGCAAGCCCAACTCTTTGATATTCAGTATACGTGTTAATGCCAGAAATATATCCATCAGTCTGAAAGTCCATGGTAAAACCAAGACTTGCACTGGTATTAAAGGTATAACTTCCAGTTTGTGTGGGGACAAAGAATCCTTCCCACAATACACCGCCATTTGCGTTTACAGATTGTGGGTGAATTTTTCCAGTGTAATTAAAATTTCCATTTTCCCAGAAAGTATCTCCAGGAATAATTCCCCCAGTAGTAACTCCAACAAAGATTCCTGAAGTTGTATCATCAACTTGATCTTCATTAAAATAGGTGGCAGTCAGTCCATTACCGCCATTAAATCTGGGATCTCCAGAGAAGGTTTCAAATTTGTCTAAACGATTCTGATATGTAATTCTTGGAAATGCTGGTTGATTGATACCATTTATACTTGTAGTTTGAATTGCACTACCAATTATGTTTTGATAATCATCAGGTGACATTCCCTCAGCGAAGATATTTCGGATCGCATCTAAGTCTTCAGATATGAAAGTAGAAGTCTGATCATCAACAAGAGTATCAAGTAAGTTATTCAGAGCAGTCTTTGAATCAGAAAGATCGGAAAAGTTTAAATCCCTTCTCAGACCGACCCTTTTGAATATTTTACGTGCCATTTTTGACTTTTTTTACTATTTATTGTATAATAAATAAATTGACTTAAATTTAAGTAAATGAATCCAGAATCAATGCTTAGCGAACTCAACGAGAGAGAAAAAAACCTAAGAGGTGAATTGATTGAACTTGAAAGACAGTTCAACGCAAAAAAAGAACAATATCTTAAGATTCAAGGTGCGATTGAAGCACTCACTCTAGTAGAAGAGGGGAATCCCGAAGACTGATAAATAAAAGGAGACTTATATAAGTCTCCTTTTTTGGTACATACCGAGATACATAAATGTCCACACCTTTTAGGTTAAAACGATCTGCTGTATCTGGAAAGCGACCTGGACTTTCTGATCTGCAGAAGGGAGAATTAGCCCTAAACTTCAACGACGGTTACCTATTTGCAGAAAGAGACACTGGCGGTGTCGGAATAGGCACAACCATTACGCTGCTAACTCCGTGGACTGAAAATTTCGGTGCTACATCAATTTATTATGAGAACTCGGTTGGTATTGGAACAACCAATCCGACAGTTACTCTTGATATCAATGGAGAGGTAAATGTATCTGGCGTCTCTACATTCAGAGATAAAGTTCATCTCCTAGACAGCGATAGATTGCACTTTGGTGGTGCCGCTGGCGATACTGGAGATCTTCAGATCTATCATAATAGTCTTGACAGTTGGATACAAAATACTGGTGGAGATTTAAAGATCTCTGGCGATAATGTCCAAATATTATCTGCTGCTGGTTCTTCAAAAATCATTGCAAACACTGGAGCAGAAGTTGCACTATATTATAATGACATCTTAAGACTTGAAACCAGTGGCATTGGTATTACAGTTTACAATCAGTTAGATGTAACAGATATCAATGCAAGTGGAATCACCACAACCATTCAATTAAATGTTGGTGCTGGTGGTACTGTTATTACAACAACTGCTGGTGGACTGGTCGGAATTAATTCAACTGCCCCAACCACAACACTGGATGTTGATGGCACTATAAATAGCAGTACGGATATTACTATCAATGGAACCAGTGTTCTTTCTACTGCCGAAAATGATGCAGTCGCACTTGCAATCGCACTAGGATAATAAAAGATGGCAAATACATTTAAACTAAAAACAAAAGCAAGTGTAGGTGTAACAACTGTAGGGATTTACACTGCGACTTCACCAGTTACTGCAACTGTTGTGATCGGTATTACTCTTGCAAACACATCTGGATCATCAATTAACGTTGGAGTGGGAATCACAAGACCTTCGGCGGATGATATCAGTGTTCTGAAGAACGTTCCACTTCCTCAAGGATCTTCTTTGGAATTTATGCAAGGAAACAAAGTTGTATTAGAACAAAACGATACGGTTACTGTAGTCAGCGATGTCAATAACAGTCTTGATGTTGCTCTGACTGTTATGGAAATCACCCCATAAGGATAATAAGATATGGCACTCACTAAAGTTAGCGGCGGCGTATTACAACAACCAATTGATGTTGGTATTGTCACGGCTTCCAATGGAACTTTTAGTGGAAACTTAAATGTTGCTGGTGTTTCTACATTCCAAGGAAATGTAGATCTTGGTGATGATGATAGATTGAGACTTGGTGCTAGTCAAGACTTACAGATTTGGCATGATGGATCTAATAGTGTTATTTCTAATACTGGAACTGGAAGTCTTGTTATTAGAGCAACAAATTTGAGTCTTCAAGCAGCAAGTGCTGAAAACTATGCATATTTTTCAGCAAATGGTGCAACTACACTCTATTATGATAATTCTATAAAATTTCAAACCACTGGATTTGGCGTAACTGTATTTGATACATTACAGTCTCCACAGATAAACATCACTGGTGTTTCTACATTTGCAAATACGATCAATGCCGTTGACGCATCATTCTCAGGCAATGTAAGTATCGCTGGCACACTGACTTATGATGATGTAACCAACGTTGATTCTATTGGTATTATCACGGCAAGAAGTGATGTCCTTGTGGGTGGTAATCTGAATGTCACTGGTGTCTCTACATTCCAAGGAAATGTAAATCTTGGTGATGGTGATATTTTAAACTTTGGTGATGATGGAGATCTAAGAATTTATCATGATGGAAATGACAGTTACATAACCGATATAGGAACTGGTAATTTACACGTAAACACTAACGGATCTGCAATTAGATTTATTAGTGATGGTTCCACTCTAAATGGTAAAATTGCAGATTTTAACAAAGATGGAGCAGTAAACCTATATTACGACAACTCCAAGAAGTTTGAAACCACAGGCACTGGCGTAACGATTACTGGAGACGCAAGAGTCACTGGAATCCTTACAGTCGGTCAGTCATCAGTTACAATAGACGGAGCAAACAATAAGATCACAACACCAAAACTTGATTATGCTGGAATCAGTTCTTCAATTGCTGATACTGCTGTAGATATCTTTGTGTATGATACTCGCAAGGACTCTGATGGTGGTGCTTGGAGAAAGAGAACTCAACACACCTCTTGGTACAATGAGACCTTAAACACGGCAACCAGAGGTAGTAGAAGAGACTTTCCTGCTGTTGCTGTGATTGTTGTTAGTACTGACACAGTAAAAATATATGATGGTGATGATCCAGATCTTCCAATGTGGATGATATTTAATGGAGGATCTTATCAAAATATGATAAGATCAAATGCAAACTCTGTATATGCGTTAAATGGAACTCTTGCAGTTGGGTCAATAGGTGAAGGTTTAATAAGAATAGAATTTATCGCAGATAGATCTAAATTAACTCACTCGGCTGGCAATGCACAAAGATATTTTAAAGGAAATATTTCTCAAAGAAACACAACAAATGACTATGATTATGGATCTCCTGCTCTATGGGGATCTATCGTTGATGGTACAGTCAACGACGTAGCAATGACCATGCTACCAAACGCACCCATTGACGATGCTACTGGACTTCCAATCCCCACTATTGCCGTTGCGACTAATGGTGGTATTAGTGTTATTAAGGATGATGGGACTGTTATTAGTGCAACTACTACTGGATACCCAACAAGAAGAATTGACATTAAATCTACTGGAGAACTTTTCCACCAACAAGGAAGTGGTTCTAATGAAGGTATTTGTTTTAACTATCCATTTACTAGGATATCTGGATTGGGATTAGAAACTTATGCAAATAGTTCCACATTTTGGTACGCATCAGATGGTACTGGTAATTATAGTAACTATCTTGGGAATGCAGCTGTTGCACCAACTGCTCTTTCGGCATCTTCAAGATCTTCACTTGAAATTGGAGATAACAGAGGATTAACTTTTGTTAGTGTTAATGCTGGTGCAGATGTTGCATCACACTCAACTTTAAGTACATATAGTTTGAACAATGGAATGGTTGCCTATGCCACCACCTCCTACAACACAGGATGGATGCACGGAGACATCAAAGGTGCCTTCCTGTCTGGTATTTCTACTGCGAGTGTAACTGGGACAGAGTTGGTTACTAACGGAACTTTTGATAGTGATGTTAGTGGGTGGATTTTTGATGGCACTACTACACTTGCTTATTCATCTGGAGAAGCACAAGTTACTGTTACATCTGGTGGTCATTATGTTAGTCAACAAATAACAGTAACACCAAATACAACATATACTTATAAATGGGATGCCAGAAGAGGGACTATATCACAATTAAGAATGTCTGTATTTGACGTTTCAAATATTGTTGATATTGTTCCAACATATACTTATTCTAGTACCACTTCAATGGCAACTTATTCATTAACGTTTAAGACACCAAGCAATTGTACTAGTATAAATGTATATCTAATAAGAGATAGTGCTGCTACTGGTACTGCATTCTTTGATAATGCATCACTCCGCATAGCAGACCCAGACCGTTCAGTAAACAACAAAGGACTCCAAGTATTCGGAACAATCACCAAGAGTGCCGTTGCCACTGGTGCCGAACTGGTTGCTTATAGTGGGTGGAGTTCTTCCAATTACTTGAGACAACCTTATAATTCTGCGTTGGATTTTGGTACTGGTGATTGGTGTTATATGTTCTGGTATAATCCAAATGATGCAGAAAGTGGAGATATAATATTTTCAAGATGGAGTTATAATGTTGATAGTAATGCGTCACCCAGAATACAGGCATATTTTAACAGTGGTAACTTAAGAGTTGATGTTTCAGATAACTCAGCAGGAAGTTATCAAGGACATTTTGGGTCTGATGGAACACAAGATACCAACACTTGGCATTGTGCTGCTATTATAAGAAGAGGAACTAACTTAGAAATATGGATTGACGGTGTAAATTATAGAAATGCTGCTCTTAACTCAGATGCTGATGGTTCTTATACTGATACAAATTCTATCATTGAAATAGGACATTCTCCAGGTGGTGGTTCTGCCGAAGCTGGTTTACAATTAGCACTCTTTAGAATATCTGGTTCAGCACCTTCCGCCGAACAAATCAAAAAAATTTATGAGGACGAGAAGGTTCTATTCCAAGAGAACTCTGCCTGCACCTTACACGGTTCATCAGACGCAGTAACGGCACTTGCTTATGACGACTCAACCAATCTTCTATACGCAGGAACCTCATCAGGACGCAGTGATTTCCAAGGACTACGCAGAATAAATAATACTACAACT
>Ga0208162_1000399_pt1 | contig 25471 bp, 47 predicted proteins | sample CB_VirMetaG_4_FD_184539 | JGI IMG/M metagenome (GOLD analysis project Ga0208162, IMG submission 184539) | Freshwater to marine saline gradient viral communities from Chesapeake Bay - CB_1508_1M Viral MetaG (SPAdes) (version 4) | ecosystem: Environmental > Aquatic > Marine > Coastal | place: USA... | reverse complement strand
CCACAGTTCGAGCATCTGTGCCAAGTATCCATATATCAAAAGGCCACAGGCTTAGAGCCTAACCTTGCATATGTATCGGCAACAGGCTCGGCATTATTCACACCTGACAACTGCGAGGAACTACAGCCGGAATATCTGGCGTACTGTCTCGAAGAAATGCGCGGCAGGGCTATCCGCCGTCAGAACCTAATGAAAGTATCCAATGACCCGAAGGTGTTGGCTGGTCTGCTAGACCCAGACTTCCAGCACCCGTTCTATTGGGACGAAGAACACAAAGAAGAAGCGAAGGAGTTATGGAAAGTATGAGCAATATATTCGCAACCATGTCACAAATCGACACCCGCAAAATTGTCGAGAAGAAAAATGGCTTTACCTACCTAAGCTGGGCGCATGCCCTGCGGCTGTTAAAACAGCACGTTCCAGATGCTATGGTAACTAAGCACATATTCAAGCAGGCGGATGATACCTATCTGCCCTACATGGTGGATGCACAGGGCTATGCCTATGTGCAGGTCACTATCTTGCTGGGCAAGGATGAACCAGCCACCACAGAAATTATGCCAATCCTGAACCACGCCAATCGGCCTATTCAAAAGCCCAACAGCTTCGAGGTGAACGCCTCTATCCAGCGTTGCATGGCTAAGGCTATCAGCATGGCAACAGGCTTGGGTCTGCATTTATATGCTGGCGAAGATATGCCAGCACCATCACCAGTTTCTGCTGGCTCGGACAGCTCTGAGCAGAAGGCAGGGAGGGAAGCGGCGTCAGGGCAAACCGAAAAAAACCGTGATGTCTTTACAACTTCAGAGCGTCCTGATGTCGCGCAACCCCTCAACAAGATATCGTCACCCCTATCCATCGCGGATGAGGTGGCCTTATGCCCCGATATGGACAGCCTGAAGGCGCTGTATAATCGGGTGCAGTTAAAGCTGTCAGCAGAGGACAGGCAACTATTCACCAAAAGAAAGCAGGAGTTAGCAAATGGCTGAATATCAGATGAAGGACATGACGGGTTCGTTATTCGTCAACGACAAGGGCGACAATGACAAGCGCCCAGATATGCGCGGGGACGTTATGATTAACGGCGTCAAGTTCAGCATATCAGCGTGGAACAACGAATCTAAGGCGGGGAAGAAGTACCTCGGCCTGAAGGTATCCGAGTGGCAAGAAAAGCCAGCCAGCAATGGTGCGGGTCAGGCAATGGACGATGAGATTCCCTTCTAGTGTTTAGACGGGATAAGAAGCGGCAAACAAAGCAATCGCGCTATCCAACAGTCGATAATTACGCCGACTGCGCCTATTGCGGAAACCGCTTCAACTATCGCTATCAGGGAACGATTACACTTGCAGGAGAGGAGTTTTGTACCGATGAGTGTGCTAGAGAAAATTATATCAAGTCTGTTAGGGAAAGGGACGAAACAATCCCGTTTGACGCATTATGATAAGCAAATCGAAAGGGTCGTTAAAGTCACCAGCGAAGTCACAGGGGTGCCAGTCTTGGAACTGCTGTCAAAGCGCAGAACCAACGCAACCGAGCGACACATCGCTATGTATCTGTCAGTCAGATTGCTGGGTTGTTCATATCCAGAAGTGGGCAGGGCATTTGGGCGTGACCATACCACCGTCATGTATGCGGTAAAGAAGCTGGATAAAAGAGGGCGGGGAAGGACAAAAACCACCCGAATTTTGAAGGAAATTGAGCAGTGTCTGAGCGCATGACACTTAGGTACGTCATTCATGGCGAGATAAAAAAATACCAGAAAAACGGGTGGGTTATTGTATCCCACTTGTCTTATCCTCACAGCAACCACGCGGTGCTAATGAAGAGGGCGCAAGATGACTGACCCAGTTAATCACCCAGAGCATTACACTAGCGGCAACATCGAGTGCCTAGATGCCATAAAGGCGGCGCTCGGTGAGAATTATAAGTATTATGTTCAGGGCAATGTGCTAAAATATATCTGGAGATTTAACCACAAAAACGGGCTAGAAGATTTAAAGAAGGCTCGGTTCTATCTGGATGACCTAATCAAGCATGATGACCCTGAGCAATAAATTTGTAGCAGACACAGTTTTATCACAAACAACATCCGGCCTAGCTGGAGAATATATAGCCGCCGCCTCTGTCCTAGCACGGGGGTGGCGTGTTGCTATGGCGCAACAGGACGCTGTTGACTTGATAGCGTGGCACCCAGATACAGGCCAGATGATGCGGGTGCAGGTAAAGGCTTGTCAGGCTTCTCGGCAAGGGGATGGACATCGCCACCGTGTCAATTTTCAGACGGGGCTGGGCGGCAAGAAAAGACTGCCAACAATAGCTGACTTCGACATCCTTGCTATGGTATCCACTGAGCAACGTGTGGTATGGTATTTGCCTGTGACCTCTGTGAACCTGAAGAAGTATCAGAGGCCGATTTCATTCTTTGAAACACCCAACCTAGAATCAGATAGCTGGGCATCAGCAGTGGAGATAATTAATGAGACAAATCCCAAATCGCAGACCGTGCATAACAACAAACGTGGGAGCCGGAATGGCAGTAACCGTTAGCTTTTGCCCACAGACAGGGGATGCTATCGAGGTGTTTATGAGTGCGCGGGGCAAGGCCAGCGATAATGAAATGACGGACGCTATGTACAATCTGGGCGTTACTGCGTCTAAGCTGATGCAGGGCGAGTTTGATGAGGCGATATGATGGATGACAGTGTAGACAAGCTAGTAAAGCAATTAAAGAAGCATGAGGGTAGTGTCAAGGAAAAGGGCAAGCACATCCTTTACAAAGACCACCTCGGATATGAAACCATTGGCTATGGCAGGCTGATTAGCCCAGAGATAGGCGGCGGTTTATCTGACCATGAAGCAGAATATCTGCTGATGAATGACCTCGACACATACATGACAGCCGCCAAGACCTATGACTGGTACGCTGGCCTGAACGATGCTCGGAAGGCCGTCATCGTTAATATGCTGTTCAATATGGGGCAGACAAACTTCAACAAGTTCCTGAAGATGAAGCAGGCACTAGATGTGGGTGACTTCCCTGAAGCCGCAAAGCAGATGCTGGATAGCAAATGGGCAAAGCAAGTCAAAGGCCGGAGCGCAGAATTATCGAAACAGATGGAGACAGGTAAATGGCAACAATAATGGATGAGTGGAAGGTGATGCCTCGGCTGGCCTTCCTAGCAATGATTGTAATGGCCTACAGGGTGGCTGATTGGTATATGTATGACTTGGACATAGCCAGCCGGACAGTCGAAGCCAGTGGCTTCTGTAGCGTGGTTATCGGGGCTTTGACGGGTAGCTTTGCTATCTGGCTGGGGAAAGAAAAGTAAATGCCCAAACTTAGCGAGAACACAGAGGTAGCGCTTCCCCTTCGCAACATTATCTCAATGCTTGCCGCTGTCAGTATCGCAACGTGGGCATACTTCACATTGACCGCACAAATACACAGCATACAGACCAACATTCAGATGATGAAGGCAGACTTAGAACAGAACACCGAGTTCCGTATCAAGTGGCCTCGCGGGGAAATGGGTAGCCTGCCTGCTGATTCAGAGCAGTTTATGCTGATAGAGCATATAGCCTCAGAGCTAGAGAAGTTGCAGACAGAGATAGAGGAAGGCAGGGCGCCGTATGACCAGCAACAAAAATTGACGCTGGATTTTTACGAAAAGAGAATCAGTAACCTTGAACAGCACATAGAGAAACTTCGCAATGGCAATCATTGAAATGACATTTGTATTGTTGCTGACTATCGGGCAAGAGAGGCTGGAATACACACCGTACCAGTCCCTGTCAGAGTGCCTGTCAGTGCGGCGTAAGATAAAGCGCAATGTGGGTCACTCTAGTAACTTTGACCAGAAGTGGTCGTGCAAGGAGTTGAGGGTTAAAATTCAAGACGGTGAAATATTGGAGATACTATGATACATGCACTGATACCAGCCGTTAGCGGCATACTGGATAAGTTTGTAGAGGACAAGGACACCAAGGCAAAGCTGGCGCATGACCTAGCCACTATGGCAGAGAGACACGCTCAGGAGCTTGCTAAGGGGCAGATAGCGGTAAATGCAGAAGAAGCAAAGTCAAAAAACATATTCATCGCAGGCTGGCGGCCTTTCGTTGGATGGACTTGTGGACTTGCTCTGTTTGTGCATTTTCTTGCTATTCCTATTTGTGATGTGGTGACGGCCTATCTGGGCTACCCAGCGCCTTCATACCCCGCGTTTGACATGGACACATTGATGACAGTGCTTCTGGGTATGCTCGGCTTAGGCGGCCTGCGAACATACGAAAAGCAGAAGGGCTTGACCAAGTAATGCCGGAGTGTTTGCAATACTGGCTGGTGGCTATGGTTACGCTGAACACCACCGTTAATCTGATAGTGTTCTTTAGAGGCCGAAAGTTCAAGTCATAAGAAAACCCCCCAAGCCGAAGCTCAGGGGGCAGTCAGGGAGGAAAGGACTGACATCAGAAAGGAGTGAAACTTTGACAGTCCTCTCTCCTTTGTACAAAAGATAGCGCCGCATTGCAAGAAGCGAAGCGCATCACCTGCACTAATTTTGTCCCGTCAAATATCTGCACCAGCCAATCACCCCGCTTTGGGCGTTGCTTTATTTTGTGCTTGTAAGTTGTTAGCCACATTTATGCCTCCATCTTGTTTGACTTTTTTAGGTTATCTCTCTGCGAGATTACCCGCAAGTTCCACGGCACATGAAGGCCGCATACATCCTTGCCCTGCAATGGCACAATGTGGTCAACGTGCCAGCTTGCCTTACCATCAGTAAGGATACGTTTGTCTCTTTCGGCGTAAACAACCCTGATAGACGTTCTATGTTCCATCGTTAACCATCTTGGGGTAGCTTTCTCTATAGCTTCCTTTCTTCGCTTTCGGGCAAAGTATTCAGCCGCGCCAACACGGTTGGTCTTAAACATGGTTTTCTTGTGCTTAAAAAAATGCTCCATAACGGATACATTGCTGAGTAGAAAAAGCCTGTGCTGTGTCAGTGGCCTTTCATAACCCTGACAGATGCTCTTAACTCGGTCATAATACTTGCGCTCCACCTTCATGGTTATCTGATGGACTTTCCGATACGTCTGCTTGAACTTTGTCCTGACGAACAACAGCTTGCAAGCTGGGTCGTGTATGCCGCTGAGAGAACTGCCGCTGGTAACACTGCCCTTTATGAGAACCTTGTAAAATATGTCCGGCTCATCCCTGCCTATGTCCTCAGCCCTGACCAAAGTGCCGACAACGGGGATGTAATCCTGAACCTCGTCAATCAGCTTTGACCATTCGACATGGCCTGTATCGTAATTGGCGAAATACGAATCATCCTGAATAACGTACTCCTCCGGCAAATCATTCAGAACACCCTCAGCATCCTTGAAGCGCTGGACAATATCCTCATGTCCGACAATATTGCGCTCGGTGAAAATCATTTGGCCTTCCTCCGTGTCTCATACTGCCTGCGCCACACCAGCTTATCATAGGCTCTGAGCGTTTCCCTGCTGATGGGTTGCCCCGCATGGTCAGCATATTGGAACTGCTCGTTAAGCTGTTCTATGAGGGAGTCAATCTCCCCCACAGAAAAGCGTACATCAAATCGTTTCCAGCAGATAGGCTTCATATTAATCACCTGCCATTGAGCGCTCATACTCATCCTTAACCATTTCAAGCCCCTGCTGAAGCTCCTCTATCTGCATCCTGATAGAAAAAATACGCTGTTCAAAATCGGTCAATTTTTCAGATTGTACTGGCTCTCCCGCTGGCACGCAGAGGTGGTAATTTTGAAGGGAACATTCAGCCTTCCACAAGCTAAAGGCCACCTCGCCAAGTTCTCTTATCTGACCATATTTAAAAAACTGAGTACCGCCTGTTTTAGAGTTCTTGTAGTGGAACATCTCTTCAGAACCAATTTTCGTAACGTGGTTAAAATCTGACAATTTCATATCTATCTCCCTTCTGGGCGGGGCTGTTAAGCCCACACCCTTTTTTCTACAAATGAACGTGCTTCGTTATAGCGGCGGTAGTGATGGTAGCTATCAACGTGCGCCCAAACCAGTGAGCCATCCTTACGCTTACGCTGAACCTGAACCTCAACATTCCATCCTGAAAATTTGTTGGGCATTTTAACAACGAGATATTTGTTATCGCCAGCAACGAACTCACAAACGTCACAAGCGTCCCAAGCAGAAAACTTAACATTGCGGTCATCTCTGATTACTGAAATTGTCATTTTTTTCTCCTCTGACTGTGGGGATAATCCCCCTATTTATTACTGTACGCTAAGAAAATAGGTATGTAAACCCATAAAATGAAAATAATAGCTAAATAATTAGGGGAATATTCTGGAGAGTATCAGAACCACGACAATCATAAACACAGAGATGCCAGCTATCACCGCTGACCATGTGATGATTTCTTCCTGACGCTTGCGGCGTTCTTCTTCTTCTCTCTGGCGCTGTTTCCTGATTTGCCCCTCCAGCCGGACTAGCTCGTTCCAAGCCTGCGGATTTAGGGACAGCATATAGAGCCGTAGCTCTTCCCGCTGTTGCTTTACCTTCTTGAGAGCCGCCCAAGTCTCCAGCGCCTCTTCCTCAACAGACCTGCCGAACCTACGGCTCTTAGCCTTGCCGTGAGCCTTCTCGATGTCGTGGCAAGCACCCATCCATCTGGATACGTCCTTAGCCATTGATTCGATTTCTCTGCCTGCCGCAAAACCCCTTTTAATAAGCCCAAAGGCGCTGGTGGCTAGGGCTATGGTGGCGGGGTCTATCATAGCGGACTCACTTAGTCAGAACTTTATCGAGCTTATCCTCTAGCCTGTGCAATGCGTCTGTTATCTGACGCATATCATCGCGAAGTTCCATACGAGTTGCGTATTCCTCGCGGGTCTTGTTCAGCAATATCTGGATGCGCTTCACTTCTCCATAAAGTTGTTTAAACGCCCAAAGCGCTGGCGCAACCACCAGCGTCAGGACAATGTTCCAGAACATCATCGCATCCAAGCCCATCTAACTAGCCTGCATTATTTGGCTTAGTAGGCCAAGCCACACTGTCAGGGAACCCATCTTGCGATGGTACATCACGCAAGGCTTGGCGATATGTTTGCCAAACTGCTTTGTCAGCGTCAGATAGCGGGCTGTCTGGCATCTGTGTCCAATCAGCGCCTTTTATCAGGCTTTGGCGCTTGGCTCTAATTTCTTCAGCTTTTTCAACATCAGTGCGATTGTCCACAATAGGCTTGCGTGTAAATGCAGAACCATCATAAGTGCCGCCAATCTCCGCATCAGCAGTTGCCAAGACCAGCTCTTGAGATGCCGCAAAATCAGCATCTGCAAGAACAATATTGGTTACAGTGCCATTCTCTATTTTTGCATATTTGTCAGCCATCATAAAGTCCTATTATAGATATTCAAAAACAATTACTACGCCAGCAGTTCCGTCCCCGCCAGCCTTGTCGTTGTTGTTGCTGTGGGAAATTGAACCAGAACCGCCACCGCCAAAGCCCTGTCCGTTCGCCCCATTAGAAGTCCCTGAAGTAGTCTTTTTCCGACTAGCGCCACCCCCTCCGTATGGGTGAATACTTCCACCATCACCACTTATCACCATATTCGAAATATCAGCATCAGCAAAAGTAAGGCCAGTGCCTCCGTTTATTCCTCTTGTTCCTAAAATGGGCGTGTGACCAGTGGCTGCTGCCACACCGCCGCCGGTACCACCGGACGAATTACTGTGAATGTTCGTTGAATTTTGTTTTGAACCGCCACTCCCACCGCCAGCAGTAAGCGTGATTGTTCCATCGGCATAACTTGTATTACCGCCATCAGTCCCATCAGTATTATTTGCGCCTACGCCAGCCGCCCCGACAGTAATCGTGGATGTATAAGAACCACCAGAAACGTCAATTACATCTGAGACAATTACGCCCCCCGCGCCCCCTCCGCCAGCGGCCGCCGCTTCGCCTGACACTGTGCCTTCTGTGCCACCGCCGCCACCGCCAGCACCAACGACATGAACAATAGCTTTTGTCGCGTTTGTAGCTGGAGTGTATGTGCCAGAGGCTGTAAATACCTGTGTGCGAATTAGGTTTGTAATGCCGCCAGTGGGCGTAAGCGCACCAGTTGGGGTCAACCCGCTAACAACAGAAACAATGCCAGTGCCATTCGGGTCAAGGACAATGTTGCCATTCGTGTCTGTGCTGGAAATGGTGTTGCCATCGAAATTAAGATTATCCACGCCGATAGCGTTCACAGCGTGAGTGCCATCTGCAAAATCTTTGAGGTGCGCCATCAACTCGCGAATAGCATTGTTGACATCGGACGGTGCCATAATTCCTTCGCCAAGCGCGATTGAATCAATGTCGGTATTGTTCCCCGAATTAGTATCGTACTCGATGAGTTTTGTCTTTGCCATGTTATTCTCCTAGCAGGGTCGCGCCCTGCTCTGTTATAGCATATTTTAGCCCCCGTGGGTTAGTGTATATCTCCTGAACTGGGACTGTGCCTGCCTCGGCTGGTGATATCGGTGAGGGCAACGCCTGCGATAGTAAACCTGCGGCGGCTGGGGTTCTTGCCAAACCTGCGGCGGCTGGAATACCTGACCTCAGCAAAGCCTGAACAAGAGGGGTGTAAAGACCTCCGGCAAGGCCGCCAAGAGCCATGGTTTCGAGAGGCATACCTGCACCAGCGCCCATACCGCCAAGTGCGCCCACACCAACCAAGCCACGAACAGCAGAGCCGGATTCCGGCAAACGAGCGCCTAATACTTCCTGACCTGTTTCTGCAAGCTGTTGCATTGGCAGTTCGCCCCTAGCCATAGCCGCTGGAGTTCTGCGCCCACCTGCTCTTATTTCTTGCCGCAACTTAGCCGGAGTAAAGATGCCCTCATCAGCCTTCGCTGTAGCCTTTTGTAGAGGCACAAAGCGACTGTATGCGGTGTCCACCTTCTTTAGCTGAGTTGCCAAGTCTGGGGCTTCCTTAGCCAAAACCTCAAACAATTCGCCAGCAACGTCATTCAAGGCATCGCCAAGCTGTTTCTGATAAGCGTCTGTGCTAGTGCTAAATGTGTAAGCCTGACCCCTGATAGCAGACTGAGAATCCTTGAAGTCCTGCTTAGAAAGCCTGCCACTCTTGATTCTTCTGGTTATTTCTCTGTTGATTGTTTTTGTTAGCTGGTCAGCCTCTTTCTTCGGCAGGTCATCAGCAAACTTTGCAACAACGCCGGAAACATTCTGCACAAAGGTTTGTCCGGCAGGTAGGTCAATATCCTTAATAACATCATCATAGGCTTTAGATATCTGTGCCTCAGCCGCCTCATAAGCCTCACGGCCTGTCAGGTTCTTCGGTATCTTCTTGCCAATAGGCTCAAGCGCCTCATTGAACGCCGCCGCACCAAAACGCTCCATAGCTCTGCGCTGGGCGCTCTTAATCACATCGCCCATGAATGGCACGGAAGTTGCGGCCTCTTCTAACCGCTTCGCGCCACCGCCAAACATCTGTCCAATAGTTACTGGCACCCCGCGCCGCAGAAGCTCTTGAGCCTCCTGAGTTACCCTCGGAGCAACCTTCTGTAAACCAGCGCCAGTAGCCGCGCCTAATCCAGCAGATACAGGAACGTCAGAGATTTCCTCAGCAGTGCCGGAGCCGTATGCCGCACCCAATGCGGCGGCTTGCGGTATTTTACCAGCAAGACGGGCGGCGGTTAAACCAGCACCGCCAACAACGGCTGACGGAATGGACGCAACTATTTCTGAGCCATACGCCGCAAGGGGCATCTCCTCTCGGAATTGCTCAAGGCCAGCCCGTGCAGAATCCCGTGCCTCTTTGTAGCTTTCATCGCCGAGAACGCTACGGGCAAAACCCTCTGCCTCATCAGCAAAGCCAAATGTAAGACCCTGCCCGATTGCTCTGGCAAGGTTGATTGCTAAGTCTGTGTTAGACATTTCAGTGGACGGTGCATCTTCCGCCATTTCTGGCGCGTCTATAAACTCAAATCCCATTAGTTGTTTCTCCCCAATCTGCCATTAAGCATTGCATAAGAGCCTTTGGGCAACGCATCTGCCTCTTCTTGAGTGGACACTATGAACGGTCTAGCAAGACTGCCTTCTTTTGGTAGCTTGCTTCTAACAACCTTTGTCGGGTCTAGGCTGTAAGCGTCTGACAATTCGGTGAACTCAATCTCCCGCGCCTCTTGCTGTTGCAAGTATGGCTGGAACTGTGTCCTTGCGGAGCTAACAAACTGTCTGCGAACCTTATCGGTCAACAAAGTACCCTCAAGGAGCTTGTTGTAATAATTTCGGATTGTTTCACCAACACCGCCAGCATTTGCGGCTGTGGCAAACTCACCCTCACGAACAACTGAGTTCGGGTCTAGCACTTTCATGTAGCCAAATACTAGAGCGATATCCGTTGCGCCGCTAGGCGTTTTAGACATAGCCGCATTTTGCACCTTCTCAAAACCCAGCTTGGCCTCAGTAAAATCCTTCGACTGGGCTGTGAACTCTTTCCGCAAGTCTTTTTCTTGTGTAAATTCTTTGCCAGAAATGTCTCTTTCTGTTGCCGCTTGTTGCGCCCGTATCTCCATCATTTTTAGGGCAATGTCAGTTTCACGCTGTTGCTTGGCTAATTCTGTGGCGGCCTGCGCGGCACGAGCCTCTTTCGCCTCTTTCATATAAGACTGCGCGGCTTCTCCAAGTATCTGGCTTGTGGATATTGGCCTGTCGCTGTAACCAGACAACTGCAACATCCTAGCACCAGCCGCGCCCAAACCTGCGGCCTCTGGTGTGCCTGCCGCTGGCAATATACCAGCTATCGCTGTTTTAGGAGTTGGCCTCGGTGCGCCTAAACCCATCTTTGCGGCTAGGTCACGCTGTAGTCTGGTCATGCCTCCGCCTGCTGGCAAGGCTGATATGTCCCTGATGCCACGCAAGCCAATCTGAGGCTCAGGCGGACGCTTCCGTATTATCGGGATGGGAGTGCCTCTGCGAGCAGTGGTCAGGCCACCTGTGATGCCTGCGGTAGGTCGAGCGCCTGCGCCCATACTGCCCTGCAAGAGTTGGTTAAACAGTGCTGTGCCTGCCGCCCCTTGCCCCATGCCAAATCGTGTAGGTATTGCCATTCTACGCTCCTAATAAGCCTAATAAAGCACCCAAGCCAGCACCACCGCCTGCACCCAAGGCGGGAATACCCGCGCCTAACTGTGCGCCAGACAGGGCGCCACCTAAGAAACCTGCCGCTGGATTACGGAACTGCGGGGTGATTGTTTGACTGCCCAAAGCTCCAGAACCGCCTTGTATCATTGCCAGATAGTCCAGCAACTTCTGTGCAGGACGTGCTTGCTCAAACTGGAAGCGCTCAATATCTGCCGCTAGTCCTGCTTGCTCCTGAGCTTCACGAGCCGCACCCACATTAGCCAATGTCTGCAAGTCAGCAAAGCCGAACTCTCTAGCCGCTGGAGCTTGCTGGATAGCCGCCTGCTGTGCCTGATATACCAGAGGAGCTACAGACTCCGCGATGGCCTTCTGAGCGTATCCTGAGCCGTATCTGCCAGCGCTTTGAGCGCCCTGCATGGCCTGCTGAATGGTAGGCTGTAAAGCCTGCTGGAATAGCGGATTAGTGCCTGTGAGGTTCTGCATAACAGCCTGTTGCGTTGCTGGTATCAATGGAGAGCCAGCAAGTGCGGCTGAACGATAGCCAGATAAGGCCATCTGCGTTTCAGGGCTAAAGCCAACCACAGTGCTTCCGGGGTAATATTGAGGTGATGCAGACTCGTATAATTTTTTCGCCTCTCGCATACCATATTTCAAATATGGCTGGGCGTATGGAGTCGCACCGATTGCTGATGTTATTGTCCTTGTTGAGCCGCCGCCTTTACTCATTTTACAAATCCTTTACCAGTACGATTGCTGTAGGCTTATATTCTCTTAGCTGTCTTTCCCAGCCCTTGCGCCCGATTATTTCCATTGAATCACAACCAAGCCCTCTAGCCCAATCGCAAATTTTCTTCTCAGCCTCTATAAGCTCTTCCATATCACCGCCTGCTAACCATATACGGCAGGTGGCTCTTTGGGGGTAGTCAACTATTTCAACCACTATAGCAGATTTTTCTAAAGGAAAAAATGCCGCTTGCTTATTCGTTATAGCCTGCCACACATCTTGCAATGTATGACTATGGCCTGCGTACTCCAGAGCCGATACAATGTAGTCAGCGCATCTCTCAAAATCATCAGCCGATGATGACATAGCCAATGTCTGTGCTGTGTCCATTATTCTTTTGTCCTATAACAAATGAACCGTTGTTTTTTGTCTTTATGTAAGGGTCGTGGTCATAATAATTTACGCTATGAGGCTCTAGCAGTATAACGCTTTCCTTGCCTGCTCTTGGGTCTGTTACGGTAATATCCCCGCCGCCAGATGCCAGTGTAGCTGTGCCAGTGCAGTTCAGCTTGCCGTTAACCGTATTATTAAGAACCTCTGCAATTTCTCGCACAGTGGCAAGAACGGGGTTTAGGATGCGAAAGTTTACTGTAGCCATTATCTGCGCCCCACTTCTGCGGCTTCCACATCAAACCCTTGAGCAAACTCAAAAAACCTGTCAAACACAAACTTAAAACGATGATATCTTCCATCAGCCCTAAATGGCGCGAACCCATCGCTACCAGTGCTAACGCTAGATGTGAACGTAGCCGCAGGGTTGCCTGTCAGCGTGTTTCTAGTTCCGATAGAGCAGAAATTTTCTACCCCTTCATAATACGGGTAAACACGGGTTACAACTGAGTGCTTTCCAGTTTGCAAATTCATTTCGCCAGTAACAATCTCCGGCACTAAAAAATCGCCCGTGAATGAAGCTAATTTATCACCCACAGCGCCACCAAAGAAAAACTCCCCGCCACGCAATGCAGGGCTATCAAGTTGGATTGTTAAGCCATCAATAGTGGCAGACAAATTGTCCAAATCATCTAGCGTGTAACCAGCCGTAAAGAATGGTGCAATATAATCAACCGAAACCTTTGCCAGTGACCACCTGTTCAGGACGTAGTTGTAAATCAATAATGTGTCCGGCTGACCCGTTAAACTTGCCTGCGACGTATATGACCAAACAGCGGTCTGGTTCAATGGGTCAACTGCCGCAGACATATTGTCTTTAAAAGATGTGCTAAAATCATTCTCAAAAAATTTATCCACCTTTTCCGTGCCAATCGGTACAGATGACTGACCATCAAACATGTGGAAGCCGTTGTCTGATAGATAGAAAACCATGTGTCCGTAATTACACACAGAACCAGCCAATCGGCAACCTCTGACGCTCTCCACTTTGTCAAACTGAAACACCAAAGGAAGGCCAGTATAGGTTGCACGGAAAATACCGCGCTCACAAAGAATGGTCGCGTACTCTCCGCCAACTAATCCAGTAATAGCCCCAGAGTCCGGTAGGTCTTGGAAATCAGACTGGTCAACACCAGCAACCCAGCTTGTTGCATCTCCAAAGCCAGACCACCTAACGCGATTTACATCCCTGTCAGAGCCATCATCAATGTTTGCAGTCCATACAAAGTCACGAACCACCGCAATAAAGTCAGCCTTTGGCGCATCTGTAGACAAGTTAGCCCAAACGGTAGATGTACCCAAGTCCCAGTATTGAAGCTCCTCTCCAACACCGCCAGCCGCAATAACATAATCACCAAACTGCACAAAGCGCCATCGCTCTGCACCAGTCAAATCGTAGCCGCCAACTTTACTTTTATCATCCAAATTGCTTGTGGCTTTATTGAACTCATATAGCTTAGTAGAATCTCCGACAAACAAATTGACGTTGCCAGAGTTGTCTTTGGCTGAATAAATGCCCCGCAAATTGTCGGTGGCGCTGTTACTAACAACGCTAATATCTTTGAGGCCGCGATACCCACCAGACGCAGGTATTACGTTGGTAGCCGTAATCAAGCCTGCGTTCATGTGGTCGGGTTGGTCAGGTAGCCATTCGCCAAAAGGTATCATATCCGTATCCAAACATCTGTGCTAACAGTTGGTTGCGCCCACACTTCAGCGCCTAAAGTTACATCTGCCCAAGTTTCCGCCCCCAGTGCAACATCAGTCCAATTCTCAGAACCTAAAGTCACATCCGTCCAAGTTTCCGTTCCCTGCGCTATGTCTGACCAATCATCGCCAATAACTTTAGCTATTGTAGACTGTGTGACTGCCGCACGAACAGCCGCATCACCGTTCAAAATCATTGTCGGGTCTGTTGACTGTGTAATTGCAACGTCAACATTTCCAGAAGCAGACAGCAGGAAGTTTGCTTGCATTGCGCCAGTAACAGCCGCACTCGCGCTGGCGGAAACTGTCCGCAATCTTGTGCCAGTGGCTGTGGCTGTATTGGCTATGCTTACCAGAGCCTCAAACGGCCTTACCCTTGCAAATGTAGCAACAACCGTATTAACAGCCGTCACAGATGCCGAAACTTGTCTTATACGCCCAGCGGAGGTGGACTGAGTGACGGCAATATCTACTGCGGCTTGCGCCTGATGGAGCTTATCCACCGTTAGAGTTGCAGAAGCAGTAACAGCCGCTGTTGCTGTTGCGGCGGCTGTGTGCAGGGTTAAGTTATCCAGATTATCCATGACGCCATAAACGTCAAGATTATCTAAAAGACCCCAAGCATCTAATTGGTCTAGGGTAGCCATTCGTCAGCCCTATGCGGCAGTTATGTCCATATCACCAGCGGCAATACGAAGAATGTCACCAGTGTCAACAACCTTACTGGCTGTCAGAGCGCCATGAATAAGCAGGTTGCCGCTTGTGCTTGCGTCGAACAAACCAAAGTGGCTAACAGTACCCCATGAGCCTGTAGCGGCTGGGAAATCAACTGCACCGCTATTATCTGCTGTTCCAGATGTCGCCGCATTAAAGGCAATGCTTTGACGGGCGTAACCTGAGCCGGAAAGCTCTGTACCGGAGTTGTCATCGTTAAATGAACCCGTGGACAGGCCAACGTAAACTGTTGACGGCATGGTGTAAGCGCCAGTGCCTAAAATGTGGTCGAGAATTTCATTCTCTAAATAATCTGACATCGCAGACATATTATCTCTCCGCTACTGCATTTTGTTGTGAGTAAGATGATTTGATTTGCAGAGAACCAGTGCCATAGTGACTTCTTTGCTCATCCACTTTTATTTCCTCAAGGATGCGTGTGAACTTTTGGTCGTACTGCGCGGCTCTAGCCTCATCAAGAAGATATGAGTAACCTTCCGACAAAGCACCGTATAAATATAAATCAGGGCTTCTCAAGAACAGCGTTGGCGTCACCGTCGCGCTCAGAGAGGGTAATGAACCGATATAAATAATCTCAGAGGTGTAGGCAGAATCAGGAATAGGCCGGAGCTTCATCTCTAGACCAACAATGCTGTAGCCCTCCGGCATACCCTCTCCATTTGAGGAATACATACTGTCCAGCGCGGCAGGGCTATAATAAGTTAGCACCCGTGTTGGGGATGCGTTTATCTTTACCTCGCGCACCTCTCGGAAGTCATTGGGAAGCAGTATATATTCGTCACCAGCAGTCAATGTCGCCTGAGAGCGCTTTTCCTGTTCGCGTGTTTCTAGCTCACGACTCATGCGTGATTCAGCCAACTGAATAAACTCAGGTATCTGTGTGGTCAAGTCACTCCGCGCCATAAAGTTGGCGATTGATGACTGCAAATCTGCGTAGCTTGTAATGCTCATAAGTGACCGCCGCCTGTTCTAAACACTCTATTTTCGTTGTTGTTCAACCACTGCTTCCAAGCCTTTGGGTTTTCAGCAGGCTTGCCGAACTTCTGCACAAGCTCATTATACAGCACATTAGGTATTTCCGCCACATGAGCCATGTGCTTCTGTGTGCCTGTCATTTGCCCATAGCGCCAATCGTCAGCCATGTGCTTGTTAATCTTTAAAAGATTATCGAATGTTTGGCTCTGCTCGATGATGGTATCGCCGTAGCGCCCCTGCTTCATCTTTACTTCAGTGCCAGTAAGTGAATCTTTTTTAATAATTCTATCCATAGTACCCCCTGAAAGGTGAGAAGGGCGTTGCCGCCCCTCTCTTTGTTTGTCTAACTTATGAACCGTCTAGGTCATAAATTACAGCGTGTGCCTTTGGTGCCTGCACCTTCAATGACCACTCAGTGATGAGTTGCATCTTTTCTGCGTCACCTGTTGCGGCAATGTCCTTCTCAGCGAAGTTACGGCCTGACAATGTGCAAAGTGATGCAAAGTCTGGGTCAATCAGGAACATCCGGTCATTGCCCATGAAGCGTGATGGAGCAACGTCCAGTGTGCCAAAGTCTGTCAGGTAAACAGAGGTTGAGCCAACGTATGTTGTTGCCTTCGCCTGTGTCATGTTGACATCGTTGCTTACCAGATTGCCAGTAGCTGACAGGTCTGAGAAGTTAGCGCGGTTTTGTGCGCTACCAACGAGCATCTTTGGTGAGCCACCGTCTGTCCATGCGTCCTGCATCCCATCTTCAATGAGAGCAAGTGTCAGCGCACGGTCAGTACCGCCAGTGATGGTGTCTGTGCCATCGCCAGTTGCGAATGAACCGCCTGAGCCAACTGAACCGTTTGTCATCCAGCAAGTCAGTGATGCTGACTTACGAGGGTCTGATGCGTCACGGGCTACGTCTGTGTCACCGATTGCTTTTTCGATATCACGGCGTAGTTCCAGAGACTTCAGAACGCGCTGGTAAGCCATTTCACGGTCACGGCCTGCTTTATCAACAGCTTCCAGTGTGCCGGATACTGCAACGTCTTTGACTGAAATCTGGTGGTAGTTACCAAACCGAACAGTCGCTGTTGGAGTTGCAAATGTAGCATTTGCGCCTTCATTGACGTAGTTGGTTGCGGAAGCCGCCGCCAGTTCTTGCACCTGCCATTCAGTGAAAATACCGTTTGAGGTTTCTTTCTTCAGGGCAGAAAAGATTGGTGTTTCATCTGGGTCGATGCGGTAAATCACATCTGCCAAATCTTCGCGTTCGCCTACGGCGGTTTGCGTGGTATGTGTAGCCATTTTTTAAATTCCTTCTATTAGCTAGTTACCCATTAAGTAATTAACAGCCGCATCTATAGAACGCTCATTATTGAGCCTCTTTAGAGACTTCTGCTTTTGACGACTTGCTACTTGAGCCTTTGTCTTAGGTTGTCCAGCCTTAGCCATCTTCGGAGCTTTGCTTGCCTTCTTCTTCGCGGCGGGTTTCTTCGACTGAAGATTGTCCCATTGCCACGCCTTATAAAGCAATTCTATAGCCCGTGCGTCAGACGCATTGGCTATTTCTTGCGGCGAAAATCCTACACTCTGTTGAGCGTATTTGATGACCTGTTCACGCTCACTTGTGCGAACATCCTCATCACGCCACTGAGGGATGCGGTCAAGCATTTCTTCCCTCTGCTCGGCAAGATGCTGTTGCATCTGTGCCTGTTGCTCCTGAGCCTGCTGTTGAGCCAGCACCTGTTTCTCAGCCTCCACCTGACGAGCTTGTTCTTTTTGCTGGTCAAGTTTTGTCTTGTACAGGAACAACTCCTCAGCCGAATACTCTTTTGCTAAAGCATCCCAGTCAGGTTCGGCATCGCCGAGTATCTGCTGGTTATACTGAGACAACTGTTCAAGTTGCTGTGCGTAGGCATCCCTCATCTGAGCCACTTGTTGCGCTTCAGCTTCAAACGCTTTTCGTTGCTCTGCAAGTTCTTGACTACGCTTTGTGTATGCCTGCTGGCGCTGGTATCCGTTCAGAAGCTCGTCTTGCGTGACCTCATATTCTTCACCGTCGACTTTGACGGTGTAAATATCAGGTTGCTCAACCTCTTCCTCTTCTTCCACCTCGTCAGTATCATACTCACCTTCTTCATCATCCTCGACATATTCAACCTCTTCGGCTTCCTCTGTCTCGGCCTCTGCTTCCAGTGTCGGAGTTTCGGCTTCTGCCTCTTCTCCTAGCCGCCCATCACTTGCCTTGTCCTCTTCAGGGGGCGTAGCTAATAGGCTATTCATTGCTTCGTTAATTGATAAACTTCCAGTCTCTTGCGAGTTGTTGGACATAACTAATTACCTTTTCTCAAATTTTATGCGGTTTTGCAACTCATCTAGTTGCGCCTTAGCCAGCTTGCCATCCGTGACCACCCCTTCGAGATATCCTCTGAGGGCTGACAAGTTCTGACATAACATATACAACCGTTCACGGTTTTGTGAATCTTCCACAGAACTCGCCTTCCACGCCTGTATAAAATCTGTTTCAAGTTGGCTAAATGCCTCCTGCAATAATTCATTTCGTAATAACGCCGCCGCTTTCTCGCCGCGCTCCATACTTTCCCTGACTTTACCTTCGTTCATATCAACGTGTATCCTGAAACATCATAAGGGTCTTGGAACATTCCAACATTTACTGGGCGTCTGAACGCTTCATTTAACGCACTATATTCACTAGGGTCAAAACCTGCCAACAACCCGCCAAAAGTGGTTGGCGCAATGTCCAGCAAGCCTGTCCGCAAAAAGCGTCCTTCTTCTGGGTAATACCCGCCCTCTGGGTAAATGTAATCTTTTGGAATCATAGACCTGTCGCGCCGTTTGCGACGTGCTTGGGCAACCATCACCTCTGGAGCAACAGAGCCGCCGTCATCTCCGCCAGTGACCATAGAAGGCACAGGCTCATTATCTGGGTTGTCTGAGTCGATACGGCTAACAACACTGCCAGCGCCATACTGCCCTGTCTCTGGGTTTATTGTAGCAACAATCTGACCCACAGCATCATATTGAGGCTTGTAGCCTTTTTCCATAATGTCAGAGTACATTTTGCCTGTAGCCATGCTTCCAATCTCGCTCATTGCAGTGGTCGCAAAGCTAGGCATCTTACTTAAAAGACCCTCAGAAGATGGACGAGGAGCTTGCCCTGCTCTCATAGCCAACTGCTCAAGAGAGCTAATAGGTGGCATACCAGAGCTTCTGGCAAAGTTTATTGGGGTCATTCTGCTGGCAAGTTGCTGTATTCTGTTTATCTCACCAATGGCCTGCGCCTCTTGCAAGGCTCTCTGGTCAGCAACCTGCTCTGCTAGCAAGGCCTGCTGTTGTTGAGCCGCCTGCTGTTGAGCCGCTTGTTGCCTAGCCGCCGCTTGCTGGGCTACCTGTGCATCAACATTTGCCTGAATAGCGGCAACATAAGAGTCGTCATCAGACCCCATAGAGGCAATGTCCTGAATGGTTCTGCCACCTCTAAATGGGTCACCAACCGCACCAGTGCCGACTACATCGTAACCGCCTATTGTATTTCCGCCGCCTAAGCCCATCTCTTTACCCTCTCGGTAGGTTGGTTGATATCTCTGCGTCAGTGTAAGCCTTGAGCTGTCTTAGCTCTGCCTCTGCCGCTAATTCCTGTCTGCGAAGCTCCAGCTCCATCTGCATCTTTTCGCGCTCTAGCTCGATTTCCATCATCATCTTCTCACGCTTCAAAGCTATTTCTGCTTGCAACTCTGCCTGCGCCATCTGGTCTTGCTGTGGCGGCTGTTGAGCCATCTGCTGTTCCATCATAGCAATTTGTTCTGGGCTATTAAAGAACTGGTCAGCATCCTTAAACCCGCCAACCTCTGCAATGCTACGCAATGTATTAACATACTGCGCCATAGTTACTACAGGATTGTTGGCACCCAACTGCATCAGAATTTGTTCTTGCTTGCTAGCAATCTGCGTAAGGAACGCAATCTTTTGCTCGTCATCAGCCGTACCCAAGCCAACTTGCACCACAACGTCAAACTCGCTATGCCACTCTCTAGGGTCAATCGGCACAAAGTTATTACGAAGGCGAATAATGCGCGGTTTCTGGTCATACTTAGTCACCAAATGTAGGATGCCTCGGAACAAGTCCTTGACACCAGTTTCAGCCATAGTCCGCGCATAGCTCTCCAGCTTTACCTGAGCGCCGCGAACTGTCGCGCTGATAGCTGAGGCTGTGGTGCTTTGAAGGGCGTTAGCATCCAGACCTTGCGAAGCCTTGCTCATGCCTGTGCGCTGTTCCTTCAGGTTGTCGATGTAGTCCATCAGAGGCCGGACTTCACCGCCAACGGGTGTGCCAGTAATGGGCTGAACCATGCCCTGCTGACGCATACGGATAATACCGCCAGCAGTCCCGTCCAGTACGTCATCAATATTTACCATCCCCTCGACAATACCCATTCTGGGTAGGGTGCTGGTATATACACTGTCGAGGTACTGCCGGAGCAGGGTGGACTTAATGACCTGCAAGTCCTCAGTCATGTCATAGATTGACCTGCCGATAAGACGGTGCGGCATCATAATAGGGGTAACTACAGCAAATGGCACATGGTCAAATGGCTCATTGTGCAGTATCTCGTCCGCACCCTCGCCAATGGCACAAATCCGGCGTAGCTCTGCAATGCCATCGCCGTCATAGTCCACCTTCATCACGCACTCGTAATAGATGACCTCTGCCAGTGCAGGGTCAGCGGCATCAATGCCAGTGGTTGCCTCTAAGTCTTGGAAGCGGTTGGAGCGCTCCTCATCAACATCGAGGCTATGAGAACCTGCATATTTTTCCACCACATCCTTGTCATAACCCATAGCCACTAAGTCGCTGACTGTCATAACGGTGCGGTGTGCCACGAAATGCGCCTCTTCAAGAGAGGTGGCTCTGCGGTTCACCAAAAACTCTTCGGGCGGTACGTTCTCAATGCGTATCTTGCCCTTGCTTTCCTTGACCCGAACTTTCAGGCTGTAGGACATATCCATTGGCATCATTTCGCCAGTTTCTTCGTCCTCAGCGTATGCGCCAGCTTCTTCCTCAATAACGCCAATAACTTCCATATCGGGATTGCTAAGAAGGGCGGCTAGCTCAGTCTCGTTCAGGTTTTCGTATTCCTCTTCCCGAACATCTTCTTGCTCGTCATAGTAATACTTCACGACACCCAGCCGGAACATCAAGGCATCCTTAAACCAGTTGTACAGGATTTTGTACCCCTGATTATCGTGGTTGATAACGTAGTTCACATAATCAGAAATCTGTTCAGCGCGTTCTGTATCTTCGGCAGTTCTGGCATTAAAGCGCACATATTTATCATTAGCTGTAAATACGCGCATGAGGTTGGGCATGATAGCCTCAATAGTGTCTGACACCTCGGTGCTGACGACTTGGGAGCGCCCCTCGACTTCATTGCCCATAGGTTCGCCAAGATAGAAATCCATAGCGCGAATACGCTCCTGACTGAACTCTTGGTCAAAGTGGTTCAGGCTGTCGCGTATCTCAGACGAAACGATGCTATTTAGCTGATACTCGTCCATTTGCTCTGGCATTTTTCTTTCCTTTTGGCTTTGCCTTCTTGCCGTGCAGACACTTGGTCTGTGCGTCACACATCTTTCGAGAAACGCATCCTGAGCATCTCTCGTATGTTTCTGCCACTTCCTCAACCTTTCTTACGCGGGTTGGGCGCGGCCTTCTCATCACCCTAACTACATTCATCACTTATCGCTTGAGTAGCTTCCTGTAACGCCATTGTAAACTTTCTTTGGACGGCGCTTAGGGGTTGGAATGTTAGGAACCATCTGCCCACCTTCTTCGCGGTACATCCCTTTATTGATTGCCGCTTCGTTCATCATGCCTCTGCTGGGGCGTGGTGCAGGTGTCGCAATATTTACCTTCTTGCCTTTGCCGTAATTCATTTCTTAGCCGCCTTCTTTTTCTTTGGTTTAGCCTTGCCTGTCATGCCAATGCCTGTGCTAGTAATCACAGGATGAGACACTGGCTCTGGTAATGTAACAGATACCCCGCCCTTTTTATAGGCTATACACCGCTGTTGCGGTTTGCACCTGTGAGGGTACGGGCAGTGTTCGCATAAATTCATTTTACTTTCCTCATATTCGTGATATACTTAGCCCTCATTAAAGGAGTTAATAATGGACAAAGAATTGCACCGTGAAACTATACTTTTAACTGTTGCCTCGCACTTAAAAAATGCTGACGCAAAAACAGACCACACAAAAAAGCTAATTGGTCTTGACGCCTTAATTTGCAATGCGCTTGGCATAGATTCAGAAAAAAACCCTCCAGAGTTTATCATCCCGTTTTAATACTCCAAAAGCCCAGACATAGTGTCAACAAGCTCTTGGTCTACAACTTGATATGGGTTGTTAAGTCTTGTTGTGTATTGTTTCATGCTGGCAGTTTGTGGAGCGCCTGATTTTGTTGTTGCACCCTCTAACGTCTTAAAAAAGTCCCTATACATAACTTCGTTTGGAATCATGCCCGACAGTCGCATTGGGTCGCCGGAACGGAACATCGCTGTATTGTAGCTTGCGTGAGGAACACTTGGTGATTTAGTAGCGCCCCTAGCCAAGTCTAATGGAACAAAAGATAACCCGCTTTGGAATGTAGGCACATCTCTCTGCGCTTCTTCTGTAAGGGCATATCTGGCTTTGCCAACAAACGGAAAGCCTTTTTCCCTCAGCTTGGCATCGTCCATTTTCCTTATAACGGTTTTGCGAGTTTCGCCAACTTGACTAGCCATCCAATCTCTAAACTTGGGCGACTTTACTCCGACAAAATCAGGAAAAGACTTCTTTATTTCATCGTCAAACTCTTTAGCGTCTTTCTTCGCTATCTTAGACGTTTTTAGCATCTCAGCCACAGCACTAGACTGCATCTCGGTAAAGTCTATTGTTTGCGGATTCATAGTGCTATGAGCAAGAATCACATCATCTATGCCCGTTTCTTCTTGCGCCTTCTTGGCTTTGTTTAGCAATCCTCTTACAACGCCCTCATCAGAAGCCCACGCATACGGGGTTGCAAGCTGATAATCCCTACCACCCAAAGCCTCGACAGGCTCATCAAATGCTTTACCCTCTAAGCCCCTAAGCGTTCCAACAGCGCTTCTATCGCCAGCGCCAAACAAAACAACCTTGCCCTGCAAATCCTCTGGCTTAATCAACATTCTTTCGCCAAGCAACCCTATCGGGGTCATGTCATAATCTAAATCAGCCAGAGGCTCATCAAGTTTTATAGAACTATAACCCATAGGGTCTAGCTGTGCCTTTGTCAGTTTGCCACCACCAGCGCCCAACATGGTTTGACCAGCTTCTGCCGCCGCAACTCTCTCCGGCAGGCCAGCCAATAAACCACCGCCAGTAATGTTAGAGGCCACGTTGAAAGCCTCTTCCATTGGGTCGCCTAGCTCTCCAGTGTAAGCCCTGTATGGGGCTGATATTGCCCTGCCCATGTCTACTAAAAACTGGGGCATGGCGGCTGTGATTTTTCCGCCGCGAGTAGCAAACGGTAAAATCATCCCCCGCGAACCCTCATCAACAGGCAGGGACAGCAAGCCCACATCACTGGGGGCATACTGCATCATCATATCATCTGGGGATAGCAGACCTTGCGCCATTATGCTTTCCGTTTCTTGCCGCTGGCGGTGGTTGACCAGCTAACACGTTTGCGCCCTGTTTTCTTGGACGCCTCTTTTTTGCTAATCTTGCTTGCAACAGCTTTAGGGCGACAAGCCGGATAACCCCGCTTCTCACCCTTACTGCGCCCACATGGCTTGCCCGTCTTAACGTCAACCCACTTCTCGCCAAACCATTTGCCTAGACCAGCTTGTGCAGGCATTACGCTTTCCTTACGCGATTATCCGAGCCGCCCCATTTGCCGCCCTTGTCTTTGTACCACTTCGCCGCATAAGCATTAGCGTAAGCCGAGGGGTAAACCTTGTACTTACGCTTTGCCGCCGCTTTGGCTCTTGACCACAGGGCTGGGTCTTTTGGGATGCTACTTTTTGCTGGCATACTTGCCGCACATGGTTTTGGACTTGCCGCCCTTTTTGCCCATGTCCTCTTTCATGCCCTTTGCTTTAGAAGTTCCATAAGTCATTTTTTCTTACCGCCGCCTTTTTTCTTGCCGTAACCCATTACCAGTTACTCCTCGCTTTTTTCTGCGCTGTCTTTGACAAGTCGCCAAAGTGGTACAGCTTCTTGGAATTTTTACTCATAGACTTGCCCGTCATAAGAGTGCCGTCAGGGTGCTTGTGTAAAGCTCCCTTATGCTCTTTGCCATCACGGAAATAATGTTTAACACCCATACCCATCAGTTACTATACCTTCCTGTTTGAGTGTTATTCTTGCCAGTAAACAACGTGCCGCGCCGAGTAAATTGCCCAGCAATGTTGGAAAAAATGGGCGCAACATAAGAGCCAAAAATAGTGCGGTCAGGCGCTGGTTTTTTCGGCTTCTTGCCATTTTTGTTGTTTTTGTATTGAGTTGTCATAATAATCTCCTGAGATAAAATAACATATTTACGTTTAGCTATAAAGGGCTACCACTTGCACTTGTCAGCCCAATAGGCCGCCGACATTTTGCCCCTAGCAATATTCTTTGCGTGACGGTCTTTGAACGCCTTCCGCTTTTTCTTCATAGCCTCGCTCTCACCCTTCTTAGGAGCGCCAGCAGTTTTGGCGCCCTGCTGACCAAAGCGTATCAGCTTAATGTTGTCGCCCTCTTTTGCTACAACGACATGGCTCTTAGTCGGGTGGTTTGGGGTGCGCTTGCATTGGTTGTATTTGGACACCCCTGCTCTAGCAAGGCGGGGGTCTTTGGGAGCTTTAGGGGGCATCGTGTATCACCTCTAATCTAGTGCTTCTAACAAGCGCCTCGTATTCCTCTGGCGGTAGTCCGGCTCTCACAGCCCAGATGGCGGATAATTGCAACAAGGTCATCATCACTTCCTCAGCATCCGCATCAACAACGTGGAACAGCCCCTGTATGTTCAAGTCCATAATCTCGGCTAGAGCGCTAACTCTGTCCTCAAGGCTGTCTAGGCGCTCCTCGTCATCTTCCAGAGTAACCCTGATATCTAGCTCTCTCTTGGGGAAATCTATCACTTTTGCCATAAAAACCGCCTTTCTGCGTATGCCCAGTATAGCTATGCCAAAAAAAATTTACAATAAGTGCGTTTTTTTCTTTACACACCCATAATACTTAGCGTAGGGTTATATTATAGGGAAAATAAGGAGTTTAAAATGACACAGTTTACAGACATCGATTGGAATCGCACAGAAAAATACACAGACGAGGAATTTGCAAACATCCCCCGCAATTTTGACGGGGACATCGCCGTGGATTTTGCAGTTCATTTAATTTGGATGACCGAGGCTCAAAAAGAACGTCTGTCTGATTTTGATGACCATCGCAGATATCTGGAAGAAGAAGAGCTTGCTTATATGATGGCCGAAGCACGGGAAGAATTTTCGGCGGCGTAAGTCGCAATCAAACAATCCACTTAGTGCTGGGGCGGGGACTGCTGTTTCCGCCCCATCTCTTTGTGTAGCCCATAGCAGACGCACCCTGCTCGGAAAAGGTCAGCACAAAGGCATCCGCTACGTCAGGGCTTCTCTGCCCCCTGCGCTTCATCTCGTCCTTGCTCTCCACCTTCAGCTTGCCCGTGCTGAGATACTTATA
>Ga0208162_1000397_pt1 | contig 25554 bp, 40 predicted proteins | sample CB_VirMetaG_4_FD_184539 | JGI IMG/M metagenome (GOLD analysis project Ga0208162, IMG submission 184539) | Freshwater to marine saline gradient viral communities from Chesapeake Bay - CB_1508_1M Viral MetaG (SPAdes) (version 4) | ecosystem: Environmental > Aquatic > Marine > Coastal | place: USA... | reverse complement strand
CGACATCGTTCTCAATTTTCGCGAAATGGCTCATGCCGTGTAGCTCCCGGACGAATTATATTGCAGCACGGTATAAGAGCCGTCTGTCGTGACGGTCGGGCTTCCGGTCGTCGTGCCGCTATAGTCAGCGGTGAGCATCCGCAAGATAACGACGCCCGAGCCGCCAGCGCCGCCGTTTTTAGCGCCCGCAGCACTATTCCCGCCGCTTCCACCACCGCCGCCGCCTGTGTTGGCGGTCCCCGCCGTTCCGTTGTCATCAGCGCCGCCATCGCCGCCGCCGCCCGTGCCACCGGACCCGCCGGTATTATTGCTGATACCCCCGCCGCCGCCACCGGCCCTGGTTACGGATGACCCCGTAATGCTATTTGCCAACCCCGCGCCACCGTGACCAGCGGTCGTGGTCGGGGACGTCGCAGCGTCGCCTCCAACCGCTCCAGCGCCACCACCGCCGCCGCCGCCAAACCATTGGCTGGCCGTGCCGGAGCCTCCGTTATTGCCTTGGGAAGGAGACGTTGATGGCGTGTTGCCAGATCCAGCGCTGCCGTTAGCGGCTGAGCCGCCGCCAGATCCACCATTGCTGCCCGCTGTGCCTCCGGCCCCTGCGGACCCAGCAGCGCCCCCACCGCCACCGGCGCTCGTGATGGTGTCGAACACACTGTCGGAGCCATTGTCGCCTTGGTTTCGGGTAACGCCACCTGCGCCACCCGCGCCAACGGTAACCGTGTAAGTGGTCCCGGTGTTGACGGAATGAGAGGTCACATACCGATAGCCACCAGCGCCGCCGCCGCCAGCCATATAATCCCCACCATTGGTGCCGCCACCGCCGCCGCCACCAGCGACAGACAGAACGTCAATGCTGTAAGGAACGCCGCCCGCCGCAGCTACCTGCGCCCCTATCATCATCGCGCGCGCAAACATTAAGCGAGATCCCCGATCAGATCCCAGGTGTCTGTTGCCACCTTTTTTAGCGTGGCGGCGGAATACTGCCCGCCGAGCGACAAATTGCTGTCCTTTGACTTGATCGTCACGCCGCCCGTGGCCGCAAATGTCACAAGCCCAGCGCCGTCCTGAAAGACAACGATCTCCGCGCCAGTCGGGAACGCGACAGACGAGTTGAGGGGCACCGTGATCGTGACAGCGGACCCTGATGTCGTGCGGACGTAACCGCCGTTGTCGGTCAAAGCGAGGGTCTTGGCGGTGCCAGCCTCAGTGATGATTGGCATACCCTGCGTGGCGCGGGCGGTGCCGGATACGTCTAACGCGGCGGCGGGGGATGACGTGCCGATGCCGACGTTGCCACCATTTTCAATACGCATGTATTCAGTGTTATTATTACCAATACTTATTCCATACAGATTATCAGCACCATTAAATTGAATGTAACCTTGATCTGTTGTGTCAACACGTTGCTGAATACGAGTAAATGCGGTAGTCCAATTCGTCCCATCACCATCTCGTTCTGTGAAAACTCTTAAATAACTACCATTACTGGCCGCTGAGATAAACCTTGCTAGTTCTAATTGGTCTCCATCCGTTGTGCCGAGAGAACCGGAATATACACCGAGCTTTGCATCAGGAGAAGCTGTACCAATACCGACATTTCCGCTGCTGTCGATACGCATTTTTTCACTGCCGCCATCAACTCTGAAAAGGATGGCAGTACCAGCGACTTCATTGCCAATGTCGGCATCAAGAACAAGCAGTCCACCCGCAGCGGCACTCACCTGAGCATCACTATTATCGTCAGTATCAGTGAGACGTATAGCAGGTGTGGCTGAAGATATGTGAAGCGGAAGGGCGGGTGACGAAGTACCAATGCCCACGTTGCCGCTGCTATCGATGCGCATGGCTTCAGCCGCACCAGCACTGCCATATTTAAAAATATGTTCACCAAGGTTGTTGCTGTACACCACATCACCAGCGGCAAAGTTATTTTTGATATATAAATCTTCATCAGAATTATAAGTTATCTCGGCGTCGTTGTTTCCAGCTCGCGTGAAGAAAATTTTTGCATCTTCCAAGCCGCCTCTTCCAAGAGAGATTTGACCGGGGTTGTTGCTGCCATCCTCACCCACTGTGAGCATGTGCGTAGGTGACGAAGTACCAATACCGACGTTGCCGCTCGCATTAACCACAAACGGCGTACTGTCAGGGTTTGTGCTGTCCTCAACTTTTAGCGCATTGCCCGCGCCCGTTTGTGTGATACGGAGCGCGTCGCTTGAGCTTGATGCGCTGATGACGGAGGCGTCCGTCGCCGTCAGCGTCGTCGCCGTCACCGCGCCCGCGCTTGTGCCGCCGATGGTGGCTCCGTCAATGGTGCCGCCGTCGATGTCCACGCCGGTCGCCGCCTGTGTTGCCATCGTGCCCAGGCCAAGCGATGTCCGCGCCGTCGCCCCGCTTTCGGCCACCCAATTGCTGCCGTTGCCGACGATCACATTGCCGTCAGTAACAGCCAAGCCAGCAATGTCGGCTAGCCCAGCGTCGTAGGCCTGCACGTCCGTGCCAATGACCAGCCCCAGGTTTGTGCGTGCCGCCGAAGCCGTGGAAGCGCCCGTGCCGCCGTCAGCCACCGCGAGATCAGTGATGCCCGAGATCGACCCGCCCGTGATCGCCACCGAATTGGCCGCTTGGGTCGCTATCGTGCCGAGGCCGAGGTTGGTCCTAGAGGCAGAGGTTGAGCTGACATCTGACAAATTGTTGGCTGCTGCCAGCATGCCAGCCGATGAGATATATGCAGCGACCCAGGAGGAGCCGTTGTATACCTTCATCGCGTTCGCGACGGTGTCGAAATAGAGATCCCCCGTGTCCAGGCCAGTGGTCGGAGCGGTCGCTGACGCGCCGTGATACTGGCCCTGGAAAGTCGCTAGGTCGGCGGCTGCGCTACTAGCCGAATTTGAAGCCGATGTGGCTGACCCCGCCGCTGCCGTCGCGCTGGTGGCGGCGCTGCTTGCCGAGGTAGAGGCGTTGCTTTCCGAGGTGGCGGCGTTGCTCTCCGAGGTGGCAGCGTTCGTCGCGGATGTCGCGGCACCTGACGCTGACGTGCTGGCGCTAGTGGCGGAGGAGCTGGCGCTGGTGGCGGAGCCCGCCGCCGCAGTCTCGCTGGCCGCAGCCGCGCTCTCGCTTGCAGCCGCCGCCGTTTCCGACGAGGCCGCAGCAGTCTCACTCGCCGCCGCAGCAGTCTCGCTCGCCGCCGCAGCGGTTTCGCTCGCCGCCGCAGCAGTGGCACTGGAAGCCGCCGCAGTGGCACTGGAAGCCGCGCCGCTCGCCGAGGTCGCCGCATTAGTGGCTGAAGTGGAAGCATTGCTTTCAGATGTGGCTGCGTTGCTTTCCGAGGTCGCCGCATTAGCAGCCGAGGTACTGGCATTGCTCGCGGAGGTGGCTGCGTTAGTGGCCGAGGTGCCTGCACTAGTGGCAGAGCTTGCCGCCGCCGTCTCACTGGACGACGCCGCCGCCTCACTCGCCGCCGCCGCCGTTTCCGACGAGGCCGCAGCGGCCTCTGAAGCCGCCGCAGCGGTCTCACTGGCCGCGCTGGCCGTTTCAGACGCTTGAGCGCCAGTCTTGGCCGCTTCCGCCGCAGTCGCGCTGGTGGAGGCCGAGGTGGCGCTATTGCTCGCGTCCGTTGCGCTGGTCGCCGCTTGATCAGCCAAGGACTCGCTGATGGCGCTCCCGCCGGAAATGTTTGTCCAGGTGGTCATACGACATTTCCTCCAGGCGTCACGCGCAGGCTGCCGCCGGCATGCGTCGATGACTTATTCGCGGTGTTGGCCACTCGAACGGCCTCGTCGAACAGAGCCTCGAAACGCTGCAACGTCTTCGCGTCCATCAAATAGTTCTGCATCTCGACCAGCGAGCCGTAGAGGTAGACGCGCGGGAAGTCGGTCAGCACCGCGTTTTGCGTTTGGCTGTCCGACAAAGCCGGCACCTGCTGGTAGTAGCCGATCTCGACCGTCATCGACCCGCTCGGGGCCGGCATCAGGCGCAACTGCGAGCCAACGATCGTGAACCCGCTCGGCTGGCCAGCGCCGCCGTAGGGAAACTGCTTGTCGAGCGCGATCGGGCTGTAATAGTCGAGCACGGTCGTCTTGCTGTTGGTCAGCTTGACCTCGCGAGCCTCGATCCAGTCATCAGGCAGATCCAGATACTCGGCGGCGTCCGTTGTGGCGCGCGCGACCATCTGGCGAACACGCAACTTCGCGTTGATCCGCTCCTCGGCAAGCGCGATAAAGTCGGGGATCTGCGTCGTCAGATCAGTGCGGTTCCCCCACTCCGCGACGGCGGTCTTCAATTCTGCGTATGTCGAGATGGCCATGTTACGTCACCAATTGCAGCTGCGGCTTGTCAGGCTCGACGGCCTCGTCAGCGGCCAGGGTGTAGGAATAGGGGCCGATATGCTGGACATGACGGCTCAGATCGGCATCGCAAAAGACCTTGACGCCTGCCTTGCGCAGCTTGCGGCCAAAGGTGACATCCTCGCCGTAGCACCGAGCATTCGTCGGCGGTATCGGCTCGAACGCGAAAAACGGCAGGTCGATCGCGTCATAGGCGCTCATCGAGACCAACATTAGGCCAAACCCCATATGCGCGACCTCGATCAGCCCCGTCGAGCCAGCGCTCAAAGGGCGCTCATCAAGCGTCAAAGCGGTCGGGCGAGCCTCGGGCTCCTTGCGGGCGTAATTGACCCCCACGACGTGCTTGCCGTGGTTCAGCAGCCTGTTCAGCGCGTCCTTGGGAAAGCGCATGTCGCTATCCACCCAGAGCATGTGCGTCGCGCCGTACTCGTAAGCCTCGGCGACCAGCTTGTGCCGGATCTCGGGCAGGATCGAGCCCTGTGCCGCGATCAGCCGCGCCTCTTTGGCGAAGGGCGCGCTGGACGCCTCAAAGTGTTGCAACATCTCGGCGATCGAGACCGCCGTTGCCGTGACCAAGTGGCCGGTGTTCGGGACCGCCACCAGGATCTTGATGCCCTGATCGTTCACAGTTGACCCTCCCAGACGCGGAAGTCGCGATGATCTGGATCGTTGGCCCAGCGCTTCCAGGCGCGTCGGTCATTAAACCAGCCCTCCTGGAAGGATCGTTGCAGAACATCCTCGGGGATGATCGCAGCCAGCCGCATGTCCTTGTGCAACGGCTCGTGATCGTTCAGATCGCGCAGAGCCTTGGCGCTCTCGCGCAACGCGCCGGCATCGACCTCAACGCCGATGTGCAGGTCGTCGCCATCCACGATCGTGACATTGCGAGCTGTTGGCGAGAAAGCCTCGCGAAACGTCTGCTTGTGGGACATCGAAGCTCCAAAAGAAACGGGGGCGGCAATGGCAAGCCGCCCCCGCGGGGTCGGCGGGCTGGGAGAACCCGCCTCAACGCGCTTAGGACGTGGTCAGGTCAGCCACGACGCCATGAGCGGCTTCGTTGCGGACTTCAAGCGTCCACTCGGCGCGGAGGAAACGGCTCTCCGCATCGCCGGTCTTGGCAAGCTCCTCGACCGCGAAAGGCCGCAGGTAGGCAACAGCCGCGTATTCCGGCGAGAGCACGAACGCATCGCGAGCCCGCTGGAAGCGGTTGGCGATCACCTTGAGGTCACCAAAGTCGGACGCGTAAAGCGACGCCGCACCCTGGATGCGATCCTCAGCGATCATCTGACGCGCAGACGACCGACCCGTGAACCCCGAGACGGTCTGCTTGTTGAAGCTCCCAACCGTCAGCAGTTCCGGCTCGCCGCCGTTGTCGAAGACCTGCTGCATGACCGACTTCAGCATGGCCTCGGTAAAGGCCCGCTGCGTGCCGTCAGTCGCACCAGCGGTCGCGGAAGCGGCATCAGCGCCACCCGTGCCACGGCTGTCATTGCTGGTGATCCACGAGCCGAGGCCGCGGCTTTCGCGCGCGGTGGTCGCATTACCAGCATTGTAGCCCTGGTTCGCGGTGATGATGGTCTCCATGTCGCGCTTGATCTCGCGCGAGCGCTTGGCCAGCTGGTAGGCAAGCTCGGACGCCCGGCCCGCGTGGCTGACGGCGTCTTGAGTGCCGGTCACAGCCAGAGCCTTGTACGAGATCGTGCAATAGTTCTCGACCCGCGAAGTCGCCGTGGAAGCCTGCGCCGAAACGACGTCGCCTTCCAGCAGGACGTTAGCGGTGGTGTTAGCAGACAAGCTGTCCGTCTGCCACTCGTGCTTGACGGCGGTGGCCTTGGTCTGAGCGACCGATGAAAGGATCGGGGTGTCGACCGGCGAGATGTCGTAAATGCTGTCGACTAGGTCTTCCCGGTTGCCCACCGCCGAGTAGGTGGTGAAGGCGTTGGTGATGAGAGCCATGGTGGCCTCCTCTTAGACAAAGTTTCGGAAAACAGCAGCCGCGTCACGCATGCTGCCGGTCTTTCGAAGTCTTGATCTGGCCTCCTTATAGGCTCGCTTCTGCGCCCCATCCGGCTCAGCGCGGCCAGCCTGCGAGATCACCGGCGGCTTGCTTGCCACCCGCTTCGCAACATCTGGCGCGGCGCTTTGAGCGCGCACGGTCCTCAACGCATCAGCCGCCATTCGGATCTGGCGGTGGTCCCACCAATTCAACATCTCCTGGTCCCGGAACCCGTAATGACGCGCTACCTCTTGGATGTCGGCGGTGAACGCCTTGTAGCGGTTGGGGTCCTTCAGATCCGGGTGATGCTTGGTGAGCGCATTCCACTCGGTGTCCAGCAAACGCTGATGCAACTGTTGCGCCTCCGTTCGACGCTGGGTCACAACGCCATCGAGTTGCGCTTGTAGCTGCTGGCGATCCAGAAGCTCCTGGCTCCACGCGTCCTTCTGTGTCAGGTACTCGATCACATCAGTCTCGCGCAGAGCAGGGTCCGGCTGCTCAGGCATCGGGCTCGACAGGTACGCTTGCACCTGCTGGACCCACTGATCCTGCGCTTGCCGCTCAGGGCTGTGCTGGCTTAGAGCCTGCATCTGTGCTTCGGTAAATGCCGGATCTACCGGCTGCTCGTCGCCGCCCGTATACGCTGCCTTTAACTGTGACAGCGGCACCTGCCGGATCTCGCCATTGACCTCGACCTCGAAGGTCGGCTCAGCGGCGGCGGCTGGTTCGGGAGCTTCTTCAGCGTCTTCCAACGCTGCCTCGTCGCCGGCATCCGCCGGCTGTTCATCGCTTTCGAAGAAGCGGCGCATCTCCTGCGCGGCCTCGTCGATCGTATCGAAAGGGCGTCGCTCGACAGTCGCCTCGTCCTCGATCGGGTCATCGACTAGATCGTTGTCGACCATCTCTGCGGTAGCGTCGCTCATCAAAAAAACCTCTGTCTGCCTCTAATTTCCTTGGCCTCTCGGCCATGCAGCCGACCCGTCGCGACATGCGACTTCAGCTGCGCCTTGACCTGCTCGATCACCTTGAGACCATCACGCAGGCGCATCACGCCGCGCTCGTCCTCGGTCTTGAGAAGCATGTCCAGATACGCGGCTGTCAGATCGGCAAACGCGTTATGCAGCAATGGATGCTCCAGCAGCATGCGCGCATCACCCGCGCGCAGGTCAGCTTCCTCTGGCGTCAAGATCAATTGCTCTCGTCAATGCTTCGCGCGCCGTAGAGCGCCTGCGACATGGCTGCGGACTTGCCCAGATGCTGGGCGGTATCCACCATCTCGCCGGCGTCGTTGCGAGTGGCGAACAGAAGGCCCGTATAAGGCTTCCCGAAGTCCACGTCGTAAGTCCCGCCGCCGGCGTCCTTGACCAGCTCGAACACCGAGATCGGGGTTTGGTTGCCAAAATTCGCTTGGCCCAAAGCGCGCTCTATGCGCATCAGATCCTGCAGCGTATACGCACCCTTGCCCTGCTCCTCGCCCGCGTCGGTAGCGCCAGTGCCGTCATCGGGCACGAACGTGCCCTCTGGCTGGATCGGCGTGATCTGATCGCCCCCAAGCACGCCAGCCGGGGCCACAAGGCTCGTCTGCATCGGCATGCCGGCCATCAGACCCATTGGGCCTTGATAGCGGCCACCCTGTACCGGGTCCGGTACAGTGCCACTCATCGCCGCCTGCGGGTTGACGCCGAACAGGTCAGGCCGCGCCAGGGGCCGGTACTGATAGCCCTGCAGGACGCCGCCAGCGAATTGCTTCTGCTTGGCGAGCTGATCGTCCTTCGACAGCTTCGCGCCGGGCAGCGTCATCATCTGAGGCTTGTAGACCGGCAGGCGCGGATCGACCTGCGACGGAGCCGGCATGTAGTTGTAGCCGCCGAACATCACCATAGTTTCAGCCCTTCTTTTTCTTGCCGGACTTCACCGGCTTTCCGGCCTTCTTGGCGGCAGCCTTGGCCTTCGCCATCCCCTTCGCCGTGTAGGCGTAGTGCTTCTTCCCGACCATCGGCACGGCAGGTCTCCTCGTAGCAATGCAGGTGTAGGTTGGTTCCATCGCCCAGCACGATCAGGCCGGGCACGTTTAGGTCGATCAGCCGACCGCAGGCTTGACAGGGGACGTCTCTCTGACGCGGCCTCGCGCCCGATGCCCGTCGCCTCAAACCTTCGCCGCCTGGATGCGCAGCTTTTCCTGCTCGATCTGGTATTTCATCTCGGCCTCGCGCTCCTTGAGCGACACCTCGCGCTCACGCAGCGCAAGCTCAGCGGCCTTGCGATCGGCCTCGGCCTGCAACTCAGCGCCCATCTTGACGCTGTCCACCTCGGCCTCAAACGCCAGTTTTTCGCGCTCAAGCTCCAGCTTCTCGCGCTCGATCTGCACCTGCGCCTTGATCAGCTCAATATTCGGGTCAGGCTGCGGCGGGGGCGGCGGCGGCTGCGTTGCCGGGTCCTTGAAATACCGCGCCGGCGACGTGATGCCCGCGATCCGCAAAAGCTCGCCAAGCGTGTTGTAGTATTGCTCGAAGCCGACAAGCGGGTTGTTCGGGCCAGCCGTCGTTAGGATCTTTTCCTGGATCGCCAGGATGCCCTGATAGAGCGCCGTTTGCTTGTCGCGATGGCCGGCGAGCCCAACCGACACCGTCACGTCCATGTCGGCGTTGAGCGCATTCGGGTCGACCCGCACGACTTTGTCGCGCAGGCGAAACACGAACTCGCCGTCGAAATACCGCAGGAAGGTCTGCAATAGGCCCTTGAACAGCGGCTTGATGCCGCATTCCGCCAAGTTCCGCGCCACCATCTCGGTGCGAGCCGTCGCCGCGTCAAAGCGCAACGCCGCCGCCGTGGCCGTCTCATTCTGCAAGCTCGTCGGGTCGAGGCCCATGCCGTCCAGCGTCACGCCCGTGCGCGCCGCTCGCAGGGTGTTCATATACTCAAGCACCGGCAGCACCTGCGTGCCGACCAGCGGCGTGCCGATCGGCGTGATCACGTTTTGCCCTTTCGTGCGGACAATGCCGCCCGGCTCCTGGGTCGAGAGGTCGTCCATATTGACTTCGCTATCGACGACCGCCAGACGCGGCGAGACGCCTTGATAGGTCGCGTCCAGCACAGAGCGTTGCAGGGCCGTCAGAACTTGCTGGCTCTCGCTTGCCAATGACGCGACGCCGAGGCCAATGACACGGTAAGGCAGCAGCACCGGCGACCAGCACGCGAACGGGATGTGATCAACCTCCTCGTGATAGAGCAACTCCATCGCATTCTGGAACCCAGCCGTCATGCAGTGATGGATCTCACCAATGCCGTCGCCGTCCAGATCAACGCGGATGTAACAGTCCAGCACCTCAATGCGCCTGTTGCTCTCCGCCCCGGCCTCGCCGCCCATATCGTTGTCGTACTCACTGTCCTCGTACCGCTCGAGGTAGTCCTGGTTGAGGCTGTACTCGGTGTCGCCGTAGGGCAGGCTGTCCACAACGTCAGCGGGAAAGCCCATCGCGCGAAGCTCGGAGCGCGTCTTGAACACCCGGTGACCGATGAAGCGGCAGTCCTCAAAGGTCGGGCTGGTCGCGTTGCGGTCGATCACGAACTGCTCGGGCGCGACGTTCTCAACGCATATCTTGTCTTTGGGTTTGCGGATGCGCCGGCGGATGTCGTGCAACATCAGCGGCTGCATGACCGGCATGCCCATCGCGTCGATCACCGGCTGGCCAAGCTCATCGAGGACCGGCAGCATCGCCCCGTTAGGGTCGGGATACGCCGTGTGCTCCACGACATCGGCCTCGACATCCATGTCGAGCCGCGCCATCTCCTCGTCGGTCAGCCCAGACAGCGTCTCGATCTTCACCTCGATCGAAGTATCGTAATACCATTTGATCACGCCGACATCGCTGATCAGCCCATCCTTGATGTAGGTGGACACGAGCCGGTGGCCGTCGTTCATTTTCGTGAGGATATGGTCAACGACATCCGTTGCCTGCTCGGCAACCTCTTCGTCGCCATCGCCCACCGGCTCAAACTGCGCAACGCCATCGCTGATCGCCAGCCGATGCAGATACGGGACCAGAGCCTCGACGGTCTCCAGCACGCTCCGGTCGAGCACTTGGCTCCTGCCGGCCCGCTCGTCGCCCTGCGGCTGGCCCAGGTACTGGGACAAGTTCAGCGCGCGGCGCTCGACGATCGTGTCGGTGTCGTAGCCGATCGCATCCTGGGCCTCGGCCTGGATGATATTGATCAGCTCGTCTTCGGTAGACGCATCGGGGGTCTGCTCTTCGCCGACCTCCTCGATCTCCACCGTTTCTTCGATCATCACCATCTAGCGTATCCAAGCTGTGTCGTTGGAAGGCTTCTTTGCCCAGCCGGCAACGTCCACCTCGGCCTCGGCGACCGCCATGGCCATGTATCGCACCGCGTCAGCCGGGTGCGTCGTCCAGTCTCGCTCCGGCGTCGCCCGGTACATCTGTCGTTTGTCGTCCCATGCCGCTCGATACTGTCGGAGCGCCTCAACTAAACGCTGGCATCTCTCCGAGCTGATCCACGTCCTCGGCAGAAGGTTGCGAACGGCATTGATGCCGTCATCAACGCGCTGCTGCGGCAGCACCTCGCACCGCAGCCCAAGGCGCTCGAGCGTCTCCTGGCGCGTGATCCCAGTGCCAAGCTCGCGGGCCTGCACGTCGTGCGGCAGAAAATGGTTTCCGTAGCGATACGGCAGCGACCTCAGATGCTCGACGTAGTGAGCGAGGCCGACACCGCTGTTCTCGTAGTAGTCCAAGATCCAGACCTCACGGCCCACGATCGCCCACATGACGATCGCTGTTGCGTCTCCGATCCCCAGATCCCAGCTCGTATGCACCAGGACATCGCCCGGCGGCGTGATCGTCGTGATCCTGCCGGCCTCGGTCAGATCCTCCATCTCGCGGGCGTAGTAGGCCCCGCGAATGCTGGCGGTCCAGGAGCACTCGAACTCTTGCAGATACTGCTCTCGCGTCAGCTGGCGCTTGGCCGCGTGCAGCTCATCTTTCGGAACGATCTCGGTCTCGGACGCCTTGCGGATCGCGACCATCCACTCGCCGGTGTCGTCCTCCTCGGCCTGCTGCACCAGGTCGTAGAAAGCATTCCGCCCTCTCGGCGTGCCGAGAAAGATCGCCCAGCCCTTGCGATCGACCAGCGCCGGGCGGATCACCTCGCCCCAGAGCCGCGGGTCCATCTGCGCGACCTCGTCCATCACCACGCCGTCGAAGCCCTGGCCCCGCAGCGTGTCAGGGTTATCGCCGCCAAACAGCTGGATGCGCCCAATGTCTCCAAAGTCGGCGCGAAGCTCTGCCTCATTGTAGGTCGCTATCGGGACGCAGCGGCTGTAGTCCTTCAGCATGTCCCAAGCGACTTGCTTGGCCTGCCGGTAGAGCGGCAGCACGATCGCATAGCGCCGACCCGGCTGTCCCGCCGAGAACAGCGCTCGCAGCGCATGGTTTACCGCAAACGTCGTTTTGCCAAAGCGGCGATGGCAGACCAAAACGCTAAAGCGCTTGAGCGCATGATGCAGGTCACTCTGCGCCGCCCTCGGTCGATACGGTAGGACGATCTCGGTCGTCCTCCCATCGGATCGTGAGCGTGCCGGCATTCCCACCTTGTCGATCGTCCTTGTCCCGTTCAGACCACTTGCCGCGCGTTTTCAAGAAGAAGATCGCTGCAGTCATTGCTTCGCGACCGTCGCCGATCGCCTTTGCGTACAGGTTGCGCGCGACGTTGGTCACAGCCGCGTCAGCAGCGCTATCAAGCTCCTCGCGGTAGTATTTGAGCAGCGTTGAGCGATCTATGCCCAGCGCATGCGCCACCCGCTCTTGCGGGATGCCAAACGCGGTCATCTCCCAGACCACGCGCCGCGCTTCGTCCGTCGGCTCATGCGCCCGGCGTCCCATATCAAGCCTTTTAGTAGTGTTGTTTTTTGGGTACTGTCAGCTTCGTTGTTTTGGAGGAACGAATGTCCACCGCTTCGCCTAAACTTGATCCAGAATTGGCAGGAAGACTAAGCGACGCCCTCACCCGCGCCGTCATGCACGCACAAACAACAGAGCCCGGCACATTCGACGCGGAACTCGAAGCGCTTTGCCAATTAGTAGAAAGCAGCGCCTGCGACATGGCAGGGGTGACCCTCACCGAATATGGCCGCGCTATTGGGGATTCTGTCGAAGGTAAGTAGACACAGCATCAACAAGCTCTTGATCGACAGGCTGCTCGACATTGCTCATCATGAACGCCCTGTTGTCTCCAGTGTTTGCAGGGTTAAAGTTGGGCGGCCTATTAGCAAAGCGCTCTTTGAAAAAGTCTCGAAAAAGAATTTCTCGGGGGACAGGAGCCGCTAGACCCCCGATGTATTCTCCCGCCAAATGCGCGTTGTACGTTGAATGCGGAGCAAGAGGAGCGGATACCGAACGCCCAGTTGGGTCCATCTTTGCCACCGCATAGCCCGACGCGTTCAAGTCCGCATCCAACAAGCCGGGCTCCGTAATTGCCTTGCGCGTTGCGGCCACGTCTGGGAAGCCCGCGCTCCGCCATTTTGGCTTGTCCATCTCGCGCACTATCGCGGTTCTAGTGAGCCCATCCGACGACCGCAAGAAAGCACCGACCTTGGCATCATCTATTCCAGGCCAACTTGGATATTTTTGTTTTATTTTCCGATCAAATTCGGCCTTGGCTTTCTTTGTTATTTTTGCACCGCTCAATTGCGCGACTAGCGCGTCGCTCATCATGGTGTTGAAGTCTAGCGTCGTGTGGGCCATTGGGCTATATGCTAGGAAAACGTCCGCTCCATCCTTCGCCGCATTGCGCACCCGTCTTCCCAACGATGTCACTACGCCCTTGTCTGACGCCCATGCCTCATTGTAAGGCGCGTGCGTTCTCATAAAATTTGGGCCGCCTTCTAGCTTTACCGCTTCCGACAAATTTGTTTCGTTTACGCGCGACAAGAGCCCCCCCGCCGCGCTTCGATCACCAATAGCGGGGATAAGGACGCCGCCTTGCATTTCAGCTATATCCAAAGCGCGACGATCGACCATGTTGTTGAGCGGCGCGACTTCCGATGTCATTTCCTCAACAGGTCGAGAAAGCTTCTTGCCGCCCCCAACGGGGTGCCAGAAACGCGCATCTTTACTCGCGCCGGGGCCTCGCGCCATCAACCCCGTGGCGAGTGCGCCAGCCGGGACGCGGCCAAATGCCGAGCCGCCCATCATCGTCATCGCGACTTCATTGGCCTGCCTTGGCGTGACCATCTCGCCTGACGTGGCCCGGCCCGCAATATCAAGAGCCCTTAAGACATCGCCGGGAATGCCCGCCGCAAAGTCTATACGCGGCGCGAAAGCGTACTTCTGCGGCTGCTCTGGCCCTGACATGTAGTCGGTATCTGGGCGCGAAAAGGGCAAAAGGCCGCCATAGATGCGTCCAGGCTCCTTCTGCGCGAGCCGAGCTAGCAGGCCTTCAGCCATCAGCACTTCCACCTTCTCATCGACGCCCGCGCCCTCGTCGCCGGCCCTTTTGCGTTTTTCACAACGCCACCCATCCGCGCGCAAAATGACTTGCGCCGCGCCGCGTCAGCTTTCGACGGCTTCTTGCCGGTCACCGGCGGCTTGAGGTTGGCCTTGTTTTTCGCGTTGTACGCTCGCCGGCCAGCGGCAGTCATGCCCGCGCCCTGGCTGGCTGGCAGATAGTGACGGCCTTTGCCTTTCGTCGTCCTGGCGATCGGCTTTGCCGACTTCCCTGCCATCAGTGATACACCGGCTCTGGCAGGATACCGTCCACCCAGGCCTCGGCCTCCGCCGCGCTCTCGAAAGACGCGAATATGATCACGTCCACCCGGCCCTGACTCGTCTCCCGCAGCATGACGCGCGCCTCCCCAACCTGCGCTTCCGGCAGGTCAAAAAAAGAGGGCTCAGGCATGTTTAGGCTTTCAAAAGGAAAAAGCCCCGACCCAGTATTTTTTGGCAGCGGATCGGGGCTTTAATTTCAAAGTCCCGACCCAGTATTTTTTGCAGGAGGATCGGGGCTTTCACGTCAGCACCAAGAAAGGACCGACCCACCATTCTTAGCAGGCGGATCTGGCTACCATCCCCACAAACGACAAAGCCCCGGCGGGGCCAGGGCTTCATCGGAGTTATAGAGATAAACACAAGATACAGTTCGAGATCCGAGCTGTCAACAGCATCTAGTCCTCGGCGGTATCCTCCGCCAAGCGATCGATCGTCGGCTGTAGATCCGCGAGCATGTCCTCCAGTTGGCGCGCGACATCATCGAAGCAGATGCCGGGTCGGCCTTGCGTGTAGCCAAAAGCTGTCACGGCCTCGTCGGCGCGCTTGCGAGCATGCCACAAAAGATCCGCGACGGTGCGGTATTCGTTAAATTCGGCGATCGCAAAATTGCTCATGTCATCCTCCCAAAGGTTACGACTTTTCGCCCGCCGCGCGCAGCTTCTTGAGCACGAGGTTGATCCGGCGCGTGTTCGGCAATATCCACTTTTGCACGCGAGGCCGCGCTTTTAAGCACCTCGCGGGGATCTTCGACGACGCCCGCCAAACGAGGGCAACGGTCAGTGCGCCAGCCGTTTGCTCCGCCAAATTGCGCGCTGCGGCGACAGGGTTTTTGCGGTTGCGCCCGACGCCTTCCTCAAAGTCGCTGATGGCAAGCGGACCGGCAACGCTGGCTCGCATGATGGCGCGCTCTAAAGCTGCGGAAATGTGGTGCTGCTTGTTGTTGATTGTGATGGTTTTCATGGTCTTTCTCCCTTACTGGGGGCGGGGTCAGAAACGCACCTGAAACCGATAGCCGTTCTCGCCATCGACCCACTCGCTCGCGTAAGCGCATGCGGTGCCATCGTCCGCCCGGTGAGCGGCGGTCGGGCGCATGACGAGATGGCCGTAGGCTTCCGCGTCCTCCTTGTCGTATGTCACCGTCTGCCCGGCTTGGCCAAAGCTGGAGCCGTTGCCGCCATCGCAGAAGACATAAAACGTCGTTTCGTCAGCCGCGTAGGTATCGGCGATAAGATCTTGCAGCGTCTTCATGGTTTTCTCCCTTACTGGGTCGGGCCTTCCCGCCCCTGTTGACACACTGTATATATGAACTTTTGGGGCATTATCAAGAGAGATACATGAACTTTTTTGACATTTTTCTGCGCGCGCTTATATCTACCGACATGACAAGACATGACCTCACAATGCGCCTGCAGGCGCTGGACATCACGGCCAAGCAGCTGGCGCAGCGGCTCGGCGTGACATGGCGCGCCGTCGCCAAGGCTTCCGCGAATAGCAGCCGCAATTTGACCGCCCTGATCGACGCTCTGGAGATCATGACGCCGGAGCAGCGCGCCGCATGGCTAGGTGATCCGCCACCGGACGGCGATGTCTGACAGCCCGCTGCGCAGAGCCTCGATCGGCGTCCGCTTTTCGGTCGGCCAATGCCGCCGTAACGCCCACACCCCCGGCCACTCGCCGTGCGCGCAGCATCCCAGCACCACGCTGCGCTCCCTGGCGTCGAGCGGTTGCAGAGCCTCGCGCAGCATCTCCCGCGCATGAGCCTCCGCTTCCGGGCCGGCCGCGATGCCAGCGCTCTGATCGTAGCGGGACGTGACGCGTGACCGCAGCTGAGCAAGCTCGGCGTACTGCCGGACCTTGATCCCGGCGGCATGCTGCGGGTCGGTCAGCAAAGCTCGGTGTAGCATTACGTCGAGTGGGTGCTCGAACAGCACCCTGCGCACCGTCTCGACCGCCTTCCCGGCTTTCGGACGCATAGCCTGATCGACGACGGGAGAATGCTGGCGGCGCTCCGGCGTCTCGATCAGGAGCGGAGGCGGATCTAGCGGGTTTCTTGTTTTAGCCATAGGTCGAACTTCTCGCCGCGTCGCTCCGCGAAGTAGTGACGAGGCCGGCACCTCTGCCGGCGCTCAATGATCACCAGCTGCATCCCGCTCCCCGCCCGACGCTGAGCCATCTCGTGCGTTCCAGCGTCATATGCGCGACGAGCCTCCGCGATCGTCATGGGCGCGTCAGTGATCGCCCGCCACGACACGTCACCATTGCCGCTCAAGTCTTGCATCGCGATCGGGAGCCACCTTCTCACCAGCGCCATTCCAATTGGTCCGAGATCGCCTCGATGTCCTCCGCCAGATCGGTTTGCCCTCGCTCCTCCTGCCAAAGCAAACGGTCCTCGATCCGCCGACACGCGTGCATGACGGACGTGCGATCGCGCTTGAACGCCGCCCCCAGAACCTCGTAGGTCAAGCCGAGCCGCGTCCTGCCGAGATGGATCGCGACGTGTCGAGGCAGCGCTATATCAGCGCTCCTGCTGTAACCGCGCAGCAACGCCTCCGAAACCTGATAGTAGTCAGAGACGACACCGATCAGCCGCTCCAGATCCGCCGGCGGCTTCCAGGCCTTTGCCCGATCAGCGGCCTCCAGCTTGACGACCGCTGCCTGCAAATACACACAGAGGTCCATCGCTTCCTCTATCGCCTCTTTAATCAGCTGGATCGGCGGCATCGTGTTCTGATCCATCGTGCCGCCGAAACGCCGGCGGCCTTCCTCAGCGCGCTGGAGGTGCTGATCGATCAGCTGCTGGACGATCGGGTCACGCATGGTCCAGCTCCAAAAAGTCGAGGACGCGCGCAGCACGGTCCCGGTAATCGGCGCGCATCAGGTCTGCATCGGTGGACTGCACCGTCCAGTCACAGTCCTGCCATCGGCACGCCGGACACGGCTGCTCAAGGTCGCGAAGCAATTTCGCGAGCGCCTCCAGGTCAACAGTTGTTGTGCTTTTCTTCGCCATCAGCCCATCTCCCTCAGCACGCGCCGCTCGGTCTCGCGCTCCACCGCCTCGCGCACGGCGAGCCGCTTACGAGCCTTGATCCTGATGCTGTCGATCAGATCTGGCACGGTCGGCATCCATTTCTCGCCTCGCCTTATCCAGTTCCGCAGCGTTTCTAGGACGGCGTCGCCTGGATATTCAGCCAGCACCTCGGCGTAGACCGACAACTTGTACTTGTCCCATTTCTCCGAGTGCGCCGTGATCAGCGCGAGCTTGGTCACCGCCATCACGATCGCCTCTCTGCTTGCCGGCAGGCAGGCTTGCTCGACCACCTCGCGCAGCGCCGCTAGATCCGCTTCCGCCCCGATCGTAACTTTCAAGCTGCCGAGATCCATCTGGCCATCCGGGCCCGTCCGGCTCTGGACTTCCATCGTCAGGCCTGGCCATGACAGCAAGGTAAGCTCGCATTGCCGATCCCATTGCCGGGCTGTTAGTTGGCTTGCGTCCCGCATTGGGACCACGTTTGTCGTCGTCATAATTTCCCTCCATAATCTTCGCGAAATTCGCGGCCTTTGAGACAAATTCAAAGCTTGCCTTCCATGACCCGCGCTCGCCGCGCAGGAATGGCGAGCGCTCTACCTTGTCGAGAGCGGCCAGCCAGCCCTCTAGGCCTCCGGCGTCTCCAAGTCGTTTTGAGAGCGTTTTCTTGCGAGCGTCGCTGCGCAGCTGCACGGTCGGGAGACCGGCTCGCTCGGCCATCGTGTTCCAAGCATCGAAAGCAGTCTCAATATCGTCGTGAAACGACGAGAGTTCTTTGGTCTTAGTTTTGGTCTTAGTTGGGGTCTTAAAGGGGGTCTTAGGAGGACACTGGTGTCCTGGGGGGTAGGACATGGGTGTCCTGGGGGGTAGGACATGGGTGTCCGGGGGGGTAGGACACTGGTGTCCTGGGGTCACCTCGCCATCGAGGTGTATCTGATACACATTGACGCCGCCGCTCACCATCGGTCGCGCGGTCAAAACACCGACCTGGATCAGCCGCCGAATAGCACGCCGGATCGTCCTTGCGTCCACGCCGATCTCATCGGCGAGCGTCTGCTGGCTCGGATAGGCGTTCGGCAGTCGCGACGCGATATAGATCAGCACCAGCTGCTCGACCGGGGTCAGGCTCAGCTCTCGGTCATCGCGGATCGCGCGCACGATCTCGCTCGTGCCCTCAGTCATTTCCGCCCCCCGCAAGCTCTATGAACGTCGAAATAGGCATGTGCACGACCGGCTCAGCGCGCGGCTCGTCCGTCACAACGATGCCCGCCGGCGGCATCCATGCTCGGAGCTGCTTGTCGCCGCCGCGCCGCCGCTTGACCTCGATCGCGACCGTTCGACCGGCGATCGTTGCCTCAAGATCGTGGCTGGTCTCGGCACCGAGCTGACCCGCTCGGCGATCGACGCGCACAGCGCTCCATTCACTCGGCAGCAGGTCGCGGACCTTGATCTCTGACCGCGTCCCGGCAGCTTTCTCGCGCGCACTCATGGTTGAGCCCCCCGGCCCAGTTCGATCTTCCAGGCCGTTACATTCCGCATAACGTCGGCGATCGGCACGACGCGGCCCACAGACCTGTTTGGGCTGTCGGGCGTGCTACGCGTCTCAAACGTCGCGAACGTCTCCTCCAGCGGCTCGAACCAGCGCCGCAAAGCCGGAAAGTCGATCAGGTAAGCGTCAACGGTCCCGTCCGGCTGCTGGAACCCGTAAAGCAGATAGTCCGCGCTTGATGTCCGCATCCACCCGTCACGCTCGCGACCGGCGTTGATATTCGAAGCCGTCTCCAGGACGAAGCTGGTGTACGCGTGACCCCGCGCTGGCCAGCGGACTAATTTCTCTTCGATGGCGATCGCGCGACCATCGGAGGCTTGCAGGAGCGCGTCAACACCGTGCTGCCTCTGGAGTTCCCTCGCCAGCCCAGGCCCGTCCAGCAGCACGAACCGACCACGCGTCCTCTCCTGATAAAACGGAACGATGACCCGGTCGCGTAGGTCTCGCTGCCAGGCGTCGTCCCGCGCGAAGCTCACCGCAGCGGCCCTTTGAGGTAGTCGCGGATCGCCGCTCGATCTTCCGCCGACATTGCCGTCTCTTCAGCCATCTGAAGAAGCGCCGCGCGCACACTGATCTTCTGGGGCAGCCCAACGCGCTTCCAGTTCGAGATCGCGGTGCGCCGCTTATTGAGACGGCGGGCGATAAAGCTGCCGCCCCCAAGCTGTTTGATGAGCGTGTCGACATCCATGATCGACATATAGCTTATTTAAGCACTATATGTCCACAAAAATTGAAACCCTCCCCTCCCGCTTGACCATTTCATATGGACAGTCTACAACGCCACGACCATGCAGCCCGATCTACACAAGCGGCTAAAGCTGGCGCGGATCGCTGCGGGCTTTAGAAGCGCTCGGCACGCAGCCGAGGCGCTTAATATTCCGTACGCCACCTATCAGGCGCACGAGAGCGCCAAGCGCAACCCGTCGATCGCCCAGGTCAAGGCCTACGCGGCGGCCTTCCGAGTGAGTGACATCTACCTTTTGGCGGGGGGGCAAGCGCCAAGCAGCAATATCTCAGCGCCACTTCCATCTGTCCGCATGGTCTCCATAGTGTCCTGGGCTTCAGCCAGTAATTTCGCGGAGGCCGAGGCAGAATATGGCGAAAATGTGCCGGTCCCGTCGAGTTCTTCAACGCTTGTCGCGCTTCGCGTCGTCGGGACCTCAATGGATCGAGAGGCACCGCAAGGCTCGGTCATAGTGGTCGATTACTCTCAGACCTTCCCCGTCGATAAAACGCTAGTCGTGGCGCGCCGGGGGGCCGAGACCACCTTCAAGCGCTATCGCGACACCGAGGGACCGCGTCGATTAGAGCCAGCGAGCACCGATCCTTCCCATCAAACAATTTACGACAACGGGCAAAATATCGAGATCATCGGACGCGTCATTTACATCATTCGAACGGTATAGAATTTTCACAGTCATTTTTTGTGGACATAACGTCCACGTTCAGATAGTTTCTCCTGACAGGGAGGAACGCAATGCACCACGATCAATACATAACTGCCAACCATCGGCTGCTCCGCAACGAGTTCGCGGCTGACCTCGCTGCTGCCGGCGTCGAGCGGGAAGCCGCCGAGCAACTGATCCGCGACGCGGAAATGGAGGCAGATCTCCGCGCGATCGAGGAGGCTCGTCATGCAGCGGCTTGACGCGCGCCTCGCACTGGACCCGGCGCAGGCGATGGAGCTGCGCGTCGCACTCGTTAAAGCATTCGTCAGGCATGAAGGCGACGCCGACATCGCCGCCGCGCTGGACGCGGTCGACTTCCTCGCTCGCGCCACCGAGATCGTTGAGGGCCTCGACGATGCAGCGTGACTTTCCCAAGCATCAGCTTGGCGCGAGCAAAGCGTATATGCTGCTGCGCCCAGGCGGGCCGCTTGACCTCTGGCTAGAGATGACGGGCCGGAAAGAGCGGGAAGACCTAAGCCGCGTTTTGCGCGTTCAGATGGGTCTGTTCACCGAGCCGCTCAACAGGCGGTGGTACGCGCAAGAGACAGGCCTCGCCACGGTCGGTTGCGAGCAGGAATACACCCACCCAGACTATGACTGGCTCGTCGCGCATCCTGACGATGTACGGGATGCCGATGACGGCAGCCTCGTCGTGATCGACTTCAAGCATACCGGTGGCGATGCGTTCGAGCCGCGCTTGCTTGAGACGTACACACCGCAGATCCACGTCCAAGCCCTGTGCGCCGCCGCCGCGACTGGGCGCGAGGTTAAAACCGGCGAGCTTTCGGTGTTCTTCGGCAACCACAAGTGGGCGCGCTTCATCGTCGACATCGACGAGGGCTATGCCAGCGAGCTTTTGCGCTTGTACCGCAATTTCCATCGCTGTCTCGTTGAGGATACGCCGCCAGATCCGGCGTATTTTGAGCCGCCGGCGGACACACCGCCGCCGCCCGTCCCGCACCGCGTCGTGGACATGACCGCAAGCAATGCTTGGGCCGACGCGGCCGGCACCTACATCGCCACGCGCGAGGCCGCCGCTCAACACAAAGCCGCGGACAAAGCACTCAAGGATCTTGCGCCCGCTGACGCTCGCTCGACGCACGGCCACGGCGTCGATCTTATCAACACCGGCAAGCGCCGGACCATCAAGCTCACCAAGGAGGAAGCTGATGAACAAGCCTTTAAGTAGCGACGACCGCCGCCTGCTCGACCTGCTGCCGCCGGGCAGCAACATCCAGGACGCGGTGTGGCTGCACAAACAGTCGGGGATGAGGATCATCAAGCACCGCTACATCGAGTTGCTGGCAGGCGCGCAGGCGATCCAGATGGTCGATCTCGACGTGCAATACTGGCCGGAGAAAAACGCAGCCATCGCCAAGGCTGTCGTCGTCAAAGACGGCATTCAGTACATCTCATGGGGCGAGGCCGCGCCGGGCAACAATAAGAACTCATATCCCGTGGCCATGGCCACCAAGCGCGCCACTGATAGGGCTGTGCTTCGCGCAGTCAACTTGCACGGTTTCTTCTATTCAGATGGAGAGATCCCACCGGATGACGCGTTGTCGCCCGTGCCGCCGCCGACCAGACAAGAGCAGGCATCGGCTATTGCCGACGCGATCGGATCGGTCGCGCATAGCGGCACCGTCCAGACTTGGTCCGAGCGCCTCCGCAGCGCGATGACCGTCGAGGCACTGAAAGCCAACGGCGCTGCGCTCAAAGACGACCCGGAATACGAGCGCTTGACCGACGCGCAGATCGCCGAGCTTCAGCGCGTCTACAACGAGACCCGAAATAAACTCAGCCAAAAGGAGGCCGCATAATGCCGTCGCTCAATAAAGTTACTCTTATCGGCCATCTAGGCCGAGACCCAGAAGTCCGCACCATGAACTCAGGCGACCGGGTCGTGAATATGTCCCTCGCCACGTCAGAGCGGTGGAGGGACAGGGCCAGCGGGGAGATGAAGGAGAAGACCGAATGGCATCGCGTCGTGATCTTCAATGATCGCCTCGCCGACGTCGCCGAGAAGTATCTGCGCAAGGGCTCCTCGGTCTATCTCGAGGGCCAGTTGCAGACCCGGAAATGGACCGACCAGCAGGGCCAGGAAAAATACACAACGGAGATCGTGCTCCAGCGCTATCGCGGCGAACTCACCATGCTCGACGCAAAGAGCGCGGGCGGCGGCGGAGACGGTGGCGGGAGCCGGGACTGGCAAGCGCCGGTCAGCGACGACCTCAATGACGAGATGCCGTTCTGATGCGCGCGATCGGAGACGTGATCGGCTGGGCCTTTATTTCGAGCGCTTTTGTAGCGGCGCTCTGGCTCGTGCCGTTTTGAGGAATGCCGGCCAGCCAAGGGCGTTTGCATCCCTCTCTGCCCGGTTAGGCGCGCGGTAGTGGCTGGAGCCGCGCGCCACTTTGAGTGAGCCTGATGAAAAACCCGATCGCCAAGCATTTGCATGTCAACCGCCCGCAGGCGATCGACGGTAAACGCTCGGAGCCAGAGCCCGATCCGCGCGAGCAGATCTATTGCACGCGCTGCGGTGCATGGGCCGAGGAGGGCGCGGTGCCGCAACTAGTCTGGGTCGCCGGGCATAGCCAATGCGCTGCGTGCCACCGGGTTATAGATGAATGCTGTCAGGGCGAGCGGGCGGGGTGATGTTGTGGTAGCCGTAAAAAAATGACCGCTTTCTAAAAGGAGAAGGAAAATGAAAGTGCTGGTAAACGACGTTGAGAACGAGGGTCTCGAATGCCTTCTGGGACAAACTGTTACTCTATGGTGTGGCGTGTACATCTACACCGGGAAGCTGGTAGGGGCGAATAGGACCTGCGTCAAACTAAATAACGCGATGATCGTCTATGAGACAGGTGAGTTTTCCGCGCCGCAGTGGAAAGACGCCCAACCCCTCGGTGTAGATGCTTGGTATGTCCAGGTGCAGGCCATCGAAAGTTTCGGAGTCATGAACAAGTCATGACCGCTGCACGATATAGATCTAGGTCTATGCCTGGGTTTAAGTCTTGGTCTGGGCCTAGGTCTATGTCTATGTCTAGGTCTGGGTCTAGTTATGGGTTTCGGTCTTGGTCTTGGTCTAGGTCTTGGTCTAGGTCTAGGTCTTGGTCTGGGTCTTGGTCTTGGTCTGGGTCTTGGTCTGGGTCAAGCTCGATCAGGTTATTGACGAGTGTTGCCGGGGCGATGCCGAGGAGAGTAATATTGTGGGAGCCGTGACAAGCGGCGTGCCATCGGGTTATAGATGATGGTAAATTTACCTGATCATAAAAGGCGTTGTTTAGCCCGTGAGACGCTACAGTTTGTAGCGGATCATCAATGGATCGCGCCATCTTACAAACGCGACCCTAAATGGCTTTTACAGGAAATTGAGGACATCAAAAAGCACCTGCCCGTTGCATTGACGCAGGCCGTCCACGCCGCGCGCGATCTGCCTTGGAGCGAGTTTTGGGTCGACCCTCGCGTTGTGAGGGCGGAGCGGCTCTGCAAGCAGCAGCGCGAGGATATTTTGGAGCGCTTCGGCTATTTTCATGCCGAGCACTTGTGGCGGATACCGCAGGATGACGAGGCTTTTGATCTTTGCCTGATGTGCGAGGACTGCTGCGACCTGCACGACCAGATAGTGCCCGAAACATGCTACCGCGACAAAGATGGGCAATTGGTTATCCATGATCCTTGGTCGACGAGCGCCACGGTGACCGCATTTAAGGAAAGCGACTGGGGTCTCGAGACTAATGACGATCGCGATCTCCGATATGCGTGGCGTCAGCACTGGAGACGAGCCACTCGATCTGAACCCGCGCCTTGATCAAGCCGCCAAAGCGGGCAGGGTGATATTGGAGGAAAAATGAACCAGGAAATTTTTACGGTCGGCCAATTGGCGGAGCGATGGGGGGTGCCGCTTAGCAGCATCAGGAGGATGATCAAGCGGAAACAGTTGCGCGCCTTCCGCGTCGGGCGGCATCATCGTGTGACATTGCAGGCCATAACGGACCACGAACAATGCGGCTCAAGCTCTTCCGAGGTAAATGGTGCGCAGTCTGGCGAGAGAGCGGCCAGACCAGACGCGTCTCGCTCCGCACTGAGGATCGTGACATTGCCGAGCAGCGCCTCGCGGACTTGAGAGCGCAGGCGGCTCGACCGCGCGAGGATACCATCGCGGCGGTCATGGAGGCCTATATCGCCGCCGGCGATCGTGAGCGTGCCCGGTATTCGTACAAAGCGCTGCGGCCCTTCTGGGGCGCTCTCCGGCCTGATCAGATCTGCCCCGAGCTATGTCGCGAGTATATCGCCCTGCGGCGCGAGGCCGTACAGGACGGCACGATCCGGCGCGAGATCACCGACCTGCGCAGCGCCGTCCGAGCGCATGCAACAGATAAAAGCGCGATCTTCGAACTACCTGCGCCGCCGGCACCCCGGCACCGTCATATCACCAAGGGCGAATACCGCGCGCTCCGAGACGCCGCCGTCTCAACGCCTCACCTCTATCTTTTCCTGGAGCTAGCAATTGCCACCGGCGCGCGCAAAACAGCGCTGTTGCAGCTGACGTGGCCTCAGATCGACTTCCCACGCCAGCGGATCGACCTCGGCATCGGGACGAAAAACAAGGGGCGAGCGGTGCTGCCGATGACGCCGGGAGCACAGCGAGCGCTGGTCGTTGCCAAGCAGGTCGCGATGACGCATCACGTCATCGAGTTTGCCGGCAAGCCGGTGCTCGACATCAAGAAGTCGTTCGCCAGGGCTGTCCAGCGGGCGGGGCTGGAGGATGTAACGCCGCACGTCCTGCGGCACAGCGCCGCCGTCTGGATGGCGGAGGCCGGCGTGCCAATGGCGGAGATCGCGCAGTATCTTGGCCACGACAGCCTCGAGACGACGCGAAAAATATACGCGCGTTTCAGCCCAGACTATCTGCGCGGCGCAGCACGGGCGCTTGAGGTGGACTAAACTGCAAGTGGGGAAAGCGCGTCGCTGTTTCCCCACCCCCGCGTCCCACACTTTGTGATGGTTTTGCGCGCCGCAGCGGACTGCGACGAACACCCCCGCATGTCATTTATACGGACCCTTTGTTGAGCGCGAAAACGCAAAAGAGGCAGGGGTCGGAGGTTCAGTTGAACCCGAAACCGTGAACGTGAAGTGAACAAAACGTCACTTTTGAGCATTTTGTGACATTAAGAATCGTTTAATGTCAATTAGTTACGCTTAGGCCCCTGCATTCGGGAGGCAGGGGCCGGAGGTTCGAATCCTCTCTCCCCGACCAATAATATCAATGACTTAGCGGAAAAAGAGGCAGGGGTCGGAAGGTTCAATTGAACCTCCTGGGGCCTAGAATTGGCCATTTTGCCACTTTTGGGGGACCACTGCCTCTCGAGAGGCAGTTCTCCCCCCCTTACCGGCAAACCGCCT
>Ga0208162_1000395_pt1 | contig 25615 bp, 25 predicted proteins | sample CB_VirMetaG_4_FD_184539 | JGI IMG/M metagenome (GOLD analysis project Ga0208162, IMG submission 184539) | Freshwater to marine saline gradient viral communities from Chesapeake Bay - CB_1508_1M Viral MetaG (SPAdes) (version 4) | ecosystem: Environmental > Aquatic > Marine > Coastal | place: USA... | reverse complement strand
CACATCATTTCGCCATACACAGAACTATTTACCTTTGAAGGCGGTTTTTTAAATTCTGTTTTATTGGGATTTTTAAGCGCCGGAACCAGTTATGCTCTAGATACGTTATTTAACGATTAAGAGCGAGGAGTTAACATGTTAGCCACAGGTCACAACGTATGGGTCGAGAATCATTGGATGCTTAGACCACCAACAAATTGCTGCAAGGGCTCTTAGCTCAGGCGGGTAACGCCCGCTTTTAAAAGGTATAAGTAAATGAGTAAACAAATATTACGAGAATTTTATGAGCTTTGCCCTAATGGCTATTGCGAAGATTTGTTGACTGAATCTGAGAAAAGAGAGATAGCCGAGAATGGAGCCCTATATTTGACCGGCGTCATGCAGTGCGCCAATAAAAAGAACGGCAACGGCAGAGTGTATAAAAGAGAGACCTTGCAAAGAGAAGTTGCAAAATACAAAGATATAATAGCACAAAACCGTGCCCTCGGAGAATTAGATCACCCAGAGTCTTCAATAGTAAACCTCCAGAACGTATCTCACATGGTAACCGCCATAGGAATGGACGGCGACGAAGTTCGTGGAAAGATAAAGGTTTTAGATACTCCTGCGGGTAAAGTTCTAAAAGCTCTCATTGAAGGCGGCGTGAAAGTTGGTATTTCATCTAGAGGGATGGGAACAATTAAAAAAGAAAACGGCCAGACATTAGTAGAAGATGACTTTATGCTCATTTGCTTTGATATTGTAGCAGAACCATCAACGCCGGGGGCTTACATGAACCCTGATCAAAGAAATGACGGCAGCTATCCTTTATCGGAAGATCTCCGTCACGCTGGGAACAAAACAAGCATTTTAAATAAAATAGATACCCTTCTTAAAGGATAGATATGAGTTCGAAAGATAAATCAGGAAAAATAAAAGAAGTAATCAAGCAATGCCTTAGAGAGGTATTAGTAGAAGAGGGACTTTTAAGTGAGGTTCTAGCCGAGGGCATCCGAAAAGCCAATATAAGCAGCCCTGCCCCTCAGCCAATGATAGAGGCTAAGGCCCCCGCCCGCCCTAGAGCACCATTACGCCCAAAGTTTGAAAAGAGCGAGGCGATGAAGGCTCTCGAACAAAAGTTTGCCGGAACTCCATTGCAAAATATATTTGAGGGCGTAGAAGCTATTCCGGGCGAATCAACAGCTTCACCGTTATCCGGGTTATCTAAAAATGACCCCGGAATAGATATTACTAAGTTTCCCGGCTTTGATCGATGGAAAGACAAAGTATAGGGCTATTTAAAGAAGAGGAAAGAATGGAAGTCAAGGCAAGGAAAAATGAAAACCCGCACAGTCTTATTCGAAGGTTTTCAAAAAAAATTAAAGATTCTGGTATTTTAGAAGAATACAAAGAAAGAATGTATTTTATAAAACCATCGGACAAAAAGAGAAAAGAAAAGAGATTAAGAGAAAAAAGACTAAAGAAGTTGCAGGAGAACAGTAATGGCTAATTTTGGAAGTTATCGTGTGGGCGTCGGCTCAGTAGGCCAATATATGATGTCTGGTATTCCCTATGTCAGTTCTTCAATTTCAGTAGCGGACTCAGGCAGCTCACCAGAAGAAATTAATTTTCCTAGAATTACTAAATTTATAACCGTTGTCAACGAAGCTACTGGTTCTGCTGCTCCAATTCGAGTTGGTTTTTCCTCAAATGGTGTAAGTAATTCTGGAGATAACAACTATTTTGTCTTAGCAAATGGCGAATCGTACACTGGCGAGTTTAGAGTGACCTCTATTTACCTTTTAGGTGACACGGGCACTAGCTCAACTTGCTCAGTTATCGCTGGTCTAACAGGCATTACAACTGCATCTTTAGATACAGGCTGGCATAATTGGTCCGGGTCAGCAGGAGTAGGATAAATGATTAGCGGGTTTGGCCGCAAGAGAGGTAATCTATCCTCTTGCCAAACAGGCAAAGCTCGTGAGTTTGATCTCTATCTTAATGGACCAACTGGATTTATCGAGAAAACACTAAGCTCAGACAAGTTAGCATTATTTACCGCTGTAGACTTAAGAGATGTGAATGAGCAGGCTGCGGTGTCTTCTTGGACATCAAGAATAAATAATTATTCATTGACCGAGTCCACACCATCTGCCCAGCCTGTCATCTCTTCGTCAGCAAACACTCTAAACGAGAGAGCAGTATATTTTAATTCTAATGATCAACTAACAATCCCACAGGGTGGTTATGATTTATCTTCGTACAATAAGATATTTATAGCTTTTAAATTTTGTACCGAGCAGAATCCCGTTAATTTAAATGGAGTCCTTAACTATAGTAGCGAACCAACCGCTAGTGGCACAGGCAGTATAAGACTATATCACAATACGTTTATCGACGGGATATTTTGTAATGTCAGAGACAACGTGCCCGATTTTAATTTAGAGTCAACAACTATCAACGCCTATACCCCCGGCGACTATAAGACGTTTTTATACAAAATTGATTATACGAAACAGACCGACGACGAACAAATTGAGTGCTATTTGGACGGAGAATATGACGATACAGACCAAGCAGAATACGTTATGGCCTCGGACTCCACTTTTGGAAACTATGCTCTTTATTTGGGGAAAATACTTAGTGCGGTGAGCAATGCCCAATATTACGGCCAAAAAATGTACATTAGAAGCATGTTAATCGCCCCCAATTATTATCCCTCGGCTGATGAAGTGCGTAAAATATATTCCGCTATGAATGAGATAGATAGGGAAGCTTAAAGCCTTTTTAAGTCTTTAGCCACTATTTACTGTAGATTGTTTAGGAGTTAATGAATGTCAACTGTTCTAGAAAGTGCGATTGCAGATGCCACAAAGCTTAGAGAAATGGCTCTAAAGCACGCAGAAAAAACTTTAGTTGAGAAATACAGATCGAATATCGACTCGGCTGTTCAATATATCCTAGAGCAGGAAGACATGGAAGAAGTGCCAGAAGAAAAAGATCCAAAGCTTGATGAAGACAAAACTCATGTAGTGGAAATAAACGATCAACTTAAAGAGCAAGACGGTCAAGGCTTTGCCTTTATGGAAGAAACCTCAAAAGAAGTTAGCAGTGAAGAGGTCGAACTTTCATTCGAATCAATCCTCTCCGAAGTTAAAAGAATGGAAGAGGCCGGCGTCTACAACCTAGATGAAAAAGAGGTATACGAAGTAGATGAGTCAGACTTATCAGAGATGCTAGACTCGGAAAACTCGGAAGATAAAAATAAAAACGAAGAAGATCTTTTGGCAGGCCTTGAAGCTGCGGCTGTAGACGAAGAAGTTGAGCTTGATGAAGCCGGCCTAGAAGAAGCTATAAAGAACGCCGTTGAAGAAGCCGTCAATATGAACTATGAGGCTACAAAGACAGGATGGCTAAACAGCCCCGATAACTTAAGACGCAATGAAGTAATGGCTCAAGCTCTGGCCAATGAGTTCCAAAGACACAACGAAGAGCTTGAAGCAAAGAATAAAAAGCTCAAAACAAAGAACAAAGAGTTGGATAAAAAAGCCGATGATCTAAACAAGAAACTGTTAGAGTCGGCCCAACACAACAAGAAACTCTTAGAGGCCTTTAACAAGGTTAAAGAGAAGTTTGAGAAGATGCAAGTTTTAAATGCAAAACTTCACTTCACAAATAAAACATTGGTAGATGACTCCCTGAATGAGCGACAAAAAAATAAAATTGTCGAATCTATCAACAACGCAGATAGCGTTGAAAAAGCGAAGATGATTTATGAAACTCTTCAAGCCGGCGTGGGCTCCTCTCAGAATAGAGGGCCAGAATCACTAAGGGAAGCAGTTAGCAACCATTCTTCAGTATCATTGCTTTACTCACGCAAACCAAAAGAAAATCAAGACGTGGGTATAAGTGAGCTTGCAAAAAGAATGAGAGTTCTTGCAGGCATTGAGAAATAAAAGGAGTAATATTATGTCAGGTATTCTAGAAAGATTATCAGAAAACATTGTTGCTCGTGATTACCAGAAAGAAGGTGCAGCCCTAGTTTCCAAGTGGGAAAACGTTGGTCTTCTCGAAGGTCTTAAGAACGAGTATCAAAAGAATGTAATGGCAGTTCTTTTGGAGAACCAAACAAAAGAATTTGTCAGAGTTACAGAAGCAACCTCTATGGCTGCTGGTGACGTTGAGGGCTTTGCTGGTGTAGCATTCCCAATCGTCCGCAGAGTATTCGGTGGTCTATTGGCCAACGATATCGTCTCTGTACAGCCAATGAAGTTGCCAACCAGCCTTATCTTCTTCATGGATTTTAAGGTTGAAAATGCTCGCCACGGCCTCGCCGGCACCGAATCGGTTTACGGTGGTGGCGTTGTCGGTAGCCAGATCACTGGCGGTGTCAGTGACTTGACTGAAGAAGGTGGTGGTTTCTACAACCTACAGTCAGGTTATTCGTCACCAACAGCATCGCTTCAGGCCAGCATCGGCAGCAACCCGCTGGCCTCGACTCAGGTTTCAGCTTTGTCGGATGCAGAAAAGAAACTTCTACGTTTCGACCCTGATCTTCTAGCTGAAACTGCTTCGTATGTGGCCCAGTACACCTTCACGAAGCCAAGCGATTTCAACGAGGATAACCTTATTGCAATTGATGTCAGTACCTTCACAAACGCCGCAGGTGATCCTGCTATCGTTCGTAGACTGACATCGATTTCGGGCAACACTGTAACAATTACAGTTACTGATGCCAGCAACGCATCGGGCGTTACAGCCATTACTGGTACTTACCCAGTGAAGGACGGCTTTGGTTCGAATGCTCTCGGCTCGGTTGTCGGTGCGGAACTATGGGGCTTGGAAGGTGCTGGCGCCCCCCCCGCCGGCACATTTGACGATTTGGCTAGAGACGTTATTCCTGAGATTGAAATCAAAGTTGATTCAGTCGCAATTACCGCCGTCTCGAAGAAGCTAAAGGCCAAGTGGACCCCAGAGGTTGGCCAAGATCTTAACGCTTTCCACAATGCTGATGCAGAGTCAGAACTTCTATCAGTTCTTTCTGAGCACATGTCATTGGAGATCGATCAAGAGATCCTAAACGACCTCGTCCAAGGTGCAACTGCTGGTACTCTCTACTGGTCACGCTCACCCGGTCTATTCGTAGATCGCACGACTGGCTTGGAGATCGGTGCTACATCTGCTGCCCCTGACTTCACAGGTACTGTTTCGGAATGGTACGAGACCCTGCTAGAAACAATCAATGATGTTTCTGCTCGTATCCACCGTAAAACATTGCGTGGTGGCGCAAACTTTATTGTTTGCTCACCAGAAGTAGCGGCAATCCTTGAGTTCACCTCGGGCTTCCGTGCAAGCGTTACTGTCGATCAAGACGGTGCAAGCACAGCCGGTGCAGAAAAAGTAGGCTCAATTTCAAAGAAGTTTGACGTTTACGTCGATCCATACTTCCCTCGGAACGTCGTATTGGTCGGTCGTAAAGGCTCAAGCTTCCTAGAAAGCGGCTATGTTTACGCACCTTACGTCCCTCTACAGGCTACACAGACCATTTATGGCCCAGAAGATGGTGTACCACGCAAGATCGTAATGACTCGTTACGGTAAGAAGATGGTACGTCCTGATATGTATGGCCTAGTGGTTGTACGAGGAATGCTTGGTGAGTCAGGTGGCGGCTCATAAGCCAATAGTCTAATCTAGGCTAGGAAGGTCCGGTTCTCAGAACCGGACCTTCTTTCTTTTAAGCAACTTAGAAACTATTTATAATGTTGATAAGGCAAAAGCCTTTAACTTTAAGGAGAAAAAACATGGCTAAAAATGGACATACAATGGCAGATCGAAAAAAGGTTGAATCGATCGCCGTAGCAAAAACTATTCAACCCTCAGAATGTGGTAAGGTATTCATTCTTCAGTCAGGCTCGGTCGGCGACGGCTCATACCAATTAACCTTGCCAGCAGCTTCAGAAGCCGGTGCAGGCTGGTGGGCTAAGTTTATTTTAGGAGCCATCGACGGCGGCAACGTAGCTGTGACTGGTTCATCAAGCGACGCCACTGCATTTTATGTTCAGGGTGTTTCCGCAAGCGGAAGCGCCGCCCCCCTTAGCGGCATCGGGTCATTTAGGTTTGACGTATCCGGTAACGACTGCGCTATCAATGATTCGGTAGAAGTTGTTTCATCGGGAACTGCATGGCACTGCCAAGCAATTACATCAGGCTCACTTGCAGTAGTAGTGAATACCTAAACCTTTATAAGTTTTAGGTTAAGTCTTATCACAGCCCCCATTGGTTAATAGCCAGTGGGGGTTTTCTTTATTACGACTCTATTTATTAAAGAACTCAAAAAGAGGTAACAATGGGTAAGAAAACTAAGATAAGAGCAAAGCAACAGAAATACGGAAGAAAATATGCAAGCCATCCCTATGCTAGAGCTTTAGCAGAAAGAACAGAAAGATCTAAATATATCGAAACAATTGAAGACGCCATAGAGAGCAAATCTTTAAAAGTCGAAACAGAGAAAGAAAGTAATTCCGAACCTGTCCTATCTGCACCTGAGCCCGAAGTCAAGGAACCTGCAACCCCTGCTGAGACAGTGGAAAAAGTAGAAGTCGTAGAAAAGCCAAAGAACAGACCTTCTAAGCCTGTAGAAGAATTAAAAGTAGACTTGGATAAACCCAATAGTGAAAAACCAACAAGAAAAAGGGCACCAGTAAAAAAGAAAGCCCCTGCCAAGCCAAAACGCTCAACAGCAGAAAAGCCTACAAGAACACGCAGAAAAAAGACATCGGAAGAGTAAAAAATATTATCTCCTATAAAATAAACTATTTATTACGATAGGGGACAATATTAATGTCAGATATATGCGCTTTACCACAACTAACTCCTTCTAGCACGACAAGTACAAAAGTCTTGCCAGCAACGGGCTCATCAAGTGATGTGTTAACTAACCTGCCTTATGGCATATACACATCAGACGCTTTTATTAGCGGCGCAGTCGATCAAGTCTCCTATACATATCAGAAACTAGCAGGTAACATTGTTGATATCGACTTGCAGCCTGCAAACATCTATTCTGCATACGAAGAAGCTGTCTTAGAGTACTCATACTTAATCAACATCCATCAGGCAAAAAACTCCTTAGGTAATTTACTAGGAAACACAACAGCCTCTTTTGACGAAGACGGAGAAGTAGTCTCAGGCCCAGAAGGGGTTGAATTAAACTACCCAAGATTTACCTTCCAGTACACTCAGCGGGTTGCAGACGGACTTGTTACAGAGACAGGCATTGGCGGTGATCTTACAGTATATTCAGCATCATTTGAGCCCACATATGGAGTGTCTGAGTATGACTTACAAGACATAGTCTCGTCTTCAATCGAGTCAGGATCTTTAACATTGGATGCGGGCGATACAGTGGGAACTAAAAAGATAACAATCCGAAGAATGTTTTATAAGACCCCGCTGAGCATGTGGCGCTTCTTTGCGATTTATGGCGGGTTAAACGTTGTAGGAAATTTATCAAACTATGGTATGTATAGCGACGACGCAACTTATGAAATTGTTCCTACATGGCAGAACAAACTTCAGGCTATGATGTATGAAGATTCAATTTACACTAGAGCCTCGCACTATTCTTACGAGATAAAGAATAACAAGCTAAAGCTATTCCCGCCCCCGACAGGAATTGAGCCAGAAACTTTCTGGTTTCACTTTACCGTCGAAAAAGATGCTTGGGAAGAATACGCCGACAGAAGGCGAGGTGCTGATGGTGTCAACAACATGAACACGTTGCCATTTGGCAATATTCCATTCGAAAATATAAACTCGATTGGTAAGCAGTGGATAAGAAGATACGCACTCGCTATAACCAAGGAAATGCTTGGACATTCAAGAGGTAAAACAACTACGCTTCCAATCCCCGGCGAGCCAATAACTCTTAACTATGCTGAACTTTGGCAACAAGCAAAGGCAGAAAAAGACGCCCTAAGGGAAGAGCTAAACAAAGTGCTTAATGAATTAACATACGCCGAACTTGCCAAAAGAGACACAGAGATAGCAGAAAGCGCTAGCAAGACAATGCTTAATTCTCCTCTTCCAATTTACATAGGATAGTTTAAATGTCGTCATCTGATAACGAATGGTCCCGCCCAGCAGCACCTCCACCTCCCTTGTTCATTGGAGACAAGGAAAAGGATTTAGCTAAAAACGTCGCTGATGAAATTAACGAAAGAATAATTGGGCAAACAGTTATTTACTATCCAATTAGCATAGAGCATACGAACTTTCATCCTGTATATGGCGAAGCAATAGAAAAGTCCTTTCTATCTCCTATTAGGGTTCATGCTTTGGTTGAATGGTCTGGAAATAAGACACGCTCAGGAAAGTTCGGTGTAGACCGCCGCTCAGAGATAAGTATAAAATTTCATAAACGTCGCTTAACTGAAGATCAAGATCTTTACGTTAGAATAGGCGACTATGTTCTATACGGTGATATACATTATGAAATCGTTGAACTTGAAGAGCCAAAAAGAATGTACGGGCAAATCGACAATAGATATGAAATAACTGCTAAATGCATAACGGCCAGAGAGGGAAAGTTCAATGCCCGTTAAGAAATGGCAATTTGATACTTCAAGTGCAGCCCGTGCAGTAGCTAAAAAGTTTAACTGCCGAGGCTCTCATCAAGACTCTTCAGGTAAATGGGTTCCTTGCAAGACCCCATCAGAGTTTGTGTATGGATTTAACAAATATTTAAAAACTACAACATATTATACAGCAGCTCCATCGAATTTTGAAACCATAGACGTGGCTTTTAATGATTGGATCGATGATAGATTGAATATTCATGTCAACACCAACGATGGATTTAAGAAAGTAAATATTGTCTGGTTAACGCAAGAAAGAGTGTACCAAGTTAAGAATAGGAAGGAAGATAGGGACCACCAGTCCGAAGCCTTAATCTTTCCGCTAATATCGATAGAAAGAGCCTCTGTGGCGCAAGCCTCAGCACAGGGCAGGCCTACACCGGGTCTGCTCCAACCTAACCGGGACGCTAAGACTCCAAGGTATTTATTGGGCAGGAAAATAGTCCAAGAAAAAACCAAGAACTTTGCTAATGCAACTTCACTGCGACTAAACAGCCAAAACAACTCAAGAACACCTAAGAATGAAAGAATAGTGTACGAGTATTCGTATGCTCCGATGCCTGTGTTTTATGATATAAAATATACAATTAATATTCGCACTGATTATCAGCAACAAATGAATGACATTGTAGAGGCGTTCAATCGTGAAGCCCCCGGATATTTTATGATATATAACGGCGGCCATAAATACGAAGCCTTTTTAGAGAGCAACTATTCGTTCAACAACAACCTTTCTAGTTTAGAGGCTGAAGAAAAAATTTATGAAGCGACTCTTTCTGTGAAAGTGCTTGGTTATGTCTTGAATAAGGGCGACAACCAAGAAGACCCTAAGATTCTTAAAAAACAGAACCGTGTAAAGGTTAGATTCCCAAGAGAGAGAACAATAGTTGGCGATATTAACGAATTTGAAAACGGCAGCTTTATCGAATAGCTTCTTTTTAAGTCCTGCAATACTAATTACTGTAGCATAGTTTGTTGGGAGATCATTGATGACAGCAAAAAAATTTAAATTTATCTCTCCGGGTGTATTTCTAAATGAAATCGACAATTCGCAGTTGCCCAGAGAAGCCGCCGCCGAAGGCCCAGTTATTATTGGTAGAACAGTAAGCGGCCCCGCCATGCGCCCCGTAACCGTTGATTCGTTCGAAGAGTTTGTCTCTATTTACGGCGAGCCCCATCCCGGCGGTGATTCCAAAGATCCTTGGAGAAACGGCAACTTTTCGGCTCCAACCTATGCTTCATACGCCGCTCAAGCTTGGTTAAAAAATAGCTCGACCTGCACAGTCATTAGGTTGCTTGGTAAAGAGAACGCAAACAAAACAACTGATTCGGGCGAAGCCGGTTGGAAGACTTCCGGTTCTTTAGTTAACGCAAATTTCAGTAATGGCGTCAGCGCAGGCGAAGGCGGGGCTTACGGCCTATTCGTATTTCCAGCAACGTTATCTGGCTCAAGCCCAGTTACCGCCACAGGATCATTGGCTGCCGTGTGGTATGTGGAAAAAGGATTTGTTGGTCTAACAGGGAAATCAGTAACAGGTGCAACTCTAACCGGCGCACTGGGTCAGTTAGTTGCAGCAGATTCCAGCGATAGGTTTAAGCTATCAATCTCAGGCTCTTCTGTGAGTAAAACAGTAGAATTCAGTATGCTTGAAAGTGATTCTAAGTTTGCCCGCAAAGTATTTAACACGGACCCAACAAAGACAAATACCGCTTTAACGCCCAGTGTTGACGCAGAGATCTACTGGCTTGGTGAGACTTTTGAAAATGACTATTCCTCGTCCTTGGCTTCGACGAATGGAGAACTTCCCACACCGCTGTCTGGGTCTGGCGTAAACTATGCAGGCATGATTGTAGGTTTAGGCAATTCGGCTTACGAACATTCTGATCGACGAATTCAAAAAAGAGATCCAAGAACAGGCTGGATTATCACAAAAGATAACGGCGTCTACAGCGAGTTTAATGCTGCCAATGCAACAAAACTGTTCCGTTTTATAGCCTTAGACCACGGTGAGTGGGCGCAGAAAAACATAAAAATATCGATCGCCAATATTCGTGAATCTTCAAACAGCATTGACCCATACGGCAAGTTTGATGTCTTAGTGCGCAGAATTGAAGATAAAGACAAGGCTATTGTACTCTTAGAAAGGTTTAATGGTTGTAATTTAAACCCAGAATCTGATGACTATGTTGCCAAGAAAATTGGTACAGCTTATTACGAGTTCGACAGTACAAAGAGAAGGTTAGTAGAGAAAGGCGACCATGCTAATAGATCAAAATTTATTAGAGTAGAAATGAACCCAACGGTCGATTCAGCTCCAAACTCATCTTACCTGCCATTTGGTTATGTTGGACCAACTCGATACTCAGACGTTGTTTACACAACAACTGCCGTTGACGATTATTCAGAAGCCACTTCAACGGGTATTCTAACACCTTTTACAGCATCTGTTGCTACTAACAAGATTGAGATGCCACAAGATAACTTTGCCGCTGGAAGTGCTTTAAGGTTCAAGTTTCCTCAGCAATCACTGCGCTCATCTTCGGCGCAAGACGGCCTAGCAAGTAACTCACAGGCTTTCTTTGGGGCTTGGTTTGGTAAAACTTCATCTTCAACAAAGTTGAATGAATCTGTTTATGACTTTGCCAAGCCTTTGGCCGCAGGGCTGGAATCGGATGATCCTAAAGCTGACACAACAGAGGTAGCATATTACTTTACTTTAGATGATATTGTGTATAACCCAACTACAAATGTATACACATGGTCAAGTGGTTCAAGGGCATCAAACGAATCTGTTACAGCGCTTAGCGGCTCTTCGTATTTGCTAAAGCCAACTGGTAGCGTGGAATCACCAATTAATGCCTTCACTATTCCCTTGACTGATGGTTCGGACGGCGTTAATATTAAATATAAAGACCCGTTTGGCAAAGAGGCACTAGATTCAGGTAATGAGCTAACTAACTATGCTTATAACACTGTCAAGGAAGCTATTGACACAATTAGAGACCCTGAGTTTGTAATGTATAACTTAGCTTCTATGCCCGGTATTGTGGCTCAAGGCTTGACGAGCCATCTGCTTGAAACAGTTGAATCAAGAGCCGATGCTCTAGCAATCATTGATCTATCTGCCAATGGATTTACTCCAGCGCATGAAGGGTCTCTTGGTAACGTTAAACCAACTGTAGCGAGCCAACCTAGAGATGTTATTGATACTCTGAAAGACCGCTCGCTTAACTCAAGTTATGGAGCGACTTACTATCCTTGGGTACAAATCAGGGACACTCTAAAGGGCAACTCAGTATATGTTCCGCCAAGCATCCCAGCTATTGGTGCAATATCATACACAGACAGAGTAAAAGCGCCTTGGTTTGCGCCAGCAGGCTTTAACAGGGGCGGCCTTTCAACTGGTGTTGCTGGTTTGCCTGTTATTGGTGTAACTCATAAGTTGACATCTGGAGACAGAGATGATCTTTACGAGGCCAATATCAACCCAATTGCTAGCTTCCCACAAGAAGGGATTGTTATCTTTGGGCAGAAAACACTGCAACAAACAAGAAGTGCCCTAGATCGTATTAATGTACGAAGGCTGCTGCTATTCACAAAGAGAGGTATTTCAGCGATCTCGAAAGATCTTATCTTTGAGCCCAACGTTCAAGAAACATGGGATAGGTTCATTGCCCGTGCCGAGCCATTCTTACAGGACATTCAAGCAAGATTTGGCCTAACAGCGTACAAATTAGTATTGGACGAAACCACTACAACTCCTGACTTAATTGATCAGAATATTCTGTACGCTAAGGTCTTCTTGCAACCAGCCCGAGCAATTGAATTTATTGCTGTAGACTTTGTTATTACAAATACGGGTGCATCATTTGAGGACTAATAGGAGATAAAGATGGCAGGAAATCCATTACCACCTTGGGGCGCCCCCAGTATCGAACCAAAAAGAAAGTTTAAATACCAAATGACAATTGGTGGAATTCCAGCTTGGTCAATTATCACTTCATCAAGGCCAAAGTATACTATTACTACTGGAGCTAGGCACAATTACCTTGGTCACGAATTTAAGTTCCCCGGCAGAGTAACGTATGGGGACATTACAGTTACTCTAGTCGATATGATCAATGTAGATGTAGCGGGTCAGCTATTGAAGGTTATTGAATCTGCTGGGTATAAAAGGCCAAATCAGTGGTCAGAAGACCCAGCAAACTATCGCAAGACCTTCTCTAAGAAAGCATTCGTTGGGACTCTTGGCGAAATTGCAATTAGAGTAATTAATGGCGAAGGCGAAACCGCTGAAAAGTGGACCTTAAAGAATGCTTGGATCTCAGGAGTTGACTTTGGTGATCTCAATTACGGTAGCGAAGACAACCTAAACATTAGTATAACTCTAGTATTTGATTACGCTGACGTAGAGATCAACCAAGCTCTCTTAGATGCAAATTAATCAGACTGGCTATTTAGGATAGCATGTCATTCTTTTTTGAAAAAGATAGAAAAGTAACAAACTACAACTATCCTGTACCCCCTAACCTTCCTAGGGAAAATGCCTTAACCGAGGCTCAGCAGCAATACCGGTTTATTTTAAACATAAGTGGCATTGATGCCGCATACATCAAAGACGTACAGCGCCCGTCATACACACTTCAGACTCAAGAAATAAAACTTTTGAATTGGACCTCTAAATACCCCAAGACAATAGATTGGAAAGACATATCTTTCACTGTTATAGAAGTATTTTCAAAAGAAGTAATAAATTCAGTAGCCGGCGTCTTTATGGATAAGTTACTCTATACAGCTTACGATACTCCGAATCTTTTGAACCCGCAGAGTATAAATGTTCCAAATAAAGATTTGGCGAAAAGAGACTTAATAGATTCACTCGGGCCGTTTAAGATAAGAATACTAAATCCCGCAGGCGATATCGTAGAAGAGTGGGTGCTCAGGAACGCATTTATAGTTGGAATGACGCCGACTCAAGTCACATATGCGTCTGAAGATTTAAGCACGCTATCGTTTAATGTGACTTATGACTGGGCCGAATTTACGTTCTTTAAAGACTCGGGAGGTAACACTCCCAACGCTAGAAGGTTTTCTAGCCCTAATTTCAACAACGCTAGTATAAAATAGGTGAAAGATGAGAAATGAAGATAGAATGCAGGCACCAATGCCCGCACAAAGCACGGCTGCTCCAAGCTACCATGTACCGACAGATATTGTAGAACTTCCCTCTAAGGGAGTGTTTTACCCCGAAGGACACCCTTGGCGCAATAAAAGAGAAGTTGAAGTACGTTACATGACCGCAAAAGAAGAAAGTATTTTACTGACCGAAGCATACAAGGAAAGAGGAATAACGTTTATAAAGCTCGTGCAAAGCATAGCTTTGGATCAGATCACTGGGCATGAAATATTACCCGGCGATCTCACCGCCATTGTTGTCAATGCTAGAAAGAATGCTTATGGCAGAGAATATACGCCAAACATTTCATGCCCTTTTTGCAGTGCGAGGCAAGACGTGGGCATTGACCTTGAAGACGTTAAATGCAAGACATTAAACACAGAAGAGTTTAACGAACGGGGAGAGTTGGAAATTATCCTACCTATCCTAAAATCGAAAATAACCTTAAAACTCTTAAGAGAGCATGACGAAAAAGAAATCGAGAAGCGTATCGAGGCAAGCCTGCGCCATAACTTGCCCGAAAACGCTCTTATAGAAAGATATCGCCAAGTTATTACATCTGTTGATGGCAAACAAGACTTGATCTCCATCAACAACCTAATTGAGGCTATGCCCATCAAAGACTCAGCTTTTTTAAAAGAAAAGTACGCCAACATGATTCCCGATATATCTTATAAACTTGAGCATGAATGCGTGAAATGCAAAGAGACTATCGAAGGAGGTTTGCCTCTTACAGGCGACTTTTTTCGGCTTAACCAATGATTACCTGAGAGAAGAATACCGGTCTATGATCTTAATGAAGAATAACTTTGGTTGGGATTTTGTTGAATTGTATGGTTTCCCGGTTCAGCTTCGACGCTGGATAATCGAGGAGACATTTCTTAGCAAGCCCAAGCCCTAGCAAATATCGTTCATAGTTGCCTAATTAGTATATGGCAGAATCAAAAAAAGAACTACCAAACGCCAGCGCCGCCGGCTTAGATTTTACTAAAGTGCTCGAACCGCTCGGCCTCCCCGGCAAGGCGGCGGTCGGCACAGCGAGCTATCTACTGGCGCCCAACGCATCTTTAATTAGTGATATGGGAAAGCTAGGGACGGCGTTCGACACACTCGCTAAAAAAATTCCATTAGGCATTGGAAAACTCTATGGTCTGTTTGAGGCGCTGACCGGCGGCGCTGGCGGCGCCGCCAAAGCAATGGAAAATGCGGTTACACAGTTTACAAAGTTAAATGCTTCACTTATTAGAAGCCGTGGTATTTTTAATGCTAGTTCTAAAGAAAATAGGGTACTCATCAACAGTATTGTAGATCTCCAAAGAGCAAATGCCGAATTCGGGGCTACAACGGGAGAAGTGCAAGGTTTAGCTATAAGCTTGTCGGACGCCCTGTCTGTTCGTTTGGGAGATAGTTTCCAGCAAAACTTTGAACAGATCGCAGGAACAACAACGGTCTTGGAAAGACTAGGCGTGAAAACTCAAGATAGTGTTTCGGCGTTTGCAGACCTAAACATCCTTTTCAACTCTACGCCAGCTCAGTTTAATAATTTCTCAAGGCAGATAGCTAGCTTTTCTGATAGCACAGGACAAGACTTTAGCAAGGTCTTTTCTGACGCCCAGAAAAGCCTAGATATGTTTGCTGAAGGCTTGACATCACAAGAGACATTGGCAAAGTTCTTAAGATTTCAGGCAACGTCAAAGCAAACTGGAATCGAGATAAGCGCCTTAAAGGGAACCTTGGATAAGTTCGATACCATCGAAGGCGCTCAGGAGGCCGGCGGCCAATTGGCGGCGGTCTTCAGGCAGTTTGGAGTAGACTTTAACGCAACAGAATTTGCCTTTATGACTCAAGAAGAGCAACAGCAGGCGCTCTCAGATAAACTTAAGGAGTTTATGCCTAGAATTTCAGGGTTTGGCCAGCGGTCAAGAAGACTAGTGTTAAAACAGATTCAGGATGCAATCGGCCTAACACCTGCGCAGCTTACTAGGTTGTCAAGGGGAGAAGACATTTCTGTTGCAGGCCCACCGCCCGCCATTTCTGAAGCTCAGTTTAAGAAAGCTGCTGAAAGACAATTAGCCGCAGACCCTGAATTAAAAGCTAAAGCAGCAGCAGAAACTGTCCTCCTCTCCATAGCAGAAAACGTGTTAAAAAAAGTTAATAAGGATCTCGGCGGTATTTCTGATGCAGCAACTGATTTTATAGCAGTATTTAATAAAGATAAGATAGACCAACTTGAAAGAATGATAAATCTTTTAGGATCTGGTAGGAACATAGACGCAATTAAATTGTTGATGGGCAAATAATTAATGACTGCGGATTTTACAAAAAATTTTTTAAAGCTTGCACAAGGTCAAGTACCAGATGACAAGTCTTTGCAACGGGCATCGCCCGGTGACAAAGAGATTCGTTCTAAATACCAGTTTGCGAATATCTTATTTGAGTTCGTTGGGCGTGGAAACTATATTACGCTGCCGGCTTATCTAACAAGCTTTGACAACAATTTTTCAGCGCAATGGAAAACAAACTCATCATATGGCCGTTCTGACCCTATTGCGATCTATGACAAGACAACTAGAGATATAAGCTTGTCTTTTACTATTCCATCTTATGACAGCAACGAAGCAAACATCAACTATAGAAAGATAAATGAGCTAGCCAAGAACCTTTATCCAAGCTATGCAGGCGTAGGCGGTGTAAACATATTATCCGGCGAGCGAAACCGTGTGTTAACAAGCCCTCCTTTGGTTCGAATCAAGTTTGCCAATTTAATAGTAAATAACGAAGGCATAGGGTTGTTGGGCAGGATTACAAGACTATCAATAACTCATGATGTCAATGGAGGGTTTCTATTTGAAAACACCTCCTATACGCAACCTAATATTTATACTAAATTCTTTTCTATATCAATATCTTTCGATCCTATGCATGAACAGCCCTTGGGCTACAATTCATTTGGCATTGCTAATTTCGGTGGAGAACAGTGGGCCGGCAACAGTTCGGACTTTCCCTATAAGAATGGCCTAACAAGTATTGAACAGAATAAATTCAGCAATGTTAGTAAAACGGCAAGACCGGATGACATATCGATAGAAGATGAAATACTGGGCGGGTAATCATGGCAGATAGATACATAAAAAGCATTCCTTTTGATAACAATGATGAAGACCACAAAGAAGTATTTTCCGAGAAAGTAATTAACTCAAGGGCGATACCACAATTGCCTATTGCGAATCTCAAGTACCCATCAGCTTCTGATATTAAGCAATATGATTATACTTATCATGTATGGTCCTCTGGCGACCGTCTATACAAGTTAGCGGATAAATACTATAAAAACGCTAATGCATGGTGGGTTATAGCTTGGTTCAATAAAAAGCCCACAGAGCAACATTTTTCAGTCGGTGATGTTGTTTCAATACCTTTTCCGCTTTCTGATTTGTTAGAGACAGTTGGAGTGTTTTAATGGCTAAAAACCCCAAGGTTTTTCTACCTAGGAACTTAAATCCTCAAGGGTTTTTGACCGATATACTTTTATCTCAGGTATATAATCCCAACTTTAAAGGCGTTGGCGGGGTCTCACTGTTTGATTACCTTTACAGCGGAAAATATAATGAATCTATAATGAGTATTCCAGCATGGTTTGGGAATCGTTTTGAGCATGAGATGAGAACCGCCCGCAGGACAAGGTCTTCAAAGGCAAAAACAGAAGCTAGCATTTTTGACATAGAGAGGGCCTATATTGAATTTTTAACTAGCCTAACCCCCGCCCAAATTTCGGCGTTGGTGCCGTACATCAGAATTTTTAAAAAGTATAAGCCTGTTAATTCTTTGAAATGGAATGAAGAGGATATGATCTTTTCAAATTATGCGAATACGAACTTCTATGAAGCGACAGGCCGTCGGCTTAACTCATTTGCCAATATCGAAAGAGTTAGGGTGGAAAAAAACCTGAAACGATTTGGAGTAGTAAACGATTATAAAATATCCATTGACTTTATCTTTTCTGACTTTGATATGTTGACCTCGGGACTTCCAAAGGAATTTGGAGATAGCGGGGATGTTAGTTATTTAGATTTAATACGCAACAACCTAAATCCCGGCCCGAAACCCAAAGATTCAAGCAATTGCTTTAAGCACACTGGTGGCAAGATATCCGCCGCACGCCCAGAATTTAAATACTTTGAACAACTTTATATTGAGTATGGTTGGTCAGGTGACGCAATAGGATCGGGAGCGTCAACCTTTTCTGAACTTCTAAAGCCATCACAAAAGGCTTTTGTCTATAAATTCTTAAAAGAAGAAAAGAAAGTATTAAGGATGAACTATTTTCGCCACAACATCGCTCTTGATCAAGATGGTCTCTTGAGGCTTAGTGTTGATTACACTGCATATCCTGAGTATGCCCGTGATGATGATAATAGGGATGTTGGGGTGATCAGGGGATCAAGCAAAAAAGTAGTAAAAGAAATCTGCAAAGAAGAGACAGTACTAGATAGAAAGCTAAAAGAATTAACTTCTAGCCGGAAAGCCTTAGACATTGCCCTTTCAGGGGGTGAAAAGGATACAACAAAAGATCAAGAAGCTAAGATTAAAAAACTTAATACAACATATGTTAAGGCCAAAGAAGAATTGGCGATTTACTATCAAGATGTTTTATTGAGAAAAATTTCAAGAGATGAAAATTTATTTTACTTGATCTATAAGTCTTCCGATACGCAACTAAAAAAAGAAGTTGTTCGAGGCCGGAAAAGAAAAAAATATCTCAACGAGATTACAAAAGAGCTTAAGTTCCCCGGCGTAAATTTGCTCCTAGGAAAAGTTGACCTAGACCTCAAGACAAAGCCTTCTGCTGATTTAAAAAAAGACCGCTTCGTCTACACAGAAGATGGAGTGCCAAAAGCTAAAGATTTAATTAAGCAAGGAAAGATTGGAGATAAAATATTAAAATCTGTCGATGGCAAAAAATCACCAAAAGATATAGAAGTTGCAGTTGACGGAGTAGTGAAAGCATTGCTGTTCACACCCGGAGGAGCCAAGCACCCTCTTAGTGGTATTGGACATTACAGCTTTTTTCCATTAAAAGCACTTATTTCAGCACTGTATGAGTTATACCAAGGGTCATGCTTCCAGCCCCCCCCGATCCTACTTGGCAACACTGTTGTAAGCTGTTTTGGACAGGAATTCTGGGCGAATATAGGCGACATTCTGGTAGAGACCGGCACTTTCCAGAGATGGCTATACGAAACGATTTTCGTGAAAGGAAATCATGACATCTCGTATGGAAATTTCATGGCCTCGATTATGACTGATTTAGTGCCTGAATGCATTTACTTGAATAGCACCACAGGAGTTGACAAGATCAGCTACGGCAATATTATTCAAACGCCTAAATATGTGCCCGAGCACTTTTATAAGCAAAAAATAAAAGTAGGAAATGACACTATTAGTTTATCTGAGTGGCAAAAAAGACTGGATGATGCTGCAAAAAAAGAAGCCAGCAACGGCTTTCCACCCACAGCCGACCTTTTTTACTCTCTAGTTAAGGAATTTAACGCCGACCCAGAAAAGGGAAGTACTAAAGAACCGTTCTTCTTCTATCACCTCAAGCCTATTCCACAAGCAGCATTGGCCAAACAGGAGTTAATATCGCCAATATTCATAGGTAAAGACCTAATGAAGAGAACGTACCGCCGCCGTGAAGACCATAAAGATGGAATGATCCACTTGTTTGTAGACGAGGACAGAGGCTTGGTCATTGATGCCTCTTTGAGCCACAACGACCTGACGAAGTTGCGCTCAGCTCTTTTGTTTGAAAACCAAAAAGATCACGGAAATCCAATTCTAAAAATGACATACTCGGCAGACATTACCTTGATTGGCAATAATATCTTTGAAGACTCTGGGATATTTGTTTTGCCAGAACGACAATTTAAAGTTGCCGCCGAACGAGACGAACTTGGAGTCATTGGATATTATCAAATCAATAAAATGGTTGACGAGATAGAGTCTGGTAGGTATGAAACAAAAGTTGCAGGCATGAACCTTGCCCCTTATACTTTCGCAAAAGACACCATCAACGAATCTAAGAAAACTGCCCCGAACGCATCTTCCAAGGCGGTCAAGGAAGGATTGGACAGCTCTGTACAGTCCAAAAATGAAAAAAAGAGTTCAATTTCCAAAAAAGGAATCAATATATCATTTGCGGACTATGTTGCTGACGTTTTAGCGATGAAAGATATATCTAAAGTTTATGAAGTGACAGCAAAAGACTCTGTAGCAGATAAAACCGAGAAGGCCAAAGAATAATGGAAGACTTTGCCGAAAAAAATATTGAAGCTGCTAAGCGATTTTTCTTTAAGATCAAAACGAAAGACAATCGTGAGCCACATGTAAAACTGGAAGAAGAGTACAAAGAAGAGTTCGAAGAGGTATCTAATGCCTCAAACAACTCATCGGCAAGAGATATCTATGAGCAACGACTCAGGTACAAAAATCTTGTAAATGACCTAAACTATTCAAGAGGCTTGAAAGAAGAGGCTTTTGATAATCGAATAGATACATGGTACAAAGATGAATCTTTTTTTACCAAAACAACCAAACATGGTCGCTACCTGTTACCTGTCTTCTCTAAGCTGAAAAACATCAACAGTCCTGAATTTAGCCCTGTTCCGCTGCCAGAACTTCCCGAAATATGGGTTTTAGACTTTGTCGCAGCAGCCTTCAACAACTTCATGAAAGACTTCTTCCCCTATACAGATAGTCAGGCGGGGAAGATTAGAAATTCTAGAGCTAAAAACTCCAAAGGACGCTCGATATCTAGCTTAGGCAACTACGGAAAATATTTAAAGGCCCCCCACCCTAGGAGGGGGGTACCTAGCAAATATCAACCTTTTATTAGCTATTTTAAATATTTAGAAGATCTATATAATGGCTTTGTGTCTTATTACAAGTTAAGGTACCCAGTATCGTCTTACGGAGGACTATTCAGAAACAATAAAGTCGCTTACGCCGATTACAAAAGGTTTGAGGTGGAATTGTTAAACTATGTAAATGAAATAAGCGAGCCAATAACATTTGATGGGTTTCTAAAGCATAAGTCATCTATAACATACAGATCCTACTTGTCTTTTGACATATACGAACCAGAAGACCCATCCTCGGATAAAGAAAAGCTTGACTTCCTTAGAGACCCTAAGTATCCTATGTATGCTTATGCTGCGAAAAAGAACGGATTTAAAATAGATCCAAATAATCCTTGGAGGTTGTACGCTGATATAAGAACTCCGCAAATGCAACTACTGGCGTTCTCTTTAAGTCTTACTGATTTAAAGTTATCCTCTATTCAAGAAGAGTATTATCAAGTAAAGTCTAATTCCAATATGATTCTTTTACCATCGGAAATGTATCCAACTTACAGCAGCTTTGCTAAAGAAGTGTTTTTCAATGGCCTAGGTGATATATCTACAAGCAGCGATATATTCAGCAGGTTTTACGACATTTACTTAACTGCAAATCCTAGCCCATATAGCATTGTTCTTGGGATGTTCTACTATTATGCAAAGTCTGAGCTAGGCAAAGACATCAGCCGCTTAGAGTTGGCTTTATATAATAAAGATTCGACCTCCCTGTACAGAGATCTTAAGCTATCCGAGCGAGGATTGGCAAACAATGCCAAGATCCGAGAAAGACTGGATAAATTTTTAAAATTACAAAGCGTAGCAAGTAAAGAGTTGGAAGCATTAGTGCAAACCTCTGAAATCGACAACATTAAAAGACACATGGTCGAAATATTATCAGAGGATACCTCTGGCTTGACGGGCAACTTAGACCCTGCTATAGTGGTCTCACTGAAGTACGGCGTGCAGAACCCGCCGGAAGGTGTTTTAAATGACCTCTACGAGTCAAAACAGCCGCCCGTCAGCGATAGACTACTATAGTTTATGTCGTTCTTATTCGTGTTCAGATCTGCCAGAGCTTCTAAAACAAGCAAGCATTCTTGGCAAATCAGATGATTTCCAAAAAATCTGCCCACCACACCTCGAAGACAGATACTTTAAGGGGCACAAAAGGCTATCAGCGCATTTTAATAGTCTAAAGAACGCTGGAATAAGCGTATCTCGTGAAGAAGAAATTAGCATGATTCCAGCCGCAGTAGTTAACGAGTACTGCGATGTTATTAAAAGCATAGCAGAATATACAATAAAAAGCGTAGAGCCTCCTAAGAATTACAATGAAATGTCGGCAATATATGACTTAGTGCAGGAGGTTGGGCGTAACAAATTGAAGGTTGAATGGCAAAATGTCAATGCCTTCCACCGCCGGTATGATAAATTTACAAAGCTTCGAGCGCAGCCGAGATTTATTCTTTACGATATGTGGAGGTCTGTAACGGGAAGGCTCACAACTAAACAGTCTAGTTTCCCAATTTTAAGCCTTGACAAGGTATACAGGCCTTCTATAGTCCCCGAGAATGATTTTTTAATAGAGCTAGACTATAACGCAGCCGAGATTCGCACCCTTTTGTTTTTAATGGGTATAGACCAGCCAGAGAAAGACATTCATGAGTTTTTGATGGAGAATGTGTTTCCGACCGGTACCACAAGGGACGAAGCTAAGCGCCGTGTTTTTTCATGGCTCTATGACGGTAACAAATCGGACCCGGAGCTAGAAAAAATCTTTAATCGGGACGATATTCTAAAAGAGTATTTTGATGGAAAATCGCTCCATACGCCCACTAACAGGCACATTTATTGCGATAAATATCATGCACTAAACTATTTACTACAAGGGACAACGTCAGACATGTTGTTGCTTAGAGCCTCTGAAATCAGTAAGATATTAAAAGGCCATAAATCTAAAATTTATTTTACAATGCACGATTCTTTAGTGCTTGATTTTTCAAATCAAGACGCCCACCTTATATCAAAAATATACAAAGAGTTCAGGAGAACTCCTTTTGGGAATTATAAAGTCAATGCTAGTATCGGCAAGAACTATGGAGCACTAAAAAAGCTATGATATGTTTTATTGGTATTGGTAAAGCCGGCACTCAATTAGCAAACTTGGCTCACGAAGATAATCCAAATTCTGAACTTGTTACGTTTGACGAGAAAGAGGCTAGCTACATTATTCCAAGGTTCAGCACGCCAGAAGAGTATGAATCTAAGGTAAAATTACCTAGAACTTTGACAAAAGCCAAGGAGGTGATAGTCTTTTTATCGGGCTCTGGAGATACAACGTTTATTACTTTGAGGGTTTTGCAGAAGGTATCTAAAAAGAAAATTTCTGTGATATACGTTCGCCCTTTCTTAAAAAACCTATCAGAAACAGCTAAAAAGAAAGAAAAGGTTATTTTTGGAGTTTTGACTCATTTTGCTTTAAGCGCTAAGTTTAAACTTTACCTATATGATAGCCAAAAAATAACAGACCATGTTGGCTCTGCGCCAGTTTTAGCTCTGTATAGTAAAGTAAACAAGTATATTGTTTGGTCCTATACAGCATACCGAGCGCTTCTTTCATCTGAAAAAATCATATCTTACTACGAAGACCCTCCAGAATATGCATGGATTCTTAGTATTGATTTAAAGCAACCAGAGTCATCAGAACCTGTTGAATCATTTGACTTTAAAAACCCAAGAGGGTGTAATCTACTGTGTGTGGTCCCAGAGAAGACTTTACAGGAAGATGAAACCCTGTTACCATCTATCGAGACGGAGAAGCATAGCTATGAAACAGACATAACAAGAAGCACATATTCAATCATAAAAACAGAAAATCAAGAAATGTACACGATAATTGAAAAGTTCACAAATTATCCACAATATACCAACATTTAGGAGAAAGAAATGGGAATTAATTTAGACCTAATGAAAAAGAAAATGGCCGCCGTAAACAACGGTGGCGGAAGTAGCAATTTTTGGAAGATTCCAAAGGGTGATTCAACGGTGCGTATTGTGCCAGACCCGGACGGTGATCCTCTACGAGAGTTCTGGTTCCATTACGGAGTAGGTAACCAGAGCTTCCTTTGCCCTAAAAAGACAGAGGGAGCACATTGTCCTGTGTGCGATTTCGTTTCTAAGCTGTACGACAGCGGTTCAGAGGAAGATCGTAAGTTGGCCAATACTATTCGTGCCAAGCAGCGTTTCTATTCGCCAGTTGTAGTTAGAGGCGAGGAAGATCAGGGAGTGAGGCTGTGGTCGTACAGCAAGACCGTGTATACACGCCTGCTTAGCCTCATTTTGGACAAGGAGTATGGGGACATCACCGATCCTAAGACCGGTACCGACCTCAACCTTAACTATGGCAAAAAGCAGGGCAAGCTCTACCCCGAGGTAGATGTTAACCCACAGCGGTCAGTTTCTCTTCTCATGGAAGATGCGGATAAGGCTGCGGAGTTTATGGAGCAGGAGTTTGATTACGATAATCTCTTCAGCGTTAAAACTTCTGAGCAGGTCCAACAGGCACTAGATAGTTACCTGAATGGTACTTCGGATGAGGAAAAGGAGCAGACAACTGCTTACGCTGCAACCAATAACATGGATGCAGTTGAAAGCAAGTTTAAAGAGTTACTAGCTCAATAAAGCGCTAAAACAAAGCAAAGGAAGGGGGTTGCCCCCCCTTCCTTTGCTTATTTCAAAGGAGGAATAATGGCTAAGCGAGCCAAAAAAGATAAATCACCCGGCAGATTAAGCATAGGAGACATGAAAGCTCTTATTAATAAGAGTGCAGGAACAAATGTGGCTTTTAGCCTAAAGGATGAAAATCCAACAGAAGTAAAGGAGTTTATCCCTACTGGATCAAAATGGCTTGATGGCATTATCAAGCGTGGAGATTGGGGTGGAATTCCTGTAGGAAAGATTAGCGAATTGGCAGGGCTAGAGTCAACTGGCAAGTCATATATGGCTAGCCAAGTAGCGGCCAGCGCACAAAAACTAGGCATTGATGTTATTTATTTCGACTCAGAGTCGGCTATTGACCCACAATTTCTAGAAAGTGCCGGCTGCGATCTGGACAACCTCTTGTATATTCAAGCTAGTTCTGTTGAATTTGTCTTAGAGACGATAGAGAACCTTTTAGCAAACAATGAAAGCAGGATGCTTTTCATTTGGGACAGTTTGGCTTTTACGCCATCAGTTTCCGATATTGAGTCTGACTTTAACCCATTGTCAACAATGGCGGTAAAGCCTCGCATCTTATCGAAAGGAATGTCTAAACTGATTCAGCCATTGGCAAATACTCAATCAACCTTGCTGATTTTAAATCAATTAAAGACTAATATTACAAGAAGTCCGTCAGAGACCCTAACTACACCCTACTTTACTCCGGGTGGGAAGGCTTTATCGTATTCATACTCTTTAAGAGTGTGGCTGACCGCAAGAAAGGGAAAGTCTTCTTTTATCTACGACGACAAAGGATTTAGGATTGGAACCGAGGTCAAGGCCAAGATTGAAAAGTCAAGATTCGGTACACAGGGGAGATATTGTAATTTTAAGATTAAGTGGGCAGGCGACGAAGTAAAAATTCTCGATAAAGAGTCTTGGTTTGAAGCAGTAAAAAATTCAAACAGTCTAAAATCTTCCGGTGCTTGGTTTACGCTAGTCCATAAGGATGGCACCGAAAAGAAGTTCCAGAGCAAGCAGTGGCTAGAACTCTTAGAAGAGGATGAAGAATTCCGAGAAAGGGTACTGGAATTACTAGAAGAAGAGGTAGTTGTTAAGTTTGACAAGAGGGATGGAACCCCAGAAGAATTTTACAGTGAAGATGAGGTAGAAGAAGATGGCTAAAGTAGGATTAGGAAAATCAACTAGGAAAACTACAAAGAAGAAG
>Ga0208162_1000394_pt1 | contig 25619 bp, 52 predicted proteins | sample CB_VirMetaG_4_FD_184539 | JGI IMG/M metagenome (GOLD analysis project Ga0208162, IMG submission 184539) | Freshwater to marine saline gradient viral communities from Chesapeake Bay - CB_1508_1M Viral MetaG (SPAdes) (version 4) | ecosystem: Environmental > Aquatic > Marine > Coastal | place: USA... | reverse complement strand
GTAAAGATTCAGCACGTACTTGAGTTGTTGGTGGTCCGCTATAAGTAGTCACTCCGGTGTATTTATCAATTACTGGTTGTTGAGTAATACCAAATGCTTCATACAAAGAACTTGTAGGAACACTTTCGCCAGAGGGGAGAACAACACGGGTTGGCATCGAAGTTGCTTCCCCATAAGCACCACGGATAACGCTGGGATCACCAGTTGCTTGGAAGATTGCTTCTGCTTGTTTCTGTGCTGTAGCAACGCGAGGGTCAGCAGAAAAACTACGTTGACCGCTTATTAATGCACCAGTAGGCATTGGGCGTTGCGAACTAAGAAGACCAGTAAGTTGTGCAGCTTCTGCAGCACCTTCTTCCACTCCACCGCGAGGTAAAACAGTGAAGCGAGCAGGCCGCCCTTCAATTGCGCCTTGTACAGGAGTAAAGGTAACGCCAGCTGCAGAAGAACCTTCCGCGCCAGGGAACCGGCCCATAACAGAAACTTCAGAAGCAGATGGAAGAGGCAAAGCAGAAGGTGCTGCAGTAATCGGAGCACCTGCACCAATCTTCTGGGTAAATGCCGACACGCGCTCTGAAATATCCGGATCAACGCCAGTCACACCAGTTTGTGCTGGAACAACGCTCTGCATTGCAGGAGCAGAGACCGTTTGTCCGGCTTGACCTAACGCAGATTCACTCCAGGGGTCGGGAATTGTGGACTTTGACTGCTGTGTTGCGCGAATATTGACTGGAATTACGTTTTGTTCGCGGACAATGCCAGGAGCAACGTCATCGATGGCAGAAATCCCCTGTTGTGCAGTGGCAAGAGTCTCATCAACTGCCTGACGGGTGACAAAACTCGGGCCAGCTGCCTCATCTGCTAAGCCAAGAGCGGATTTCAGTCCAGATTTGGCGCGACTGCCAAGATTACGCAGCATTCCACCGACTTTTCCTACGCCAATGTCGGTACCAGCTGCTTTGCTAACGCCATAAGCACCAGCAGCAACAGCACCGACCCCTAACGCCCCTAATGCAGCCTTTTGTAGGAGTGGTGTGGGTTGAGAAATTCCACCAAATCCCGTTTCAGTAGCATCGTCAGCGTAGTGACGGGTGTAATGCTGCCCCGTTAGGGTGTTATTCAGCTGACCTGCAACTTTTGGTACGTTGTTATCAGGTGTAACAGGCGATTGCAGTAACGTATTGTCGCCATAGTGACGAATTGACTGCGGTTGATCGTAAACAATATCTCCTTGGAAACCCTCAAAGCTATTAAAACCGCGAACTTTTCCAAACCCACGGTTGAAATCGTAGACTTCAGGCGCTAAACGTGCCTTTTCTTGTGCAGTTGTGGGGTATTTATTACCAGTTGCAGCTGCCCAAAGCGCATAATCCTGGGGAGATACGGGCATAGCTATACAAATTACATCTATATGACCAATTTTAGATGTAATAAATACGGTTTAACGCCAGGGGCGGCCCCCTAACCGGCTTAAAAACTACCTATTTGGGGTGAAAATCGCGGAAGACATCAAGCTCGCTATGCTCGCAGGAGGTGTCGAGAGGAAAAAAAGAAAGGATTGCACTACATGCTCCCTCCGGTCGCATTTAAACCGTAAGAGAAAGTTTTATTCAGTAGTGTTCTTTGGTTTATTTATCATGTCCAAGGTTGCATTGTATGTGGTGCACTGCGAAGAGTCACCGTTCGGTGCTCAGAGTGTATGGACTGAATACAGCGATGCTTATGCAGCAGCTGGAGAGCAACAGGCAATGGACCCTGAGAACTATTACTCAGTGCAAGAGGTTACAGAAGAGGAGCTTTGCGACTTCTGGTGGAATAATCCCCACCTTGAGTTTGGTCCGGTTCAGGCAGTTTGAACACGATACGGGGGAGCAACCGCTCCCTCCGGTCGCTTCATTATGACTTTATGCCTCTACACGCATTCTGTACAGAAAAGTTTTCCACAGCCCCTACTTTCCCTCAAATCCACTGCGCTGCAATCGGTCTCAGCCTTTTTTGCCAGGAGAGAAATCGCAATATTTTTGTACAGAAAAATTTTGGGTCATTTTTGCCTAATAATTATTACTTTTATTAATCACATTCTGAGGGTTGCTTCCAGGAGATTTTTGATCTCTTAGACGCAGCCTTCAGCTGCACTTCTGCTTCTTTGCATTATAGGAAATCCAATGCTGTACATCACTACAGTTAATGGTCAAATCCTGACAGATCAACGTGGCAACTATCTATACGATGGGCGCCAGGGTGAGCCTGTCTTGATCCAGCAACCTTCAGGTCCAGTCCGCTGGAACCTAGAGGACATGCTTCGGTTCTGGGCTACCTACAGCGAGTACGGCAGCTACGAGCTTCACCTCTGGTGAGCAGGAGAGACCGCTCCCTGCGGTCGCTCTTTTGTATTAATCAGGAAGAGAAAGTTCTTTCTGTTTTTGTTGCCTCCAGGGGAGATCGGCACCCCACACACGGAGAACCCTCGTGGTTAACCACAACTACCACACGATCCTCGCGGATCTGGTGGAGAACCTCCAGTCCGCAGGGCAGGAGTACACCGAGGAACAGGCAGAAGCCTGGGCCTGGACACAGTTCTTCAGGCAGTACCCGGAGTACTGCGAACTCCCGGAGAACTACGGCTGATCCGTGAAAGCGGGAGAGGAGGTGCGATCCCTCCTCCAGCCATTGCCTGCACTCCAGCAGGCTTTCTACATTGCACACAACCATGATCAAAGCTGAATCTACCTTCGCTGCAATCATCGTTACTGCTTTTGGTCTCGGCATCCTTGCTGGACCGGTTTCTGGCTACTTCATTGATAAAGCAACTGCTAAGCAGTGTGCCAATCATGAGTGGCCCCAGGAGAAAGACCAGATCCACCGTGACTGGTGTATCACCAATGGTTACAAGATCTGAGGGGCAGCATAACCTGCTCCCTCTGGTCGCTCTCTAACCAAATCAGGAAGAGAAAGTTCTTCTAATCATTGTTCTTTGCTTTGTTCTCATGTCCACCATGAATGCACTCTTCAAAGCAACAGTTGCTGCTGGCGTTGTCGTCGGTAGTGCTGTTGCCTACGCTCGTCTCTCTGATGAGCAGAAGGACACGATCCGTCACAGTGTCACCAGGGCACGGCGCAAGCTTGCTGACCTGATTGCACCCAATGACGGTGCTTACAACCTGCCAAAGGAAGTCGAAGAGGAGCTTTCTGCTCTGATCAACGACAACTGACGGTCACCCGGAGGGGATCATTGATCCCTTCCCTGTGATCCTCACCAGATCACGTTCTTTGCTTTGCAACACGATGGAATCTTTCATCTACACCAAGGACAACGACGGTTATCTGGTCACCATTCGCGGTGACTTTGCCGAGATGACCAAGGTTGACCTCGAACGTCAGGTGTCCCAGTACATCAGGCTGGAGGCACCTGTTGAGCACATCAGATCTTCTGTGAAGAAGATCATCAGCCAGGGTTACAAGCTGAGCAATCAGCTAGAACTAGGCTGGAAACGCTTTATCGAAGCCTAAGACGAAACCGGGGGAGCATACCGCTCCCTTTGGTCGCTCCCTGCTACGGGGAGCCTGATGAGTCTCTGCTTTGCACATCATGAACCACCAAGCTTTCAACAACACACTGTTTGCTGTATTCGGTATGGGTGCAGCACTTGCCGGTGCTCTTGCTTTGAACAAAGTAATGAATCACCATGTAATTAAAACTTGTAATCGTGATTTATACCAAGTTGTTTATATGAAGACAGCTGTTGGCGATAGCTACGGCTGTATATCTCGCATGGTTCTGAATGGCCCGCCAGCCCCGATTAAACCATGAGAAAGATTTTATTTAATTCAATGATCTTAACGATCATCATGTTGTCTTTGTGTCTTTAACAATGACTGCTGAACCTACCTACAGCCACGACGAAGTGTGGCTTCTTGTCCATTCTCTTCCGATTATGGACTACGCCAGGAAGCAAGAACCTCAGTCCTGGAAGAAGTTTGTTGATCTCATCTCTGATGAGACAGCAAATGTTTATCCAACTGACTGGGATACACACTTCACTGTCAACAAGATGGCATTCGATCTTGGTTCTTACAAACTGCTTGTAGATATCTGGCTACAAGTAGAAGACAGCTTTGACTACGTTCTTAACTCTTCTGAAAGATGAACTACACTTTCTACCTTCCAGGCATTGACAAACTTATGGGCTTGAAAATGTCTGATTGGGAATTCCTCTGTGAACGTGCAAAGGAGAACAACGTTCTACCTGAAACGCTTGCAGCCAGGATTATCGCCAATGAATTGGCTCAGTGGCGTAATGAAATTGATTACGCCAATGAACAAGAGGCTATCCGTGCTAATCGAGAGATGATCATGGAGAAAGTTATAGAAGAGATTGTTTAATCTTCTCTTAACTTGCCTTGATGTCTGCACTCAGCTCATCCTTGTGGTGAGTTTTCTGCAGACTTCATGTCTGCTTTGCACACCTACGACACTAACCATGTCTTCTTTCAACACTGGAACTCTTGTTGGCACCATCGTGTCCGACATCATCCGCAAGACTCCTACTGATTCTCTGTCGGTGACTGAGTTCCGCATTGCCCCATCTAGCGCCAGAGATGAAGACTCTCCGATCCCTGTTGTTGCTTACAACGGTGTGGGAGAGCGCATCACACAGCGCATGAACAAGGGTGACACAGTTGGTCTGGAGTTCCGCCTCCGTTACAACACCTGGCAGGACCAAGAGGGCAATCCTCGCGGTCGTATGGAGGTTGTTGTGACCAGCTGTGACATGCTCCGCCTTGGCAAGATCTCAACCGCTCAGCGTGCTGCAGAAGCCGCTGGCGTGATCGAAACCACAGGTGGTATCAAACCAAAGGCAGCGGCAGCTCCGTTCAGTCAGGAGCCCACTGCTGAGGTCGTTCCTTTCTGATCTAGAAGGTTGCATCAAGGGGAGCTTCGGCTCCCTTTCTTGCAGCTCTCTAGCTGCACAAACTTCTATTCACTATGAACAATGAAACTCACACCTATTCAAGACCTCCACCCGGTTGAACTCCTTCTTGTTTGCATTCTTTTCATCACTGCAACAATCTTTAACCTATGCACACCCTCACCTACTGGAACCAAGAAACTCCAATCGAAAGAACAGAGCGATTTGGAGGTTGGTATGACACTTACACCGAGTTTGAAGGTAATCCAACCACAATCACAGTCCACCAAGTCTGGGATAACTACGGTGGCCCAGAAGAAGGTGGATGGACCTTCCGTTCCCGCTACCCAGTCGAAACCGTCTGTATCTTCTCGCGCTCGCAAGCCATCCGGATTCTCCACGAACTCCACGAGAAGTACGACACAGAAGAATACGAAGAAGGCGAATACGACATCTGCTTAGACCAAACTTATGCAAGGTTCTATCCTGTGGTCAGACCACACTATGAGTAAATCTCATGCCAAAAGATCTAGATGTTCAGAAGTTAAAGAAACTATTTACCTTAGCTACACAAACAAGTAATGAACATGAAGCAAGAACAGCTGCTGTTTTGTTCTGTAAGTTACTTGATAGTACGGATTCTTTTGATGCGTTGATCAAATGTTTTTCAACTGTAGTCAATAAGAAGCCAACACGATATGAACAATTTATACGTGAACAAAGAAGAGCACGAGTCGAATATGACTACCGTGCAAAAACTGTTCGTTAATGAATGAAGAAGCAGTCGATTTATTGATTGCTTCTTTACATTTCTTTAATGTTTCCAACTTACTTTGCTTCCTTTCCCATCTCCGCTACCATCACCATGTCTTCTAAGATCTTTTTGCTCCAGGGGGAACACATGCCTATTGCTAGTGATGCCGATTCACTCGGTGATCTGCTCTTCTTCTCTCCATCTTTTGGGTGGACTGTCTCCAAGTTCGATGACACCGAAGAGATGATTAAAGAGCACAAGTGTACCCATTGGACCTGGACACCAGAAACTCCAGACTCTGTTGCTTATCAGGAGGACTCAACCCGGATTGAGCTCCTCAAGAACACAGGTTGGATGAAAGATTAAAGTATGCAAAAAGTTTCGCAAGAGAATGTCATCATTGATGGCATTGAATTTATAAAGACAACTATCGTTACAACCCATGTAACTTTATCTCCTGCACCTGTTTCACAGCGTCGCATCTTAAAAACTCCAGATAGAGTTTACACTCTTAAGGAATTTCTTAGCTTGCTGTATACTCTTAATCCAGGGAAAGATCCTGGTTTAGTAAGAACAAGCTTTGAGAAGCAGCTAAGGCGCAGGATGAAAGTAATTAAAGATGCTGGCTTAACTTTTCCTTGTAAATTGTACGAGAACAAAGCATATACACAGGACTTTTATATTATGAAAGGTACCAAGCCGTATTTGTTTGGTACAGTATGTACAGAATGAAGATTCTTAATAAAGTAATTTTATTGAGAATCTTAATGAGAATTAACCACCCCAGAACGGGGTGACATCACTCACTTCTTGAGTACATATGAACTAGCGGGCGTTAGGTTTTCAATCCTGGCGTCCGCTTCATCTTGACGAATTGCATACCAAGTCTGCTTTCCGTTGCGAACTGAAGTAGCCTTTGCCTTGGCAAGGTACGTCAACAGAGCGCCTTGCATGATTTCCTCCTGGAATCTGTATTAATTTATACGATAACAGGAAGTCCACGGTATGCGTAGTTCCCCACGCTACAGAACCATGAGCGAAACCCCTTTCGTTGGTTGGATTGTACCCCATCCTTGGCAAGAGCCTGGGTATGAGGACGATGATCAGCTTCTCCAAGAGAAAGATGATCGAAGTGATTATGACGATGAAGGGGAGTTCACACTCCGCTAAACCGTCACCAAACCTCTGTTTTGCACACCACCATGACCTACAACATTCTTGAGATCCGTGATCTCCACAGTCTGATCTACACCATGGAGCAAAGGGTCAAGCAGCTCCTCATTGATGACTCCAAGAAGCCTGAGTGGAAGGCAGAACCTTACTGGTCGATGGAGATTATTGAGGACGAGATCCTGCCAGCACTAGAAAAGTACCTTGCAGCTTGGGATGATGATCCCACTCCTCAATATCTCTACGACAACACGGGAGGAGAGCCGCCTGTAACAGCTGCAGAGATGCACTCAGCTGCGTGGAAACAGCACCAGGATCTCCATTCCTGACCATCTTCTGTACACATGGGCATTAGTACATCTTTACTAGTGCCCTTTACTTTTGCACCAACAAAACAACCATGAACATTGATCGCAATGTCCTCATTCCTGATTATGCCCAGCAAATACTGGACTCAATGGACACAAAAACACTGGAATGTATTATTTATGAAACTTTAGTTGATATCCTTTCTTCTTACTCAGATGAAGAGCTCATCACAGAAGTAGAAGAGCATTATCCAGAACTACTTAATAAGTAATTCCATTATTGTAAGTTCTCACCATGACCAAGAAGAAATCTAAGAAGAAGCAACAGCTTCCTATCTCTAACTACGATCTCAAAATTAAATACGTTCTCGATCACTTTAACTTCGAGAAGGTACACGATGTCATGACGGCAGTCAATTGGAAGTGGCAGCACATGGATGACCCAAATGATACAACTCATCGCGTCCCCACCATTGAACGCATAAAGAAGGTAGCCACACACCTTCTTTATCAAGCTGCAACTCAGAAAGAGAAGACGTGGGGAACAGGCGGCTTTCAAGCTCGTCGTTTCCTATCCGGTCAAATCGAACTCTCCTTTGTCGTAGCTGAGACTGGTACCTACGACTGCGATCTTCCTTTCGGCATCTCTTAATTCACTTTTGAATCCATGGCTTTTGCAAAACATGAACATGCTAAATGTTCGCAGTGCCATCAAAATGAGATCTACATTATCGAATCCCATAAAACTCAGAATGCCACCAGGCGGAGAAGAGCGTGCAAGAGCTGTGGTTATCGTGATACCACATACGAAATCTCATCTCACTTCTATGCAGAAGCTAAGAAGAATGCACAACTAGTTAAAAAGTTTCGTGTCCTCCTTTCCATTGGAGAGATAGCACCAATTACAAATTCAAAAGGGGAAACCAAATGTGATACCTGTTCTCACAACACAGGATCTAAATGTTCTTTTGATTTTCCTGAATTTCTTACAGAAGATTCAATTGATTGCAACTACTTTGCCACCTAACAATGTTCAAAATCATTCAAACTGTCCATCATAATGATGGTAAAGATCCTCACGAGAGTTGGTATACAACAGAGACCAACTTACGTACAGCCCTAGATCTAGTTGAAGAATACAATCAACGTAACTACAAAAGTAACCAAGATGAAGCCAAGATACCAATCACATATCACATCAAGTATTGTTTTGACCTCGATTACACCAATGAAGAGTAATATAAATTCTAAACCTCAATTCTTCATTCATCGCAACAAGAACAAATCCCTTGTCATCAAAACTATGAACAACATTGAATGGGAATCTAACGACAACACAAAGGACCTCAGCAAAACTGACGCTCCTACCATGGGTCAGTTAGCTGCTATGCAATTAGTCGCCAGGATGAAAGAAGCAGCAGATCAATGTGGCGCTGGTTTTGTTGGTGGCTTTGTTGATGAGCACGGCAACCGCTTCATGATGTCCAATATTGATGCAGATGATATCCAACATCAAAATATTGCCAATCAATTAGATGAATATCGTCGCCAAATAGAAGGAGATGAAGGAGGATGGAAGTAACATCCTCTCTTCTAAATCATGTACAACATTTGGAATGCTGCAGTCTATGAAATAACAAACATCCTCATCGACTTCAATGCCAAGTGGGAGATGAACCCTTGGGTCAAAGCAATCCGTCTTCACTGTTTCTTTGACTGGGTAGCATGGAAGACAGAACGCACCATGAAGAAAGTCGATCAGCAAATCAAAGAAATTCAAGATGGATGGGCAAAAGAAGATTATGAAACATATGTAAAACCTATCATCAAAGAACATAAACCTAACAGTTCAGAGGCGCAGCAGGTTCTTGGTGGTACCTTAGAGATCAAAGCTCCTTGGTACCAACCAGAAGCTAAAGACTAACTTCATGTAAACTGCAATGAACCTTTATACAGTTGCAATTAAAGCTATGAAGATGCGTCAAAATCCTGCTGACTTAAAACAAAACCAGTTTGTAGATACTCTTAATAAAATTCACGATGAAATTACGAACCTTCTTGAAGATCCTTTGTTTATCGACTCTATTCATGGTGAGCAAGAAATGGGGCTTGACCTCACGCTTGAACTGATTGACAACATTGTTGATCGGATCAGGCCACAGGACACAGCAGCTTTTGAAGAGCTGATGATTGGCCTAGATCGTACTGCAGTAGATATTTCCTAATAACAGCTCAAGCCTCATAAGACTCATCGTGTTGTCTTAACACATACAGTAGCCCCCAGGCTATGAACTTAAACTACTTTTGCCGTGGTCCTCCTTCTGTTGGAATTGGATCACGGCTTTTTACTTGCACACAATCCAATGTTTTCACCATCTGAATACTTAACAAACCTCAGACAGATCAGTCTCCTCAATGGGTTAGTTACTCCAGCAGGACAACTTCCTTCCGTCCCACAAATTCCTAAGTTGGTTAGTAGCCCAGGGATTCCTGTCGTTGCAACTGTTCCTGGCATTGGAGTTAGCTCCTCTTCTCATGAATGCAATGACTTGATTCGCACTGTGGCATCTTCTCCACTTGCTATTGGAATTGCTGGTGTTGTAGCAGCTGCTTTACTTCTTACCTATCTGGTAAAGAAACATGGGCCTGCAATCCTCAAATGGTTCAGGCAAAATGCAAAGCAGTTTGTCGCCAGCATCACAGCAAAACTTAAAAAGCAACGGAATGTGTATCTTCTTCCTGGCAGCCAATCTGTGGTGACGATCTGATGGCTTATCGAACTCAAGCGCATCAGTTTTATCGGATGAACAAACAGTTCATGCGTACTAAAACCTTTTGGTTGGTCTGGAGGAAGATCAAGAACATCGTAGGAATCACCTATGACATCTGTTCTGTCCTTCTGGTTTTGATGAGTCTTGATCGCGTCTACAAATTCAAAAGTTGGCGCGTTCTAAAGCCATGGCAAATAGCAAATCTTGTAGAACGGGTACCTAAATTGTTCCGTACTTTGAGACATAACTTTACATACGGTTTGTAGCCAGCTGAGCCTGTAGGTATTACCAAAATTTAAGGTTACCTACAGGTTTTCTTATCTGTTTCCTTGCTAGCTTGGTATGCCTGCAAAACCCAGTCGTACCAATGGATCTCAGCTCTACAAGACCCTGTACTTGGATAGGTTTGTGCCCTTCATAATTAATTACCGGATGGAATATATCAACCATGGAACTCAATATGAACAGCAACGGAAAACTTGCCTGGGCGGTATTAGCTCAGCGTCCTGATGGCAAAAGTGAGGTCATCAAAGTGACAAATCATATCGAAGCAGACCAAGCTGTAAAGGACAATCCAAACCTTTACTACAAAGCTGGTCCATTTGTGTTATCTTAAGTCCACCAAGGAGCATCCTCGTCCCTGCTCCTTGTTACTCTTCTAACTCAGGATGAAACTCCCTGTGACTGCTTACATCGTTATGATGCACAATCCAGATGTAGGCACCTTTGCTCCTGCATTTCCTAACCTGGATGATGCAATCGAATTCTCTAATGCAATGCGTTTAATTAACGACAACACTGCAGTAGCAGAGCCTATTCCACTTGTAGCTACTTCGTCTCCAGTAGCTGAGCGGAAGAGGGATTGGGTGGAGCACTAAACGACCAAACAGTTTAACAGCTAAGTAGAAGGATCTGTGTTATCTTGTATCGAGGTAACACAGATTTTTTATGGCAGTCGTTCTATCCGTCAGTATTCCAGATGATATGCATGTCAAATGGAAATCATCTGGTCTTAACATCAGTCCTAGTGCCATCTTTCAAAATGCATTAGAATCTCACCTCACTGAAACAAACCAACATCTCACTTATTGGAGTAGTCGCGCACTATCTGCTGAAAAGAAGTTAAAGACAATTGAGAAGTTACTCTCAGCCGATGATAAAGAAATTAAAAAGTTCCTTTACTTTGATGAGATGTAATCTTCCTGACAATCATTGATGGTACTGTTCGGTAGACTACAATGTAAAGAGCACTTACAAATGCAATGTCTGACAAAGACTACGTTACCTTAACAGATGAACAACGTTTATCAATTGCAAGCTTGCTAACAACATTAAAAGGTGCAGGTATTGTTCGTGATGAAATTGACTTCCGTCGTTTTATTAGCGGTTGTTTCTATCGTGGACTATGGGAATACCAAAAAGACGTCGTAAGAAATGACTGCTAATATCTATACAGATTAATCACTTAAAAACAATCTATATTATTTGTAGCAACCCTTACTACCACTAGGTGGTTGCATTTTATTTTACAAATAAATAGTAAAACATCCGCTCTTCAAGAACGGCCCACCGCCACGTTAAATATATTAGATATATACATATAGATATAACTATAAATAGATATAAATACTACCTAACTATAAATACTTAATACATACTCCAATATAAAAATTAAAAGGGCGCTAGTACCAACTGTATTAATTCCCAAAAAAATAGGCCGGGAACCACCCCGACCTACTGATTTGCTTTGCACACAGCCTGAGGGGTTTTCCATTGCCCAGGCATTGTCAGCCTAGCCGACTGCAGCTATCATGTGCAAGCAAACGGCAGACTCCACTTTGCACACCGACCATGACAACTTTCAATTTCAAATCTGTTCAGCTTCTTGAACTCCTGGATGCTGATGCTCCTACCATCGACGTTCAAGATGGTCATCTAATCTTGACCGCTGAACGTGGAGGAGAGAGCATCCGCATCACAGCTCCTCTCAAGCAAACGCTGCCCCAGGTAGTAAACACCACGGTAAAGCTGCCTGCCAAACGTTCTTGTAAAAGAACCCGGATCGCCGGGGGTAAAAAGCGGGCAGGAGAAATGAATGGAATGGCAAAACTTACGGAAGCAAAAGTCCGTGAGATTCGCCTCATTCTTTCTGATAAGAAACTAACTAAAAGTTACAACAGTCGCCAAGCTTTATTTGAAGAGCTTGCACGAGCTTACGACGTACACTTTGCTACTATCCGTAGCATTGCCTACAACCAAAGCTGGAAGAGCGTAACAATCTAATGGAAAAAACTTACAGCATTCTTATTCAGTTTGGTGATGGGAAACCTGTTGCCTCCAAGATAAGAGCAAAGAATGGAATTGATGCTCAAGATAAAGCTCTTGCGCTCAATCCCGGTGCTTTTTCAATACGAGTTACTGGAGTACTTAAGGTCCGTCCTTCTCCTCCTGTTATCAAAAAACCTGTCAAGAAAAAAGTTGATCCCCTTCAACTGTTTACTGATATTAGTCCCCAAGAAGTACAAACTATTGTGCAACAAGCACAAGAGGAGCAACTGTTATAGTGTCAACGGTTATGCGCCCAAGGCATTAGCTATCGCGGTATTGCAAAACAACTGCAGATCGGATCGACAACAGTTCGACGTTGGTTAAACACCACAACTTCTTGATATGGAATCATTTACTGAGGATGGCCTTACCGTCATTTATGACGAAGACAAAGGAATCATTACATTTGATTGGAATGAGGACACTTATCCTCAGTACAATTTTCTTGCTGACTTAACGCAAGAAAAGCTCTCTGAAATGATCATTGGTCATTGCAATGACTACCTCAACAAACACTCAGAAGAAGCTACGCAAACCGGAGAAGATTGTTCCACGGTTTAATCCGGGTGATCGGGTTGCTGAACGCCCCAAGACATCTTATCTATCTTGCATTCGCAAAGAAGCAAGAGACAAGATAAAGCAATTTCAAACTCAACGTTACGGAACAGTTATTGAAACTGTAGTCAAGGTCACACCAAGGAGGGGGAAAAATCCTCTGCGACAGCACCTTGTTCGTGTCCAGTGGGATGGACAGACGAACATTGCTGAACACGCTCAAATGCGAATCTGTTTAGCAGAAGAGCTGCCGCAACTCCTTGAAGAATACAGTGAGATCTATAGTCCACTTGAGATTTAAATTAAATGAAAAGAAACATACAAACATGTGGATCATTTGATCCTGAAGACATCTGAACATGGAATCCATTTCTATTAAACGTAAAATTGAAACCTGTGGTAGCTATGATCCTTTGACTGATGAGTACTCTTTAACCATCGGTTATAAAGATATATCATTAACACTCGATGGCTTGAATACAGCTGATGTGGAAGAGCTACAGTCCTGTTTGAACTGCTTACTCATGTAACATGGCTACCAGCGTAAAGCTGATCTCAGTCACACCAAATGCTGAAGAAACTATTACATATTGTGCTCGCGTCTCCTCTCCACAAAATCAAAAGAACCTAGAGACTGCACCGAAGCTTCTTGCTTACTGCATTAAGAATAAACATTGGTCCATCTTTGAGATGGCCAATATGTGTGTAGAGATCAACACTACTCGTTCAATCTCTGCACAATTTATCCGCCATAAATCAATCTCAGTTCAAGAGTTCTCTCAACGCTATGCAGATGTTACCCAACTGGGTACGCTTGCTATGCCTCACTTGCGTCGCCAGGATGCCAAGAACAGGCAGAACTCTATTGATGATCTCAATAAAGAAACAGTACAAAAGTATTATCGAAGAATCAGTTCTCTGTTTGAAGAGACAGAGCATCTTTATCAAGAGATGGTCAGTGACGGTATTGCAAAAGAATGCGCTCGTGAAATACTTCCTCTTGCAACTCCAACCAGGATCTATGCCAACGCTAATCTTCGTAGTTGGATTACTTATATTGCTCTACGAGAAAAGAATGGTACTCAACTAGAGCACCAGAGTATTGCTAACAGTATTAAAACTATTTTCTCAGATCAGTTCCCAATCATTGCAGAAGCTTTAGGCGGCAAAGAATTCTGGGAAGTTTGATCATCTGCCTCGGCATCCGCAAGGTGTAAGTCCGAGGCTTTGTTGTATTTGCACACACCATGATGGACAACAATCAAACCAAACTACCTAAAGTTCCTGAGAAAGCTCTTGAAGCCCTCAAGAATGGCATCCAATCTGTCCTTGACTCTAAAGATTGGGCAGGATTTCTTTCTGCTATCAAGCAGATCCACGACTACAGCTTCAACAATCGGCTGCTCATCATGTTTGAGCAGAGCAAAAGAAACTGGAGCTTTAGTCCGCTAGTAGCTGGCCGCACCAAGTGGAACGAGAAGTTCAATCGCCAGCTCAAGGAAGGGGAGTTCAGTAAACCTATTTGGATTCTTGCTCCTGTCCTCATTGATAAGAAAGATGAGGACGGAAAAAGAATTACGAAACCTGATGGCACTCCTTACAAGGTGCCCATTCGGTTTCGCGGTGTAAAGGTTTATGACCACCGTCAAACGCACGGCGATCCAATCCCTGAGCCTGATACTTCTACAATGATGTCTCAGCTCCAGCAGGATGCACCTGCTGAACTGCTGTGTGCTCTCTACGGTGTGGCAAAATGTCGCTCTGTTGAAGTTGTCACTTCCTCAAAGGATGAACTTGGCAAAGCACTAGGCTGCTGCTGGTTCAAGAACGAAGGACGTGCTAGTAAGATTGAGCTGCTTGAAAACCTCAACACTGCAACAATGATCAGTGTTCTGGCTCACGAGTTGGGCCACGCCATCCTTCACAATCGTGATGAATACCAGGAGCATGACTCGTCCTCTATTAAAGAACTGGAAGCAGAGTCAGTGGCTTACCTTGTCTGCTCTTATTACGGTGTGGATCTTGGTGGTCGCAGCTTCCAGTACATTGTTCATCACAACGTTGCGTCTGATGATGTCGTCGCAGATCTCTTGAAGTCAGGTGATCGTATCTTCCGTGCTTATGAAGAGATCATTTTGATCGCAAATCAACATCTAAAAACCAAGCCAGTTCTTGAGGAAGTAAAAGAACTGGCAGTGGTTTAGATCTGAAATAGGCTGGGCTTCACGAGGCCCAGCTTTAACCATGTTCAGCACACAGCTAACCCTTCTTTCCCTTCTTTCCCTTTCCTTTCTTTCAATCATGGAACTTTCCTATACCATCCCAAACGAACAACCGCGCCACACCGTGCAAGAATTGGCCGAAAGTTTGGGCGCTGACCTTGTGCTTTCTGAGCTTATCTACTGGCTCTCGCACTCCGAACTCAACGGCTTTCTTTCCGATTTTGCAAGCCACTTAGAGGCTGGCGATTTCGACGACCTAATTAACTGAAACTTCCCAAGCCTTTCCTAGCCTTTCGAAGCAAACAGTAAGGCACGGGCCGCACCCGGTAAGGTTCCTAACGCGGAACATCCTTACTCTTTGATTACAGTAAGCCGCCAGTCTGGATTGGACGGTACTTCTTACCTCGATAACGAAGCCACAAAGTTGGACGGTGCGCTAGATTCCACCATTTCCTGTTTGCTAAAGCTTCTTGCTCCTTAAAATAAGGAACCCCGCGATAAGTTAATTGAGTCATAGCACTAGCCACATACTCTTAACTATAGGAATTTGTAACAATTACTACAGTTTATTGTGTAACATTAAGTATTAATTTAATGTTAAGAATGGGGTGCAACCGCACCGTTAGCTACACGGCACGGCTGTTCACTTACCAGCAGAAGGAAACCACAAAAACTTCTGCTCCCCAGGGCCTGTCGTGGTTCTTCTCCGACCCACTGATATAATAAGACATAGTGCTTTACAATCTCATCCCATGTCCGTATTATGTAAACCTAAAATCATAGGGACAGTCTCTTGTGATTCCGGTTCAATCGCTCTTGTTGATCCAACTTATCTCGAAACACCGGACAAAACTCCTGTTACTTTTCCTAACTGGAATCTCTTTACTTCTGTTGACACTGAGCTTGGTGACGGCGAATTTTTTGTCTATGCTCAACGTGATGGCCATGGTCGGCTACGTCGTATCATCATTGAACTTGAATGATCTCTACTCTGATCTTTTTATTTTGGGTACTAATTAATATTGTTTTCCTTTTCAACTTTAATCTTGCTTCTGGATATTTAGTCATTGTTAATATAGCTTTTGCTGTCGCTAGCTACATCTCTGATCCAACCCCTGCAAACTATGACTAATTACGTCGATCCCAGGAAAGAACCAAACCGGTGGCTTGCTGCTATGTTTGATCACCTCTTGCAAGTTGGTGATCAAGATTCTTTGGAGTCTCTTCGTTCTGGATACTATCAGCTGTGTAATGTCATTGAACCGGGGATGATTGATTCCCTGTTTGAGTCATGGATTGAAGCATATCTTCAAGGACTCCAGGATGAAAGTGAACCCGAAAACACGAAAAATATTGCTCGCCCACCAAGGGAGTTAGCGGATCTTCCGGAACCACTGGAATAATCCTCCCCATTTCGTAGAGGTGATCGCCTGCATAAGGTGGCCTATGCCACCAAAACTTTTTGTTGATGCAATCAACTTCCCAATCAGGGTGACGTGGTAGCCATCTCGACCAGGCTTTAAATTGTTTTTCTGGTTCCTTAGAAGTGCAGTCTAAGAACAAGCAGTCGCCAGGTTCAAGATTCCAGCGCATTAAAAGCACGTTGCGGAAGCCATGAATGATTGGTTTCATTCCTGCTTGGCCACTTATTTGATTATGTAAAGCTCTACTGCGACGGTTCTTTTTTTGTCGATACCAATCATTAAGTTGTCGTTTTGATTTGCTCACTGCAAAACCAAATTTCCAAACCCAATAACCTGTCTCATACTCATATAAAGGAGTCAGGAACAACTTACAATATTGGTTGTTGATTTTAAAAATAGTAGTGCTACGCTTTCGACATACTCTGTAAGTCATTGTGTGGACGATCTCATTAGTACAATCCAGAGAGACGATGAGCTCTGGGATATTATTGAAAAACTAAAAAATCCAGATGAAGATCTAGAAGATTTCTTGCTCAGCTTAGCGCATATGCTTTCGATTGAGTTTCAAGAACTTCATAAAACAGATCTCTCTGACAAGCTTGCATCTCTTTTTGGAGGACTTCCTCCTAAGGCTGTCATCATGGCCCCCATGCTCCTTCATATTGCACTGGACATCTTTCTGATGCGTGCAATTCCTGAGCAAAAGGAACATTGAAATGCAAAGAGGTTACGTTCTGTGTGATGACACTCTTTCTAAGGTGTTGTGTTTGACTCCAGGTAAGGATGGAGTGGAACTAAACAATGTCGAGAGTTCTCAGATTTTAAACAAAGCTTTATGTTTAGAGAATCTCACAGAAACTAAGAATGTCTTAAGGCGTTTGAAAGATCAAGAGCTGGTCAGCAGTCTAGAAATTGTTAATGTAGCTAGGCTCTATAAAAAGTTTTTCTAGGTCAGTTTTGTTATGAGACTCATCTTAGACCTAGAAAGCAATGGGTTGCTTCCAACCATGGATACAATCCATTGCATCGTGCTGCGTAACATTGATACTGGTGACCTAATTAGTTGTGCAGATCAACCTCTGTATCCCAGCCTAGATGCTGCTCTTGATTTTATTCGAGAAGCAGATCTAATTGTTGGTCATAACGTTTGCAAGTTTGATATTCCTGCAATACAAAAGATCTATCCACGCTTTCAATTAAAAAAGAATGTAAAGTTCTTTGATACATTAGTCTCCAGTCGATTATTCTGGCCTGAACTGGAACCCGTTGATGCGGCAAAGTTCTCTCATATTAATCGTAAATATTTTGGTCGTCACTCTCTTGCTGCATGGGGTGAACGACTGGGAGTATCTAAAATCAAATTTAAAGAAGAAGCTAAAAAAGAAGATGAAGAAGTAAAAGATGTGTGGGCTCAATGGACTGAGACGATGCAAAAGTATTGCGAGCAAGACGTTGAAGTATCAACTAAACTGTATGAGTACATGCTTGCTCAAGATGCTGATCCACGTTCATTAGAACTTGAGCATGATTTTGCTGTGGTCATGGCAAAACAAGAGGCGTTTGGCTTTCCTTTCAATGAAAAAGCCGCCTTTGCATTGGTCAACACGCTCAAAGCTCGACGCTCTGAGCTTGAAGATAAACTCCAAGAGACTTTCCCGCCAATTGAAGAAGAGCGTTGGTCGGAAAAAACTGGCAAACAACTTAAAACAAAGGTTACTACTTTCAACCCTGCTTCCAGACAGCAAACAGCTCAGCGACTTCAAGAAAAATATCCTGAGATTGAGTTTGACTCCACGGAAAAAGGGTCGCCAAAAGTTGATGATGACGTTCTGGAATTTCTTGGACAACGCTATCCAGAAGCTAAACTCCTGGCAGAATACCAACTTCTTAACAAAAGGATTGGCCAAATTGCTGAGGGGAAAGAAGCGTGGTTAAAACATTGCCGTACTTATGGTGACGGTCGTATCCATGGAGAAGTTGTTACTAACGCTTGCATCAGCGGACGCTGCAGCCACAAACGTCCAAATATGGCCCAAGTCCCCAGTGTTGGTCACGCTTATGGAGCTGAGTGTCGTGCTCTCTTTAATGCTCCTGATGGTTGGGTTATGGTTGGTGCTGATGCTTCTGGACTCGAACTAAGAGCACTAGGAGCGTGGCTTGCTTACTTTGATGAGGGTGAGTATGCAGAACTCGTTAGTACTGATGGGTTTGATATTCATACTTACAATGCAAAACTGTTTGGAATTTACGATGGCCAAGGTGACATCAGTAAAGCAACGCGGGATCTTTCCAAGAGACTCATTTATTGCATTTTGTATGGCGGTGGTGCTAAGAAAACCGGATCTATTATCTCGCCTGATGCAAGTGAAGACACCCAATACAAGCAAGGTAAGAAGACTATTGATACTTTCTACAGCAATCTACCTGCTATCAAGAAACTTAAAGATCTCATCGAAGAACGCATTACGCAACGCGGTTATCTTACTGGTATTGACGGCAGACGGTTACAAATTCGCTCTAAACATTCAGCCCTTAACCAACTACTTCAATCTACAGGCGCAATCTCGGTAAAGAAAGCAACCACTATTCTCTATAACGATCTACTCCAGGGGGGATTGATCTGGGGAGAAGACTTTGGTTTTGTTGCACACGTTCATGATGAAGTGCAGTCTCTAGTAAGACCACAGCATACTGATCTTTATATCAAGTTAGCTATTGATTCTTTCCGTAAGTCTGGTGAATACTTTGGATTAAAGTGTCCACTAACAGGTGAGGCCAGGGTTGGAAAGAACTGGATGGAGACTCACTAAGTAACCGGGTAAGGATTATTTTCGTCCAGCAAACGGTGATAAATATATCTTTCTACAGCAGGCTGAGGCAAACCTCTATTAAGATCTTCATAAAATACATCAGAAGTATATTTAGGTAAAGATATGTTAATTCCAGGTTGTTTAAAATCTATATTAAAACTTGGAGATTGATTTCTTCTTTCCATAAAATGATCAAGAAAATCTTTTCCTTCACTTTTTTTTGACACTCCTATCATATTGTTTAGGCTTTGATTTGCTGCATCGCTTAGTGGATCAATCCTTTTTAAACCAAGACGACCAATAAGCGCAGCATAGTCAGAAGTAGAAAAGTCAGAAGACGGCATTAGTATAATTATTTTAGTTTGAGTTTAGTGAATTTTAACATAATTCCGCAGATGGAATGAAATTACTTTTTCTTTCCTCCGTTCTTTGCTTTCTTAGCGGTTGCATTACCGCTATTCTGTTTAGCATTTTGCCTGGCAGTAGCAGACTTTTTGTTTTTTGCTTTAGCCATTAGCGACTAATTTCCTCCCAGTCTAAAGAAGCGTGGATGTCAGCACCGTATGTAAGGTTCATGAGTAATTAAAGTACAAATGTGTTTCCCAGTTAAATTCTGGTTGGTCTCTGCGCTCAATCATTTTCACAATGTATGGTGGGACAAGTTTGGCATACTTTTCCATAAACTCCTCTTGTGTTGGAGTTTCCAAACCATGTAGATAATACTTTGCTCCTTCACCAATAAACTTAACAAACCTCTCCATGGCATAATCTTTACCATCCATAGGAAGGTCATAGTTACGACACACTTTCAACCAGAAAGACAAACCCTCTCCAGTAGCAGAGTATTCAATAGCAAAGAAACGATAGAATGGTCGATCTAGCTCTTCATTTTCAATCTCTGCTAGTTGTTTCATAGCATCACCATTTTCGCGCCATCAAACGTACTTGACGTTCCAGGTGTTGTAGTAGCCACAGTCTTCGACTGCAGGTTGTCCGTCAATGTGTACCCGGTCCCAGTCGCCCCAGTCGCTTTAGGCGCAACAATCAAAGCATGTGTAGGGTTTCCATCAGCCGTATGACTGATATAACCAGCAAAATAACCACCTTCAAGTGGCTGTCCAATAATCTGATCTTGAGGTAATCCAAGAATTGTCTTCTGTGTCCCCGTAATAATCCAGCTCATCGCAACACCTCCTTACTATGCTTCTTGCCTTGCTCATAAGCCCAGCAAGCAATGTCCCAGTAGGTAGCGGAACGGCCTTTTTGCTTAAGCATGTCGTCCCACTTATCAGCAAGTTCCATCGGGATTTCCAATGCATGAGTTGGTGTTTCCATCAAAGCAGACATGACGTTGTTAGCAGGATCCAGCTTCTGAATAACTAATTATAAATGCTATTAGTAGACAACTTCATCCCAGTTAATTGAAGTAAACGCGCTAGTGCTGTTGCTACTAGCTGTTGCAAGAACAGTTAGCTCTGTAGCGGTTCCAGCTAAACCGTCGCGCTGAAGTTGATATTTGAATAGCTCTTCCCTTGAAAGGTCAATAGGAGCATTGCCTTGGGCCGAGCCACTGAGATAACCTGTTGCAATAACTCGGCCACCTGCAAAGCTGGTCATCGTCTGGTTAAACTCCACGGGGGATCCACCTGCAACAGCTGTCCAAGTACCACCAGTTGATGTTCCTCCAAGAACCAGACGCCAGTTGTAGTCAACAGTGTTGCTTCCGCCAAGAACTTGAATTCCAGTAGGAACAGCAACAGCATCAAGACGTGTTGCCTGTAGCCTAATTGACATCAATGGGTAGTAAGTACCTGATGTCGCCATGCCGGTCGCCGAGTTGATCGGCGTATTAATGACACCTCCACGGCCTCTTAATTGGTATCCACCTTCAGATAAAACAGTAGAACAAATTTGTTTAAGAGTACTGTTGCTACCCGTGGCAGTAGTATTAGTTATCTCGTAGCGCAGAGGAAGGGTAGCCGTAGTGATGTAGGTTGTGCTGATCTTATTTGCGTGTTCAAAAGTATGGCAGTGTACAAATTGACCATTATAAATAAAACCTAGGCGGACATTACCAGCACCTAGCCATTCATAATCTGTCCACAAGATTTGAACTTTCTCAGGATCAATGGTTATTCCAGACGGACCATTGCCATCAAGTTTATCAATGTTCCAGTTAGCTTGAGGAATTACCGTATCAACAGAACTTCCTGTAACAGAACTACGGCTAACAAAACTCAGATTTGTTCCATCAAGTTGAACAAAGAAACCATTGGCTGTATTGAAATTTCCAACACGTTGTCTTAACCCTGCCTTGCCAGTATTAAATACCAAAGTATTCATTACCAGCAAAGATTTTCCAGGTTGATAAGCAAAAACTCGAACAGTCTCTCGAATAACTGATGAACCGTTTGTTCCATTAACGGTCATATTGATCAGACCTTCATTGGCGTCATGAGCTGAAGCTCCTCCAGATGCAGTGGAGATTGACCATAAGCCGTTATCACCATACCGATGACTGGAATCAAAAAGAGTAAACGGATCAGAAATCCGCAAACGACCAAACGCATCGTTGCTAACAGAAGGAGGTGTTGTCGATGCCGATCCGGTTGAGAAGCTAACGTTTAGGACTTGTCCATCAGGATTAAGTACTTTAACAACTTCATATCTGTTTAGATCGTTTTCAATTACAGTTGCCATAATTAACGTGCCGAGAAGCTGAGGGTAACAATAGCGTCAGTGCCGCCATTTTCAGCAAAGAAATTGCCGCGAATAAACTTCATCGGGCAACCACTAATGTTATAAACGTAAGTACCATTAGCAGTGATTGTATTGGAAATCATAGGACCATAGTTGGTACCATCAATGCTTCCATCCAATCGCACAACTACATTCGTATTGATATTGGTAACTTTTACTACAAGTGCGTAGTCACTGGTCGAAAAGTAATTATTTTCATATACCGCAACAGCTGTTGTCGTACCAGGAGAAGTCAGGTCTCCTGCATTAAAAAATAATGTATCTTGAAAGTAAGTAACCAAAACTTAAACTTCTCTTCTCTTGCTATTCTACAAACCCTGAGTACACTATCTCTGAACTCCACCGATCAATGGAACCCCAGCGCATCCGTGACATCAAATCCTCTCTCCACGACATGTCGATGGAAGAACTTCAAGAGATGAGTGATGATCTCAGTGATCTCATCTCAGTCTTAATTACACGCCAGGTTGCAGTAGAAGATGCGATACTGGATCGCCTCGAAGCTGCGTTCAGTAAACGCTAATGGATGCTACAGAATACAAATGGCACCAACGTTTCATGAGAGTTGCTCGTGAAGTTGCTAGCTGGAGCAAAGATCCTTCAACACAAGTTGGTTGTGTCTTAGTTAGAGAAAAGAAAGTACTAAGTACTGGATATAATGGCTTTCCTAAAAATATAAGTGATGACTTAAATCGTCTCATTGATCGAGAACAAAAGTATGAAATCACAGTTCATGCTGAAGTCAATGCAGTCACCTCTGCTGCACTTCATGGGATCAGTACTGAAGGAGCTACTGCTTATGTCACTTTCAATCCATGCTCTCGTTGTTCTGCTGTACTCATTAATGCTGGTATTACGTCCGTCTTTAGTGATGGGTCCGCTCCCATCCCTGACCGGTGGTTAAAAAACTTCATACTTGCCAGCAAATTACTTGCTGAAGCTGGCGTACACTACCAAACTATTGATCCCTCCTCTGAGATTTCCTAATGAACACTCTGCTTGCAACAGCTTCTTACGTTGGTGAGAAGTTCACGGACAACGGTCTTAGGTTCATGCAAATGAATTTACCTAAGGTTGGTAATTCTGGTGCACCTGCTCCTATCTTTGTTGTTCCTAACAAAGCTGCAGGAGAAACCTTTGATGTATTTCAACCAGGTGCCAATCTTCTTATCAGTGGGCGGTTATATCCAAACCGTCAAGACTATAAGATGTATTTAGTTCCTAACCAGGTAATCCAAGTTGCTCCTGCTGGTCTTGTTGTTAATCAAGTGAGCCTTGCTGGTGGTGTTGGTTTTATCCCTGATCAAAACAAAGAAGATCTGTTCACCTTCTCGTTAATGTGTTCAGCTCCAGCACAGCAAATTCTTGGTCATACTTGGGATGACAGTCTGGCATTTCGCATGGAAGCTTGGGGCGACGATGCTCGTCGGATGAGCACCAATCTTCATGTAGGACGACAGATTGCTGTAACTGGTGCTCTTCGTTATAACACCTGGACTACACAGGACGGACAGCAACGCGGCATTTATCAGGTCCGCGTTAAGTCTGGGACTTATGCTTTCTTTGGAAAGAATAAAAAGAAAGAGGAAAAAAATGAACTAAAAGCAATTAATACAGGTAACAAATTTGAAAGTCCTGCTGGTGTTGTTGCTGAGCCATATCAGTCGGCAGTTCAGTTGCCTCCTATGCAGCAAGACTACCCACTTCAGGCTTCCCCTAATTCCGATGGAGTTCCCTTTTGATCAGATTTTCTAATCTGTAACAGTGTTTTCTGATCAAAAATCCCAACTACTGTTGATGGGGTGAACGCACGGTTGAGGATTCTCCGACTTCAACCCTTTCTTCTCCAGGTCAGCGCCAGTACGCCAACTACTGTTCAGGTGCAACTCCTGTTCTGGGGACCGTTCCAACACTCTTAATGTAATGTCTGTTCTTGATCGCTACCTAAATACTGAAAAGTACCAAGGTGAAATGCGTGATCTGGTTAATGCACAGATCCTTAATGACAAAACTCAGTGTGGTCTTTTCCTCAAAGATACTGCACTATCTCGCATCGGTTGGACTGGCACTCCTGCTCAGTTTCCTAAAGCAGAAGAGTACACGCATACTTACAACAATGGAGACAAAAACGAAGGCATCTTTTTTAAGACGCCTCGTATGGTGATTCTTCATTGTGGTTTCCGCAAAGATGTTACCTTTATCGAAAACTCTGACAAAGGTGGCATTGATGGTTTGTATCCCAGGGATTCATTCCTTTATGACGATTGGGAAGCTGCAAATCCAGGAAAACCCAGCCCTTACAAACGTCGCCGCTTAGTCCTCATGTTCCTTGTGGATGAAAATGGTATGGCTGTTCACAAAAAACCGTTGATCCTTTCGATTCACGGTGGTGCATCTAATTTGTTTTGCGATGCTTACGCTACTTTTATCGAACAACTTGAGTCAGCTTTTGCTGATCGCATGGGTTTAAAATCTGCTGCAGGTTTTGATCCTAAGCAAAGTGCTGCTGCAATCTTTACTCCCACCTTTGGTTCTCAACTTTATGGTGGAGATAAAGCTAAAAGCTGGATTGCTTATCCTGAAAAGTGGGTTTTGCCTACTGCAGAAACTGTAGAAAAGTTCTTCCCCAAGTCAGAAGAGGATATTGATTTTATTGAAACTGTTTGGGAGACCTGTCCTCCTGAAGTGTACGCCAGTACTTTCTTCAAGCAGTGCGAAAAGGAAATTGGTTACCACGCAATTAAGCCTGGTCTTGATTTCACTCTGCCTCCTATGGAGTCTTCTGGTTCCAGTGCTCGTGTTTTGACTGGTGCTCGTGACCCAGAGACTGGTGAGATCGAGCTTTGAGTTAAACTGGTAACGGAATGTTCAACCGCTCCTTCGGGGGCGGTTTTTTTATTCCTCATAATAGGTTTTAATTACATTCGCTTCTAGGTTTGCAAGTTTTGTAATCAAACTTCTGATAATTGCTTGACGATGTACTGATAATTCAAGAAGCTTTAATGCACCAATTCTAAGAACTTCAATATCATCTACAGCTTGTAACTCTTTTGTAAGCTTTGCTAACAAAAACTCATCTTCTAAAGAAAGACTAAAATCATCAGGACTGAATTTGTACTCAATTAACTCAAAGCTAGACATTTATTCATGGCGATAATGTTCAGTCTAAACATTAAATATTTTATGTCAACGTTGTTATTGTTACAGTGCTTGACACCAGGTGCTGAGATCCTAGACTACAGCTGGCTTTTCAGCTCTCAGCTACAATGGCAAAGAAATCATTAACAGGCAACCTGCACAAGGAATCCGTTCCTAAACGCACGTCTATTGGTCACGGTCGCCGCAAACGTGGATCGTTTGCAGCTCGTGGAGAAAAAAAGTATAGGGGGCAAGGGAAGGGATGACCTTTCGACCTGGAGGATGTCGTTAAAAGCCTCACTGCACACACCAACCAACTGTAATGAACGTAACTGAATCGCAACTTTCTGAAGCGCAACGTTTAGTCTATGGACGGCGCAGAATTATTGATGCACTCTACAAAGAAGATCCTGATAAGTATAAAATTTTACAAGCTACTGATATACAATCTATCTCGCTCCAGGATGAA
>Ga0208162_1000393_pt1 | contig 25689 bp, 31 predicted proteins | sample CB_VirMetaG_4_FD_184539 | JGI IMG/M metagenome (GOLD analysis project Ga0208162, IMG submission 184539) | Freshwater to marine saline gradient viral communities from Chesapeake Bay - CB_1508_1M Viral MetaG (SPAdes) (version 4) | ecosystem: Environmental > Aquatic > Marine > Coastal | place: USA... | reverse complement strand
GGGTCAGTCTCTTTTGCCTTGTCATTGTTTTTGAACAAGACACCTCGGTTAGTGTTGTCATACTCCATTAGCTAACTCCTTTCTTGCTTTGTTAAATGCGTCATTGCCTTTGCAAGCCGCACGTTCTTCGGTGGTAAAAATGCCGCCCTTAGTCGGCGCTCTGAATAGCGTTGCCATTGTCTCGTGGTCAATGTCACCCCAGATACCCGCTAAGTCATGCCAATCTTCGTTGGCGATTGCGGTCTTGGCATACATGACCCAGTCAAAATTCTCGCGGACTGTTTCCATAAACCCCAAAAAGTCCTCCTGCTGAGTAATGGCATTTGCCACCTCATCCGCAGATGCGTACTCAGTACCAGCTAACCCTAGTGCGGCCAGTGCGCGACCTACGGCAGACGTTTCGGCATTCTCTAGCGCAGAGGTGCGATTAATCTTACTCGCCGCCCTGACCTCTTCTGCAAAACCTGTGGCTAGTAAACGACCCTGCTCGTTGCTGATGCTTGCCTTCATGACTACCAGCGTGTCGTTAGCCTCTACTAGCTCCGTGCTGACGGTGTACTCAGGGTATTGCGCCCTAAACTCATTAACGCGGTACGCGACCGTTTTGTATTGCTTGCCGTGTATCGGCACTATCCCTTCAGTCATTACTGACCTCCTCTGTTTTCGTACTCGTAGCAGTCAGCATAGCCAGCGTTGTACGCCTCCGACTGCCCCTTTTTGTGCTGGATACCTTCTTCCCAGTCAGTCCAGCCGCGAATAAAGTCTTGCTCGGCAAGCTCTAGGAAGTCCGCTAGACGCGCATCCATTTGAGCCTCTTGCGGGTGCTTTGGCTTCATTGCCGTCAGGTCACGCAACTGACCTACCAGCGAATCAAGCTCCTCAATGATGTCTGACTTGATAAGCTTTGGCGGTAAAAATTCATTACTCGACATAGGTAAACCCCTCTAGTTCTGAGCAGACTTGCTCTGCGTTGATGATGTTGTGGTCGTGCCACTTACATGAATGCACACAGACGCCGACCTCTTCGACCCACTCTGTGCGCCCTTCGTACTCAATCGGATAACGACCGCCGACAGGATGGTAGTAATCGTCGATTGATTCACGGTCAACAAGCAGTGTGACTACTTGAGTGTCTTCGTCGTAGTCGTCTGCGACTGCGGTGCGCTCGATGCCCTCTAGCTCATCGACAAACGCATCCCAGTCATTAACCTGCTTGCTTATTTTGATAGCAATTTGCATGGCTTTCTCCCTTCAAAGTTCCACATGGAACAACATCTATATTAGCCCTTTACAGGCAAGTGTCAACACCTATGAGATAAATATTTTACTTTTTTTGTTAAATCAATGCTTGACTATGTTTAACCATTGTGTATAATAGTACTTGTCAACTGAGAGGAGATTAGGAGAAGGGCAATGACAGGCAAGGTGTTTTATGAGTGGGTCATCGAACAAGTGGACGGTCACGGAGACATACAAGATGTTTCACATTGGGATTCCTTTGCACAGGCTATGACAGCGCGAGATTCATGGCTTACAACTGAGGGTTGTGACTGCGTAGAGGTTGCCAGCATCAGAGGCGTAGGCGATGAGGATAACGGCTTGCACTATCGCGGTTATGCTTACGTCAATTTAGACGACATGACTATCGAGTCGCACTATTGCTGTGGCTCTAAAGTGCCTCAGCATATACTGAAACAGGTCGCATAAGCGGCCCTTTATAGAGGGGTATGACATGAAGCGATTTAGAGAAAGGGATAGAGTCGTCAAGTTTGACACTCGCAAAGTGCGTATCTGGGACAGGGTTGCCCGCAGTGCGTTGGTCAACTGTTCGGACGATGACTGGCAACAGGTCATCAGCATGGCACAGCATATCGGCGTCTTGCCGTATCAGCTATACATGCGTGACCTCGTGGCGTTTAACGAGAGGGCTAGTCAGTTCGACGGTAGTGTCAGCGAGTTTCTAAAGGTTCAGCCGTAAGTCCACATTACAGGCGTAGTTGCCCGCATATCGACGTGTACGAATGTACGCGCTACGCCTATTCCGCCAAAGCCCATCTCTAGGGCTTCCCGCACGATTTTCATTCTCTGCTCGCCATTAGATACTGCAATGTCTACTGCAATACCTAAAGTATGAGTGCCGCCCTTTTCTTTGCTTCGCTCTGCCGTGTGCTGTTTAGAGCGATAGCCCGACGTGATAACGAAGCTAAACCCGCACCGCTCGCGTAGCTCGTCAAGCATAGTTATGAATTCTGGCTTCATTCGATTCTCGCCAGTCTCTCGACAGCGAAACTCTGACTCGTGAAAATACTTGTAGCTCATTTCTCTCTAGATACGCCTTTGGTCTTTTCGTAGCTTCGCATAGCGCCTAAGCCTAGCATACCCATAAGGACAGGCATCATTGTCTCTAGGTCAATCAGTGGGATGGTCACATCTATCGACAGCAGTGCCAGCACAAAGTTAGTAAAGGGTATGACCATGAAGTTGCCAGTCATTCCCAAAACACAGCACCAGCCTACAGCAGGACGCCAGCCCGAGACGAATAGCGACTTGTGTGCCGCCTCTACCTTGTTGACCTCTAGCTGTGCTTTCGCAAGCTCCTGCGCGTGCTTCTCAGCCATCGTGCTAATTTCGTGCGCGAGCTTTGCCTTCTGGTCTTTGTCCTCGATGAACTTGTCCAGCAGTCCAGCAACTGGGCCAACTAGTGCCTGCAACATAATCAGTCCTTAATAAGCACGAGGTCAAAGTTAGCAGTTACGCGTGAGTCGTTGCCACTGACGTTATCAATGCGAATGTCGATGTCTGTTTTTTCAGGGACGCGGAGTGGCGCATAGAAGTCATACCGATAATGACCAGTAGCCTCTGCAACGTGAGCAATCCTAAACGGCTTGCCAAACAGTCGATGGTACATAAGTATCTGACAGTCTTTGCGCGAATCAATCGTGCAGTCAGTCGTCACCATGTACGCTGTATAACCCGCAGGGACAGTGTACACAGACATGAGTGTTTGTGCATAGCCGATGTCTATCTGCGCCACAACGGTTCCTGTGCCGCTTGTGACACGTGCTGTAATCGTTCCTACATTTGCACCGTCTTCATAGGTCATGCGGAATACGCGGATAAACGTGTTGCTAGTCGCTACTGCTGTTGTGCCTGTCAGCGTGACTGTTTCTATCTGCTCGTTGTAGTTAGCGTCCAAGCCCTCGATTGTAAGTACAGCCGTATCGCTGGCACTCGTACTAATACAGTAGATGGTCTGTGCCGTTGCTAGGGATGACCACGGATACAAGCCGCCCGCACTCCATACGGTTTCTGGTGTAGTGATTTGGTCAATATCGAAATTAGCGCCAAACTTGTGAACTATCTTTGAGTTGCTAATTGAGCCACGAGCAACGTCAAGATAAACGTTTGGGGTAGGGTGGTCAGTGTGAAACTGGTACATTATTTAAGGTAATCCGCTAAAACAACAGCGCCAAAAATAAAAGGATACAAAGCGAACACAGCAGTGCGGTTTGTGGCGATGTCTTTATGAGCCGCGTCAATCTTTTCGTCCAATCTTCGCAGACGTTCTTCGCACAGCTTTTCATGATGTGCCAATTTTTCAAGAGCCTTTTCTGCAAGTTCCATGTGCCTCACCCCGTAGTCGTTACCGTATTTTACCACAGAGTCAGGACAGCATGAGTGCGATTAGTGCAATCAACGCGCTTAACAAAACAACCAGTAAAAATCCCTGCGCTATTTGCTGGCGCATTTCTATCTGACGGTATACGGCGTCCTGCCTTTCCTTAGCAACTTGCTTGCGAATGTTTCTAAACTCCTCCAATCCCTGAGCGCCATAAGCCAAGTTTATGAGGTTTAAAATCTCTCGCTGTTGCGCCTGCATCTTTTTTTTGAGCGCAAACAACTGTACAGCTTCAGCTTCTACCGACTTGCTGAATACTAGCTTTTTAAAAGGGTTGGGGTTCTTGGCTTTCTTCTCGGCGTATAGGACATCGCTTGCGGCACCGTACCATTGACCGATCTGACCCATCACATCATGTGCCTCACGACCCGCCTGTACTAGCGCGACGACCGTCGAATAACATCTTGTGGCAAGAGCCGCCGCTGAGATTGGATCTATCACCCTGCACCCCCACGCAATCGGATGATTGATGGGCATCTATAGATAGCAGAGGCTACGTAGTAGACGTGTTTCTTGTCGGTGCCTTGTTGCCTGTAGACGCACATCGTATGTGGAACGACGCGATACCCCACATATCTGACTGTACTACTCTCGAGAATGAGAAAGAGGACGATGGTATCCATGCGCCCCCTTAAGGCATTTTACCATGCGGATTTAGTGTTCGACGAGTTCCCCGTCTACTGGCTCGGCTTCGGTGTCGCCCTGTTCTTCGGGCTGTGCTTGTTGTGTTTTGGCATGGATAAGGGCGATCTGCGCCTCCAAGTCTGCGATTTTAAGTGCCTGCTGTGCGTTCTGACGTGCTAATGACTCCATTCGTTGAGCTAATACAAACTGCTCTTCGGTTACTTGTTGCTGTTCTGACATAAATCACCCTTTCTGTTAGTGGTAACAGTATTGTGGTGTCAACATATTTGTTTTTCAAGGGTCTTGCGGCACTCTCGCAATTAGCATTCCGTCTGCAATGTCTTCATCTATACGATCTTCCATTTCGTGAACCAAAGCCACGGTTGCATCCATATCTATAGTGCCGTTTATTCGAATGATTGGAACCCTAAACGTCACGGGTGTTTCTTGAGTTATCGCAGGTGATCGCACTTCGCCCTCAAGGTGTGTAGCATCATCCGCTGGCGTGTCGTAGATTAGCTCCCTCATGGGCTAAACGTTACCGTTATATTGCCTGAGCCATCCCATTCGGTAGTAATGTTGCTTATCTCAGTGCTGTTTAGCCCGTTTGAGCTACTCCACGTCCATCGCCGTCCAAAGCCTCCGCGAGTGGAGGTTGTAGATGCTTCAGATGTAAAAAGCACTGTCGAAGCGCTATTGGCTGTAAAAAAAAGCGAAGTAAATTCGTCAGCGGCAATAGCACTCGAATAACTTAATTCGAACTGAAAAAACATTCCTGACGATGCGTTGACCCTAGCGCATTCCATAATGGCCATTCCTGTCTTGGTGGCACTATTTAAATTGGTAGGCGATACCGACCCAGTGCTTGTATCGTATACGAATCCGCGCTTGGTAGAAAACTGTTGCAACAGGGTGCCTTGCGTCACTACAAAAGCCGTGCTTGCGCTTGCGCCATACCACTCGCTAAAAGACGACATAGTGGCAGGGGTTTTACCGATTAAGCCCCGTATGTCCGCGTCGCTAATGCTGGCCTGTGTGCCAGAGGTGCCACCCGCTTCAACGTGTATATCGTTGAGCGAGATAGCGCCTGATGTCTGTAAGCCCATTAGTCAGTCCACACCGCGTATGTCTTAGTCATCGCCATTCTCTAAATCCTCAATACGTTTATTGAGGTCTTTGACTGTCTCGACAAGCAGTCCGATGATTGCCTGATAATCCACGGCCTTCATCTTTTCGCCGTCTCGTATACTCTTCTCTTTCACGATGTCGGGCATAACCTGCTCGATCTCTTGAGCAATGACGCCGCCTGAATGCTCGCCCGACTGCTTCCAATCAAATGTGTAGCCCGAGATTTCCTTAATTTTCTCAATGGGCGATTCGATGCGTTGGATATTTTCCTTTTGGTTGATGTCCGAAATGCTGGTGCTTGTGTAGGCGGTAATATTTCCCTCACACTCTAAGTCGCCACCAGCCGTGACACGAACACGATCAACAATATCAACGTAATCTGTAGCACCCTCCACGCAGTCGATCATTTCGATGCCGCCGCTAATGATGCGAGCCCTATCGTCTAAAAAATCTAGGTATGTGTTTGTATCGCCAGCATGGTAAATTCGATTGCTGACATAAACATCAGAGTTAAACGTAATCGCACCAGAGACGGTATCAGACGCATCACTACGGATAAATGAAGAGGCGTGAAGACCATCAACTGTGTCGGCGTTGGTGGTCGTTGTTGTAGCGCTCACCGATGAGACTATGAATTCACACTCAGCCGCCTCAATGGTAATTACGCCGTCCTCATTCTCTGCGTAGTTACCGATGCCGATGGTATCGTTAGCGGCTAAATACAGCATGGTCTCAATCTTGTTGTTTGAGAACTCGCCGTATGAGCTACCACGATCATAATCATAGGTTGCGGTGCTAGTGATCTCTGTGCCGTTTTTCTCTACATAAGCGCGTACTGTGTTACGAGCAGAGGCTGAGCCATTCTGATACACCATGTTGGCATAAACGCGATACCAGCCTGCCGTTGCGACAGTAACCACGCCGCTGGAATGAGAGAACGTCGTGCTGTCGTTATGCTCCTCTAGGTTGAAGTTGACAGTAAATTCATTTGCTACGCCTTGATCTACCGCCGCGCTGACGTTTGTTTTTAAGTGGCATACTTGCGTGTCATAATCATCGGACGTTAAAAGCGTACTACCGCCCGAGGTTATGTTACCTCCTACGGCAAGATCGCCTGCCACATCGAGGTCGCTTGTAATATAAGCGGCACCCAGAACATTTAACACATAAGTGCTGTCTTCAATATAAACCTTGTTACTTCCGCCGATTGTAAAGCCGATCTGGTCTGCGCCCATGTGGTACATACCAGTATTTGAATCACCATCGAACGAGAAAGCAGGTTTGGTTACTGTGCTAGAAGTGCTGTAAAAGCGGCCTACGGATGAGATAACTTCTGTTGTTCCTACCTTTAACCCACCGCTAGCAATACGGACGCTAGTTTTCGGCTCTAAGATAATGTCCGATTGAGTATCAGTAATCGCCAGCGCATCAAGTCCCAAATATGCGCCATAAGTGCCGCCCGCGTCTGTGCTAATTATTAGGTCAGAATCAGTTAGAACATCGGCTGTATAGCCTATACCAATCGCGTTGCCGCCTGTGTTTTTAAATAGTATTTTGCCTTCTGCGTTACCGCTTCCGCCGTTATTACCGTCTCTGATACTAATAGAAGGCGACATTGCTTCGACGATCAGATCAGTATTCACAGTCACGTCGTCAGTGATAGTCAGTCGAGATGTAAGGGTCGTTCTAAGATCGATCTGATCGGTTGTAAATTCGATGTACGTGTCTGTGTTGCCGTTGTGCCGCAGCCTGTTTTGAATGTCGAGATCACCTAAGACCAGCACGTCGTTAGCCGTGACGTTTCGGTTCTGATCTAGGAACGTATCATTAGACGCGCCATGTTTAATCAGATTGATGTAAAGCGTATTCCAGATTTTATCGGTCAAACCTAAATCGCTGATATTAGTCGTCTCAGGTCGCCATGCGCCAGCCGTGTTATTTGCCGCATCCCATCGAACCTGCTGGGTTTGAGAAGCCGAGTTTTTGGCACTTATAACAATTTGGCCTGAAGCATCTTGATCGTTGCGGATGTAAGCTGGGTTCGCCGTGAAGTCGAGAGTTCCGCTAGTTGTGATAGCGCCCGAGGAGATGGTGCCAGCCGTTATATTGCTACTAGAGTCGATGACGGTGGTGCCGTCAATTTCATAACCGCCGACCTTTAGGTCAAGACCACCACTATCTATTTCTAAAACTGTGCCAGTCGTACTTCCGTTAGGCGCGAAGCGTAAAACTTTTTGTGAGGAATTTGCAAAGATAGTGGGAAAGCCCGAACTGTAAGAGCCGCCCCATTGAATATTGTAGCCACTGCTTAGGTTGAAACTTCCGTTAGTAACGGTTATATCGCCTGTTGATCCTATAGTGCCTATGTTGCTCATATTGGCACTAGCGTCAATTATCGTGCTTGATCCAACCTTGTAGCCTTGGTCTGCTCTGACGTGTCCCGCAAAGTAGTTTTCAACATTGCCACTTATGTAAAGACCATAAGCGTTTGTTGCGTTGATAGTTCCCTGATAAGACCCGTGAAACAGATAGCTATTTGTTACGGTAGTGTCAGTGCTGTCGTTATCTATTATCGAGCTAACGCCATAAATAGTTGATATTGCAGTAGTGGCTCCCGTTGTGTCGTATTCAACCTCAGAGTAAACGCCGTACATTGAGCCAATATTTTTATCCGCCGCGCTAGTCGCTTGAGCTTTCGAAAACACACCATAGTGGGTTGCAGTGCCGCCCGTTCCAGTGCCATTTTCGAATGCGAGGAAATAACCGCCATAGTTGTTCGTCGTTCTGCCTGTTCCAGTCTCATCTGCTACCGCATAGCCATAAATAGCTATGTTTTCGGATACAGTCCCAGCGCTATGCTGAGTTTCGCTGTAAGAGTAAATGCCCCTACGAATATCAGTATCACCGCTACCTCTAACGTCTACAGATATCCCATAAGCTCGATACTCATTTGACGTATCACCGCCTGTTGAGGTCACATCGTAGTCAACTTCAAAAGCGATATGATTCCTGTCAGCCGTCAGAGTTGTATTATCGGATGCGTTGTAATCAATACGCATCCCTGAATATGAGTTGTCTGCGTCGCTATCGGTAAACTGAAAATTGTAAGCGTTGTCGATGTTGGTGGCGGCGGCAGTAACGCGACCTGTGATTTGCACCCCGTCATCAAGCGTTTCCAGCTTACCTGCCCCAGCATAGTAGAGCCGCACTCCGCCAAGTTCTGACGCTTGTAATGCCCAATCATCATTGATGTCGTCATAAATACCAAAAAGGGTGTCACTGGCCATGACCGCCCAACGATCGCCATCATCACGCTTCAGCATAATGCCCGTATATGAGTCGGCGGCATCACGTTGCGGTATATTTAACACGCCGCTACGATGAGCCGAGTTCTCCAGCACAAAGCCGTCGATGTCGGAAGAATCTGATGTTATACGGCCAGTGCTAGTGATAGCCCCACTGCTTATAGTGCCTGCGGTAATGTTGCGGCTGGAATCCACGAAAGTTGTGGTTCCGATCTTCAGGCCACCTGTAGCGATACGGACATTGGTTTTTGGCTCAAGGATGATGTCTGCTTGAGTGTCAGCGATTGCCGCCGCGTCGAGACTCATATACCCGCCATAAGTACCCGCCGCATTCGTGCTGATTATTAAGTCAGAGTCGTCAATTGAGTCTGGTGTATAGCCAATGCCGATTGCGTTACCAGCAGTATTTTGAAAAAGGATTCTTCCAAAAGCGCCACCGCCTCCGCCACTGTTAGTGTCCGATAGAATTATTTCAGGGGATATATCGCTCAGCGTTACGTCTGTAAATGTGCCAGCGCCAGCCGATGAAATTCTTGTAGTACCACCTACCTGTAACGCGCCAGAAACTACATCAAAGCCGCTATTGTCAAATTGTCCGACCTCTGCATTGTTATATAAAACAGTAACGCCGCTAGTGCCGTCGTAAATTACTAAGCCATTACTCTGTTGCGCGTTGAGTATTGACCAGTCGCCGCCCGTTGTGGTGAAGGTTAGGTCGTCAGAGTCACCAGTTAACGTGAGTTCATAAAACGAGCTTGTGCCTGTACTGCTAGTGATAGCGCCCGAGCTGATGGTGCCGACCGAAATATTTGCGCCACTATACAAAAGATCGTTGCCGTTCCATTGAAGTTTGTACGAGGTGTTGTTCGGTATAAAGTTTAGGTCTTGGTTAGCGTTGTGCCATATCTGCCAGCTTGCCGCGCCGCTTCGAGTAAACGTAAAAAGAGTGCGGTTGCCGTCACTATCGCCGTTAATATCATAGCCGTTAGGGTTAAACGTCAGGCCCTTCGACGTGTCAATCTCACCAGTAACGTCTAAGTCGCCGCCTATATCGACGTTTTTGTTCTGATACAGCTCCATGGTGATATTGGTAGTGTTATCACCCGCTGAGAAAATCAGGCTGTCATCGCCGTTCGAATCAACCCACATTTCATACTGGCCGCCAGCAGTTTTAATGGTTAGGCCAGCGTCACGATCGTTAGTGTTTTCGATGATTAGATCGTCACGATATCCGCCGTTGTATGAGTTACGCAGATGCAACAACTCGCCGCCGATAGTCGATTTCTGTATCTGTACTGGGTGGCTAAAATCAAACTTGTCGTTTGTCTCATCCCAAGTAAGGCTGGCATCGCTTGCAGTGCCGCGATCTACGATAAGGCCAGCGCCGTCAGATAGTGACTGCGTATTTCCTGAGTTGACGGTTATCGTCTTGTCGGTCACGTCTAGGTCGGTGACGTTATAGCTGTTTATATCGCCCGTGATATTCAGAGCGCCTTGCAGTGACAGGTCGCCCGTAATCGTTAGGTCAGCGTCAAACGTGTCGTTAACGTCAGAGCGTAAGAACTTGGTCGAGTCGAGGTTATCTAGGGTGTCAGCGTTACCGCCTGTTGAGACGACGCCTGTGACGCCCTCGTTAGCCTCTACGGTGAAGGGTACTGTCTGCCCAGTGAATGCCGTACCGACGCCTGTAACGCGAACACGGAACTGTAGCTCTGTGCTGTCGGGTATGTCGTTACCCGATCCCGTCGTAAACGTCTTGCTGTGCTCACCGTTAAAGGAGTAAACGAGAGTCGTGGTGCCGTAATAGCTCGACAGGTCATATTCTTCGAACTGAAGTGTCTGAGTCTTTGTCGCTGAGGTCAGATCCGTAAACGTACCGTCAGCCGACACCTCAAAGTTAAGCGTTGCTTGTGCCTGTGCCGTCGTGTAGTTCGTAGTCGCATAGAAGTAGTGATTAGCTAGGAACTCAACCACTACGTCAGCAGTGCCGTGGTCAAACTTATCTGATGATGTGCCTACCGTTACCGTGCCGCCTGATGTCGTGAAGTTCCCCGACGCCTCTTTGTAGTCACCATTAGAGCCGCCAACAGACGTTGCCAATGCGCCATATATCTCGTCGAGTGCGTCCTGTGAGAACATCGCTCGCGTGATAGATCCCGCCGCCATACTACTAGCCTCAAGATCACCAAGGACGACGAGGTTTTCTTTAGCTGTAATGATGTCCGCTGTGATATTGCCGTCAACGGTGAGCAAGCTATTTGAAGGGTTGAAAAAGATCTTGTCTTTGAGGCTAAATTTGCCCGTGTTGTCGAGATAAAAGCCCGTATTTGAATTACCCCAATCACCCGTACCCGCGTATAGCTTAGTTGATGTGATGTTAATCCCAGCTATAGAGCCATCGTCTAGCCCGAGGTTAACGCTTGTGTCGCCATCCTGTAGTGCGCTATCAGCAAGGCCAAGGCTAGACTGCACACCTGACGCAAGCTGAGACTCAGCGATTGACGTACCGCTTAGAGTGAGGCTGGTTGCTGTGATTGCACCGCTTACGCTTAGGGTGGTTCCGTTAAAAGACAGCTTGTCCTTAAGGCTAAACTGACCAGTGTTATCAAGATAAAAGCCTGTGTTGCTGTTGTTGAACGTGCCAGTACCTTGATACAGCTTGGTAGATGTAATGGTTACACCACCGACTGAGCCGCCCGTAATCGTTCCAACGTTGTCATTTATTTCTGCAAGGTTAGCGACAGTTATTTTGGCCGCGACTAAACTGCCGTCGATAATCATGTCGCCGTCGACTTCCGCTGGCGCACTCGCCGCTGGGACTTTATACAGACCGCGCACTTCCTGTGCTGTCAACGCTCTGTTGTAAGCACGTATTTCTGTTAGCTTGCCCTCGAACACACTTGAGGCTGTGTTAATTGCTGTCTCAGTGTTACACGCAATAACAACTGGCCGCGACGAATCAACAGGTGTATATGACTCTGTGCTGACAAGCTCGCCGTTGACGTATCCTGAGATCGTGCCGTTACCGTCCTCGCTCAGGCAGAAGTGATGCCATTCGCCCTGTGCGAGCGAACCCATTGCTTCAGTGCTTGGCTCGCCGTACAGCGTGACCGCTTGATTGCCGCTTGCGCTTTGATCGATGACGACAGCCCATCCGTCTGAAGCATCACGCCCAATAATACGCGCCGCACCGTCGCCAGAGGTCGTATCAGACTTAAACCAAAGCGACCACGCAAAACCATTAGCACCTTCAAGCGCATCTGCATCAGTGTCGCTGAGAAGCGTCCATCCGCTATTGTCAGTGCCATTGACTATTGACTTACCTGTCGGCGAGTCAGTGCTAAGTGTCGGCGCTGTCGAGCCACTGTGTATGCCCGTCTTTCCAGCCACTACCTCTTGTAATTCTTCATTGCCGCTACCGCTAACATCTGCGATTGAGTTACAGGGCCAATAGTAAGTAAGCCCCTCAGACGGCACCTCATGCAAAACCTCATCATCGTTGATTTCATCAGCGCCTATCGCATCGTCTGCAATATCAGTAGAGCCTGCCACTACTGACGTGCCGTTGAAGCTGGCAGTCGCCGCTGACTTATTGCCAGAGAAATCGACGGCCTTAAGCCAGAAATAACGCGTCACAGCGCCTGACAAGCCAGTGACCACATACTCCTCACCATCAACTACAGCAGTAGGTGACGCAGGTATCGAGTCGCTCGTATTGACGAAAACCTCGACGTGCTTAAAGTCTATGTCACTAGGATTAGTCCACTCTGCGGTTATTGTCTGTATCCCGCCTGTAGCCGCGCCCCCTGTTGGTGCGCTTGGTGCAGTCGTGTCCCCATTTAGTGCTTGATTGCTTAATGTTGTGCCTGTGCTAGTTACGCCCAGCAGGTTTTCTGCCTGTACACGAAAATCGTAATTAGAGGTAATGTCGAGTCCAGAGATAAGCACGTTAGTCTCGCGGCTCTGTACCTCAAAGTAATCAGTGGTGCCGTTCTTGTTGTAGCGTATCTTGTAGAACTCGATAAACGCGTCGTCAGGCGCTGTCCATGCCAACTGCACAGACGAGCTAACGCCACCGTCTGGACCGCGTAAACCAATCTCAGTAAGTGTGAGGCTAGTGACGTTATCGACCGTTCTACCGTCGTATAAGTCCAGTTCACCGCCCGACAAAAAGTCCGCCTCGTCTGAGGTCGTCCAGTCGTAAATAGCAGAGGCCGTCTCGATACAAACAAGATTGACCGCCAATGCCTGTCCATCGCCAATTGCTAATGAGTAGTCGATAACCTCGAATACTTTAGAGCTATAGCCAAGACGGTCGTTAGTGACCTGTATTGTGTCGCCGACCTTAATCTGCAAGCCCTTTAGGTTTACTGTCATTGTTATGACGACTTGCTGACGTGACTTCAGCAGTGCAATTTTTGCCAGCCGTTGTGCCTGTAGGTTATTGGTCACAAAAGGCAAAGGCATATCTAGGTAAAGAGGGTCGCCGTCCTCTGTGGCGTATGTAGAGCTAATCTGCGCAGGGTAGTCTAGTACCTTGTAGTTTTTCTCTTCCGATACAAAGATGCCTTTGACGCCATTGTAGATGCCTCTGCGCGACTGCTTAGTCTGCGTCTGTATCTCGCTAATAACGTCTGCCTCTGTAAACGTGTGCGTTGGCGTTTTGTACTCTGCGCCGTCTACAAAATACTTGCCGCCTGAGTAGGTCAGCTTGCCGCCCATAGACGCGAGCAGTTGCTCGATGTTGGCTTTGATTTGGTTTGCCGTGTCTATGACGCCGTTGCACTGGTAGCGGTCTTGTGTGCCGCCAGCGTTTAGCGATACCTGCTCATCGCAAAGGTCAGCCGCCGCTTCTAGCGCAGTTGAGTCAATGTTTACGTTGCTTTCACCTAGCCCATAGTCTTGGTCAAGCATGTAGTCGCGCAAGCAAAGCGCAGGGTTTGTGCTGTAGCCAGTAACATCAGTGCGCGGGTCAAATACAGGCTTACCCCTAATGACTGCTGTAATGTTTGGAACGCCTTGCGGAAACTTATCCTGATTCCACTCTAGCTTAAAGGCTATATAGGCGATGCCACTTAGCTTATGGTTTGCTGTCCACTCGGTAATAGGCGTAAGTACGGTCGAAGCAGTTTGTCCTGCAGTGCCGAGCTTAGTAGTGTCCATTGTGACGTATGTACCCCAGTCACCTTGAAACCCACCTGCCGCAGTCCAAATCCTGTTGTCGTTAAACCATACCTCATCGTATGCAGTAATCCGATGCGTAGCAAACACGACAGCCAAGTGCAGATATTTGTTATCACTACCAGAGTGCGCGATGAAAACGACATTGCCGCCAACTCGCATTTTTCCGTAAATAATTTTGCGGGTGTCAGCAGGGTTGCGCGTCGTTTGAGTTAAACCCCGCATTTGCTCGCCGATGTTGGGCTTTGGTGCAAGCGCACGAGACACCATTGACAAGCCAGCACCGATTGCAAAGCTAGTTAAAAATGTGCCGAGCGCAAATCCAGTGGCAATACCGCCTGCTACTGCGCTGACTAAACCTGCTATAGCACTTACGGCCATTTACTTACCTCAATACTAAAGAGTAAACGCGCTCAATCTCTTCAAAGTTCAATCGCTCAAGGATTGCGTCAAAGGGTTGGTGCGCTTTTGTGTTTACGTGTAGCTTTGTGATGCCCTCTGCCGCTAGTGAGTCAATGGCATACTTAATCAGCTTCATACCTGCCAAGCCTTTACGTGCAGACTTGCTTAGGAAAATAATGTCGTTGTTGGCAAACAGATGGTCGCGATAGTGCAGTGACTTGTTGACGATGACTACAAAGTAGCCCACGAGCTTGTCATCCTTGCGCGCTGTGTAGATTCGTAACGCATTGATGCCATCCAGTCGTGCATAGCCTTCCCAATCGGGGTTTAGCTTGATGATTTCTTTGTTCAGAGCTATTTCTTTCCAATGCTCTTCAAGCAGTGGCTCAATCTCGCGCCGTACCTTCGCTAAGTTTTCTAATGCAAATTCCATTTTGTCGCCCTCTTATCTGCCCATATTGCTGGGGTCGCGCTCATCATCTTGACTTGAGTAAGTCATAACGCCACTTCTGCCCCAAACAATTTCTTTTTCAGCCATCTCAGCAACAAACTCAAGACCTTTGTCATTTGGGTAATCAATCTTTTGGTCCTCGGCTGTGTAACGTCTTACGCGGGTGCGCTCAAACTCAATGAGGCGGTTTTCCACGGCCACCTGTATCGTCGCAGTGTCAGACGAGTCATTGATGACCATCGTGTCCATAAAGCCGCTAAAGACGACGACAGGGCTAGTGATGACACCGTTGCTTGCGTCCATAGCGCCAAGCAATACTTTTAGCTCACGGCCTTGGTAATCCTCGTCACGCGCCTTTGCTAACAGCGGGTCAGTGATGCCTGACAGGGTGACAGTAAGTCCGTTGGCTTGTAGCTCTGATGACTCTGCAATCTCGCCGATAGACAGCAATGTGCCAGCGCCAACGTAGTCGACACTGCTAACAGTCAGCGTACCGATGCCGTTCCAGAGGTTCAGGTTGCCTGAATCGAATGCACACTGGACGAGGACTATTGGGCGGACCAAGTCGGCGGTAACTGCCGTTTGCATCCCCGATGTCAATGACCTGCTCATATAGCCTCAACGCAAGCAAAAGTGAAACCGTACAGACTAGCCTGATTGATGCTCCATCCGATTTCATTAGAGGCAAGCCGCCATGTCCCTTTAGGCAATGTAAAGTCTAGTGCGGCACTGGAGGCCGCGACCCTGAGCGGCGGCATGATATCAATAGACGATGAACTATTTACTTCGGTGACGATGTAAAGCGCACTATTTATCTCGAAGTAGTCCCCAGCAACAGCGCCAGTAAACGAGCCTGTCAGCGTAGTTGCGTTGATAGCGCCCGTGCCTGTCCCTGTGGCGGTCGTATTGTGCAAAGGGTTGCCAAGGGTAAAGGTGTTAGCTTGGCCCCTTAGAGAAGCAAAGAAAGCCTCTAACTGCTTCGCGTCTGCGCGCTTCATTGGCGGCAATGTGACCTCTGCCTCCCACCTCACACCCTGATGCTGGTAAACCTGCTGGTCATAGGTAAAAGGCGACTGACTGATAGCCGTTGCAGAGCGCAACCGCATGGTCATTGATTGTATGCCTACATTTGGAAATGCCGCCATTATGCACCCACCATTGCCTTACTGAAACCACCGCCTCGCATTCTAGCATCTGCTACCGCTGACTTGGCCGCGTTACTAATCTGAGGTAGTAGGTTAGCAATCTCAGCACGTACAGTTTGCTGTACGCCTGTGGTGACGTTGATTGTCTGATTGACTACTACACCGCCGCCGCCAAGCTGGTCATTAGGAACTACTCGCCCTGTTGTGCTTGGTATGAATAATTCAGGGCCGCGCTCGCCTACTATTGCAGGTCTGCCGCCAGTTGCTACACCACCGCTTGCAAAAGTCGGTAGAGCAGAACCGCCACCCGTTGACGTTGTTGAACCGCCACCAAACGCACTTGAGATACCGCCACTAATTGCGTCAAACAACGGCTTAGTAATGTAATACTGAACGAGCATTTTAATTAGCGAATCCACGACGCTTTTCGCTAAGTTTCTAATAGCTTCACCAAAATTCTTAGCGCCCGTCACGCCATCAACAAAAGCCTGCGTGAAATTATTCATCGCACCTTGTGTAAACTGCTCTAGTGCCTGATCTATGTTGGGCATTTTTTCGATAACATTATCAATGGCATTACCGAACTTTTTAAACCCGTCAATTAAAGGCATATACCAAGGCGCTTGCGCGACCACCTTTACTTCTTCTAAGGTGTTTTTTAGGCTTTCTATGGGGGCTTTTGCCGCCTCTGCCGCCTCTGCTAAAGGCACTGCCAGTCGATCGGCAAAATTTACATACGGTATAGCTTCGTTGATCTCAACCCCGAGCTGTTCAAGCCTATTAACGATGCGCTCACGTTCTGCCAATATCTCTTCGTCTGAAAGGATGTCAATGACGCCTTTATCACTAAACAAGCGAATTTTGCCTAAATCGTTAAAGAAGCCGCCTTTCAGCATCTGATCTATTTCGGCAAGCTCCGCTTCTAGCGCCGCCACATCATTAGGATCGGCCTTGCCAATAGCGAAAGCCGCAGACAAGCTACGACGTGCAGAATTGAACGTATTAACTATGTCGATTCCTGCGTTAGTCAGTGCTTGTAATCCAACTAAGGCAGATCGGATATTTTCGATAAACTCGCCTGCAATGAAGCGTGCAAAGTTTTCGATGCCGCCATACGCCTCGGATTGTTGAAGAATGTAATCTTTAAAGGTAGTAACTAAAGTAGTCAGTGCTGGAGCGAGCGCCGCTGTAAATTGGTTTGTAAGACCTTTACCAATAGCGAGCAATCGAGTGAATGCGTCGTTAGCATCTTCGACACCTTTTGCCGCATCTTGCGACATTACAATGCCGAGCTTTTGCGCTTCTTGGAATACCGCCTCCATTTCATCGCCAGACTGACGAAGCATATTGAGAACAGCAGTACCTTCAGAGTCAAACAGCTTAAACGCAACAGCCAGTTTTTCTTCTTCGGTTTTTAGCTCTCCAAACGCGCCTGCCAAAACCTTCATGCGCTCTGCGAGAGGCAATTCCTGTATTTCTTTTGCGTCAATCTTTAGCTGTTGGAAAGCACGTACAGCCTCGCCTGTGCCTTGCGTCGCCTCTGCGGTACGTCGCACAAAGCGTTGCATTGCCATGTTTAGCGTATTGGTTTCGACCCCTGCGAGCGATCCTGCAAACTGCAACTTGCTAAGTTGATCGGTGGTCGTGCCAATTCGGGCTGATGTTTTTGCTAGGGCATCTGTGGCTTGAAGGCTCTTAGTGATAAGCAAGCCAAGACCAGCCCCACCCACTGCACTAATCAGAGCTGTTTTAAAGTTGAAGAAAACTTTGGAGAGTTTGCGGAAGGCGGCTTGTATACCGCGCAAGGCTTTTTGCGTTTGGTCGAACGCCTTAATTACAATGCTTACGGTTTCAGTCGCCATCTTTAGACTCGCTCATTATCTTGAAGTACGCGAGCCATTCCTGAAACTCATTGACCGAAATCTGCTCGACTTCTTCGATAGTCTTGTGTAACCGATCAGCCAAGGCAATTAAGTTCATCCGAGACTGATCGGCCTTTAGTTTTTTTCGACTTCCTCAAATGGGTCGATAGTGCTAAACATCTCGTTAGCAATACCAGACACAATGGTCGTCTCTTCCCCCATCAAGTCAATCTTGTCTTCAGCAGAGGTAAACAGCTTTTCGCCATCCTTGCTCTCTGCCTTCATGACAATTAAATCGACCATCGCGGCAATGCTAGGGTTCTGCATAACCTGCGGGTGCTTCTTCTGAAGCTCGTTAAGGTCGTAGCAAGTTAGTGGGCGACAATAGAGAACAAACGCCCCCTGATCGTCGGCCCACTCCGCAACCTCTATCCTACGGCGAGACTGCTTGCGTCGCGCACGTAATTCCTTAGCGAGTCCCATTAGTTAGATGACTCAGTGATTGCGCCTGATACCTGAACCGAGAATGATGCCTCGACAAGGCCGTCATAAGACGCAGAGATAGTCTTGGCAGTTACGATGCCAGAGCCTGAGTAATACTTCTCACCAGCGCCTGTGCCAGTAGGATGAATCTCCCAGTCAATCTCAGCACTCGTGTCAGCAACTAACTGCTGTGCGTCTGCGTCGTCCCAAAGCGCGTCAATAGTCAACGTCGCATCTTTGAGGCTGGGCAGATAGGTTTTGACTGTATCGCCCATAACCGTATCTTCGATAGTGTCTGCTACCTCGTCGATAGAATAAGAACGAACCTCGCCAACTGCTGTGACTGATCCACCAGAAGCGGCGATTTTTACTGAACCGCTTGAGCCTTTATGTGTAGCCATGAAATTTCTCCCTTACGCGTCACCGCGTGTGTATTGATAAAGAATCTGAACGGTGACAATGACGCCGCCAATAGGGTCTATTGTACCATCATCCACCTCAACGCTAATAACTTGCGTATCAATAGCGTGACCGCCACGCGTTCTATCCTCGTCGAGCTTTTCGTCGATAGCCTCTGCAATTTGATTGCGGGCTGTGTCGATATTCTTGTGTTTAACGAAACAGACTAGCTCATAGTCAATGGTGCCGTGCCTGCTCGTAGAACTGCCACCCATGCTGGCATCTTCGCGTGTCTCGTTTGCTGTGCGTACTAAGATCGCTGGAAACTGCGCGTTAGACAGCTTGTTAAAGTCGAATGGCTCGCGTGTTACTTTCTTTACGTTAGGCGTAGAGATAGCGGTTAGTGCCGTCACTATATTTGCGGCGATGTTTTCTCTAACGCTCATAGTCTAAGCCCCTTAAAGTACACATCACGGATAGCACGAGTGTCACCGCGATTAAGCCCAAAGAACTGACGCGTGCGATTGTTCTGTGCGGCTTTGCGTGACTCTGCTCGACTGCTAAAAAAGATAAGACCGTCTTGCCCTTGTAGCCCCGACGTTAAAGCGCCGCGCATTCTGCCTGTAAAGATCAGCTTTACCTTATCGGTGTCTCTGCCTTTGCTTTTCCTAAACGCCTTGTAACTATCCGAGTAAGGTCGAAACGGTTGCTCGTTCACATCAAGGCCAAGCGTCGTCCGCTTGTTAATCCTGTTGACACCCTCTGCCGCCGCTCGTCGCATTGCACGCTTGTGGTTTTGCGTAAAGGTGCGCCCTAGCTTCTCCACCATCTTACGAAGGTCACGCGGCTTGGTGTCTATGTTTATAGTAATCATCGGTCGAGGCGATTCAGCGGCACAGGCTCTTTTTCTTTGTCTGTTACCGTCCCATCGTTGTCAGCGTCATACTCAACGCCATCCTGAAATACTGCGTCTAGCTCTTCACCGTAACGCGCCTTGTAGAAGTCGATCATTGCTAAGAAGCGGTCGTCATCTACCCAGTTAGTCAGTTGGGGTAACGCGTACTTCCACAACACAAGATACGACGCCGCTCGCGTCCATTGAGAGTCGGTGAGGTACGTAACCTCCATCTCACCTTGTATGCCTTTACGGTGCCACCAGCGGTTACGAATCTCACGCTCTATGTCTGCCTGCGCTCTAGCGTGCTCATCGCTAAACGAAGCAATGCCAAAGTCTAGGATGTCTGGCACTAATTCGGTCAGGTTGCTATCTTCACTAAACGCCATTTAATCACCATTTAACCCTAGCAGACCAATAGACAGCATCTAGTGGTGTTGCATTGCGTAGATTCTTTTCGTGTCTTGCGTACCAAGCCGCTCGCATAGCCTTGTCGCGTGCAGACTCACCATCTCTAGGAGGATAAGTCTTCGCGCCCTGAGCGCCAAATCGAACTAGCTTGATTGCACCTTTGTAGCGAACTAGAACCGCGTGCGAACTAGAGGGATGACGTGGCGTGCGCTTTGGCACGTTGTAATCCTCGAACCGCTCACCTCGGTAATTGATCGCCATATAAACCTCAGAGTAAAGCGGCCCCGAAGGGCCGCATATATCTTAGAGTGTAGCGTCGAAGAACATCTCAACACCGTAGCTGTCATCAAGCTCACCAACACCGTATACGGCAGTAGCGTTAAGCTCGAATGCACGGTTAGATGCGTCGCGCTCTGTCTCAAGGTTGAAGTCACGCTTCATAGCGATACACAGTGCTTCTGGAGCAAAGACTGCGCCTTTCGCATCGCCATTCCCGTCAACAGTGATGTTTGCTGACTGGAATACGTCGATACCACCAACAGAACCTACGAAGCCGTTACGCATTGCTTCGTTCTGTAGGTCGCCGCCGTTGGGGTTAGCGAAGGTGTTAGTCAGGTTCGCTGACAACTGGTACGCGTGATATGGGTGAACAACCGCGTAGATTGGGCCAGTAACCTTAGCCGCACGAAGTGTTGCCGCCGCCTTGAAAAGGTCTGCAACAGTAACTTCTTGTGCCGCCGCACCCAATGAAGTAGAGAAACCATCGAACAAAGCGATGATGTCCGTGTCCATCTTAGTAGCGATAGAGTTACCGAGGACAGTGCCAAGCTCCTGTGCAGGGTTGCCAGCGCCCATTGCCGCCATGTCAGTGAGCAATACCTGCGCACCAACTTCGCCGACAGTAACAGTGACACCAGATGTGCTGACAGTAGTAGAGGACATATCAGTGCCTTCAGTTAAATCAGCCGCAGTGACTGCTGGGTACTTTGGTACTTGGATAGTAGTACCAGCAACGTCGCCGATGTCGTAACGAGTGATAAGGCCAGCCATGAGCGATTGCTCCTCGGCTGTGAAACGTGCCTGCATGATGATGTTTGCAAACAGGTCGTCTAAAGTTGAACTAGTAGTTGCCGCCATGATTGAAGTCTCCTAAGTAAGCGGTTTATTTCTTAGCTAACATCATTGCTCGGTAAGCCTCTTTGCCCCCGTTGTTCCAGTTAGCCTCCATTTCGACCGCCGACATAGGTTTCGACGTGGAACCACCTACCGCAGTTTGCGAGCCAGCGCCACCAGCGGACGCCTTAACGAAGTGCGGGTTTGTTGACAAGAAATCGCCGACAAGCTCATCAACGCTTAACGGGTCGCCGCTGTCGTTGTATCGTGGTGTCCCGTTCGCATCTACAACTTCTGCTGTGCCGTCTTCAGACAGCCGAACCGAACCACGTAGCAACTGACCAACCTGCTCTGCCGATACTGCGTTGTTCCTACTCGCCGCCGTGAGCAAAGCTCCATCGACTAACTGGCTTTCGAGACGTTGCTTGTAGGTCCTAATCTCTTGGTCTTTCTTTTCGACGGTCTGCTTCAGAATTGCCTCGAACTCTCCGCGCTCTTTCTGCTTCTCAATTTCAGCTTCTTGCTGACGTTGTAAAAGCGTCTTAGCCTCTTCGAGGTCAATACCGTCTAGCTTCTTCTCGTACTGTCGCTTAGTGCGAGCAACACGGTCAGCCACTATGCGGTCTAACTCTTCTTGCGTGAACGTCTTTAAGTCCTGAACTTCTGGTGTTTCCACTGCGGCTTCAGTTACCGCGTCTGCCATGATTTCATCGCTCATGTTACGAATCCTCTTTCGAGTAGGTTAATTGTATCAAATTAGCGTGACTTGCGCTTTTTCTTGCGCTTGTCTTTCTTGTGGTACGGCATACGTCCTCCTATTCAGGTACAGGCACCCACCAGTGCCGACAGTTGTAACCACCTCTTACACGGAACGGGTCGCCAGAGCGCTTGCCAGCCCAGCTATCGCCCCATATCTCGTATATCTCGTCAGTCGTGTACTCGTTACCTACATGACGCTGACAGAAGGGCCGTGTTGTCTCAATCGTATCACCTTCGTAGCGAAACTTGGTAATGCCTGCCTCTGCCGCCGCCGCTTGCTGTACCGAAGAGCTAAACTCAAACAGCGCATCATGTAACATGGTCTTAGAGTAGCGTTGCAGGTCAGCGTCTAGCAGATTGTTTAGTTCCCCTAGGCTTGCGCTGAATGGTGTTCCTGCGAGCGTGTTGTTGTAGACCTGCTGATACAGCGCCTCTGCAAAGTCGTCAGCTAATGCCTCATGGCCTGTGAAGCTAAACTGCTGAAGCTGTCCGATGACTGACTGCGGTACACGGAAGTCGGCGAACTGCTCCATAAACTCTCGGGTTAGTGCTACAGCGTCAGGGTACTCGCGGATAATGTCGTCTATGACGCTCAGGTATTCATCGCGCACAAGGCCGTCTATTTGAGTTCTTAGGGCTAGTGCGGCATCTAGGTCAAACAGTTGGCCGTCGCGTAAAGGTAGGCCAGCAAGCGCATCTGTAAGCCTACGACGTAACGATTCCATAGCAAGCAAAAGGCGACGCTCATGCTCCGAGGTCGCCCGTTCTAGTGCGCGTGTAAGTTCCTCACTGTCCATCAGTCAGCGTTTGCACTGGCTCGACTAACTGGTCGCCGCCAGCAATCTCATCGAGGCCAATCTTCTCGCGCACCTCGTTAGGTGTCACTAGGCCGCTATCAATGTGGTACTTATAAATCTGCGTCTCTTTAGCGAAGTCACCAACCGCTGTTGTAGCTGTCTCAATCTCCTCATGCGCCTGTGCAAGTACATTGTCATCCAGTATGAGGTCAGCAATCTTCTTGTCAATCTCACGAAGCAAGGTCACAGACTTGACGCCACTAGAGCGTGTCTTCTGTAGGAAGTTAAGCTCTGACTCGTAATCACGAATGTCGAAGCTGTCAGGGTAGTCAATCTCTACCTCATGCAACGGATGACCCTGCCATGTACACCACAACTGCCATAACTGCTCTTCTGCTAACTCTAAGATGTCTGCCTTCTCAGCCAGTTTAGCGTTGAGCATTTGGAACTCTGTCTGCATCGCAACGCCTGACTGCGTGATTGCCTCTGTGCCACGTACTGCGCCCATGTGTGCCATGCGGTTGATAGACTCAATTTTGTCCTCGATAGAGGCGCGTATGGCGTCTAGGTTAGCGCCAGAGGGTTGCATCTGGTACGGCTTGAGTGCGCCGTCCATATCGTCGCTGATGTTAATCACCGCACCTGCGCCAGCACTAGCGTCGGTGTCATAGGTCTTAACCAGTGTCGGGTGATTAGAGATGCGAATCAGTTGCTCGATTTCCGATAGCTCTTGGTAGATAGCCTGTTGCATGTAGGCGATGTCACTAATGTCGCTAATGCCAATACCCCGAACTACTGAGCGGTTAGAGGGTAGATGTACTGCGGGAATCTTGCCGATGGGGTTGTCAATAGTCTCGATGACGTTAGCCTCGTCACCGTGGTAGCGCACTAGCTGTACTGTCTCTCGCGTCCAGATACGGAAATACGTTTCGGTCGTTGTGCCGTCGATACGGTTTACCGACTCCCTGACTTTCATGTAGGTCAGTTCATGGCGACCGCTAGGCATTCGCTCGTACTTCCAGTCGTAGACATTCTCAGGCGTAATCAGCGTGACGTATGGCCTAATCTCTTGTGCTAGTTCCTCTGCGCGCGTGCCTGCTGTTGACTGCGGCTTATCAAGCATAATCCAGACGTGACCGTATACGCTTGACCATATCTGCGCCTCACGCATGAAGCTGTTAAAGCTCTGCCCGTCGAGGTTGCTGTCTTTCAAAAACGCCTCAAGGTCGGCACTGCCTTCCATCTGCTGATAGTTACGTGTAGGGGGTACGCGCCACAGGAACGAGCTATAGACATGCACGACATTACGGCAATGGTTGTCTAGCGGCGTCAGTGCTAGTCGTCTGCTGTAAGCGTTCTTGTCTTCGTTAAGGTAGCTGGTCAGGTATGACCCGTCGCGGTAGTCTTGCCCACCCATGTAGCTTCGGAGGTAAAACTCCCAGCGGTCGATATTGTTTTCGTAATCGGGGTGCTGGTATTCAATGTCTTCGTAATACATTTACGTCCACCTCTGCGGGGCTTGCGGCGCGTTTGCCTTTCTAATTGGAAATAGATACTCCACCGCATAACCAAGTGCGTCGTTCATGTGGTCAAAGCCATCCTTCTCGGGCTGACTGGTGCCTTCCTTGTAGGTATGGCGTTCCAATGACTCAATCACCTTCTTGCACTTAGGGTCAACGTATAACCGCCGCTGTCCATCGTTCGATAGTAGGCGACTGTTTACCGCGTTAATTCTGTCTCGTACTGCCGCATGAGAGTTTCGGACGCGTACCTCGAAACCCGCGTTCTGCAATATAGACAGGTCTGTCCTGCCACCTGCGCTTGTCTTACGTTGACGACTCGCAGGGTCAGGGTATATCACTATTGTACCATTTCCGTAGCGTTCGCGAAGCTCTGCGACCATCTCGTCGGTATTAGACCCAAACATCACAATCTCGTCGAAGACGTGGAGCGTGTCGCCCTTGCGCGTCATCAGCACAGCAGACATCGGGTCTAGGTTAAAGTCCATGCCGACGTGTATGACATGACGGTCATCAGTGTGTCTTCTGACAGATTCCTCACGCTTGAACGAGTAGTAAATAATTCCTTGGTATGACACGAAGGCGGCTTCGTACTCTTGCTGGAAGGTACGTTCATCCAAGTCGCTTCTTGCGCTCGCAATCTCATCTGGCGGGACATTACCCCCCTGAATGGTCGTGTACTGGTAAGACTTCCAGCCTTCATCGTCGTCGAGTCCTTTTCCATACAGGTCATAGAAATGATTACGGCCTTTAGGCGTACCGATAAACAGTGCGCCGCCTTGCCTGTCAGATAGGCTAGGTCGTATCACCTCAAACCACGCCTCCTTACGCATATCGGCAAACTCATCCAGCACAACGAAGTCTAGTGAACGGCCTCGTAAGTTATCAGGTTTCTCAGCACCCTTAAGCGATATGCTAGAGCCATTCTTAAAGTTAATGGTCAGGGCCGTCTCATTTGTCCTGTCAATGTACTCACGAGGTATCTGGCTAGTCAGCATATCCCATGCAATCTCTTTAGCCGCCTTGTAAGTAGGAGCCACATACCAGACGTTCTGGTCAGGCTGACGCAATGCCCTGTTGAGTAGCTCTGCTGTGCTTAGGAATGTCTTACCGAAACGCCTGCCAGCGACGACAACACGGAAGCGGTTAGGACAAGTGAAAATGTCAGACTGTGGTGGTGTCAGTTGCATTCGTTAGCTGGATGACAACTGGCGGCAGGTCAGTGACTTCGGTCTGCTCTTCCTTCATGTCTGGCAGGTACTTGTTAAGCAGTCTGATGCGTTGCTCGTTTGCAATTTTTAGCTGTTGCAGACGCTTGTCGAAATACTGCTCAGTCTCTGGGTCTAGCTCTTCGATTTTCTCAATGTTATCAAAGACGTAATCGACTCGACCTCTCTCGGCTAAATAAGCCCGTAGCTCGTCCTGTCTGATACCTCTTTCACGTTGCGCTCTAGTCTTCGCCATAGTCTAAAGGTGACGGTATACCTTCGGCCCAATAGAGGCCATGTGTTTGCCCGTCTCTCACTTCTCCGCGT
>Ga0208162_1000392_pt1 | contig 25773 bp, 26 predicted proteins | sample CB_VirMetaG_4_FD_184539 | JGI IMG/M metagenome (GOLD analysis project Ga0208162, IMG submission 184539) | Freshwater to marine saline gradient viral communities from Chesapeake Bay - CB_1508_1M Viral MetaG (SPAdes) (version 4) | ecosystem: Environmental > Aquatic > Marine > Coastal | place: USA... | reverse complement strand
ACTGGAATTACTGCCTCATGCAACGCAATATTAGATAAATTTGTTAATAGATTATATTCATCTTGCGCTCTGTGGTAATTGATAAAATGAGCGATTGTTGCTGGACTGCTGCCATCAGTTACTACGACTGAAATTGACCAAGTTTTACCTTCCCATGAGACTGGGCTTGCACCATGATTTGTTATGCTTATGCCTGTTGCCGTTGGTGTTGAAGTAGGCAATCCGTTAGCTTCTTGCACGATTGGCAAGACTTGCTCTGTTTCCACAATGTCTAAAGGTATTTGTTGCGGAATAGAACCTGCTTTTGTGATTCTAACTGTTTGAGTTTGATTTGCTTGATAATATTCGCTATAAGTCGTAATCGTATCAACCCCTTTTGCTATTGACATCATCAAACCATCACTGTTATTGAACAAAGCCACTAAAGTATCACTTTCAGCATTACTAACAATAACTTTTGGCTCGGATAAGGGATAAGGATTTGCCGCAATAATTGCCGGGGTTGTAGTTCCCTCAAGTGTACCTTTCCAAGCACTCCCACTGTTGTTAGTTGTTCCAACTATCTTGAGTCGCAATCTACAACCTGCTGGATTCGGAGTTTCACCGCTTAGATTTGCGCCTGTCAAAGACTTCCAAGCACTCCAACCGCTTCTATTGTCAATCTGATAATAACGAGCATAATAATCTGCCGAGCGATACGTCCCGTCAAATAAATCATTGATAACAGTCCAATCAGATTCGTTAAAAGTATTAAATGCGTTTATTCCTTTAACGTAATAATTCCACGTGTAAATAATTTCCTTGTTTTGTATCTGGGATAAATAGATATTGGTAAACGCTGGGAATATTTCACCTTCATTCCCAACGGTAACCTCAACCATGTCTTTTAATTTATCAACTTCATCACGCAAATATGGCGCAACAAAATTGACACCAATCGCTATGCTTGTGTCTGAATTATAAACAGCATCATAGAAATAAGGGCCTGTTGCACCACCTACCTGTTGCTTTGGATTGAATTTCATGCGTCTCTGATTGCCGTTTACAGTAATGAAACCTGTTGTACCAGAACCGTTATCGCACTCGGTGATATTCACATTAAACAATCTTATTCCTGAAATGGCTGGATTTTCGTGGAAGACTTTATATACTGAACTATCGTACCACCCTGAAACTATAGCTAGAGATTGTTTAATGGCAGTTGCGCCAGTGTTTGCGTCATAGGGATTTGCAGCCGTCCCAATGTTTCTAACGTGTAACCGATAACAGTTAGTGACATTCAAAAGCGCATACGCTGAACTGTTTGTTCCATAGTCGCCACTTAATTTTGAAACTCCATTAATAACAATGTCGTTTGAATCGAGAAAAGTTAATGCTGTGCTCTTTGAGTAATTAACTGCCGTTGTTCTTGCGCAAAAAGATACGTTGTTAAAAGTAAAATTATTCACCCCTGCGGCACTTACGATTGTGCCGCCACTGCCAGCACAAACCATTGTTGAGTTTGATATACTGCCGCCACTCACCCCGATTAGCTCTACTGCTAAAGAATCACCGCTAGTAGCCGCATGCATAAAACTATTCGAAATTGTGACTGTTTTTGTGTTTGTCGCTTTGACGACCGCCTTGGTTACTGTAGGCAATGTGTAGCAATTTTCTATCGTTAACGTGTCGCACCCATTAACTTTTGCCAAAAACTTATCAGTTGCACAATTTGATATTGTTACTGTCTTCGCTGTAGGGTCTATTGGCAGAGTACCACTTGCAGAACCCAACCAGTGCTGTAAGGCGCAATCGGTTGCAGTCGCCACCATGAAGTATTGTGAGGAAGCGTCATACGTCCAAAAACTACCATAGCAAACACTTTTTTTAATTGTAACTTTCGGGAGTCCAACAAAACGGCAAGGATATGATGGGCTCACGGCATATAAACTGCCCTGATATACGTTTGGAACTCGTATCTTTGCGCCATTGGGGGGTGCTTTTGTAAAAGTCATTGCACCAGTTGCTGTGCTTGTGTAGCCACGAATTGCGTTCGGATATGCAGCATATAATGTATTGTAGTTGCACCACCATTCGTATACACCGCTTCCTGCGCTTGTTTCAATTTGAATCGCAGAACATATTGTTGGTAGATAAAATTGAATCGTTTGCGTTGTTGTTCCATCACTCGTACCTAGCTCGAACCAATCGCCATCAACTTCAAGCTCGCCAAAGTCTGTATAACCATCATTTCTTGCATAGTTTAAGTCGGTTGTTGTATTTCTTATCCAGCCACGTTGACCACCTGTTGCGCTGTTGACTGTTACTGTTGCTGAGTTGTTTGTAAACGTGAGTACATCATCATCTGCAATAGTACCTGTTTTTTCTCGCAATTTGACATAGCCGCTAGTAGGCAACGCTGTACCTGCTGTCAAAGGTGCTTCATCACCCAGTGCCGCCCATATCCCCAAAAACTCTCCAACGCCAACTGAACTTACTTCTACATCTGTTGTGCCGTATGTTGATAACGCTGGAACATTGCCGCTTGAAGCGTCAAAAGGAATCCACCATACCTTTTTGCCATCCACGTAATATTTGCACCCCTGTTGAATAGTTACTTTTCTCGGTGCAGCAGCTTGTTGTGAATACTTGTGGTCGCTGTCAATAGTGAGCGTTGCGTTATTTGTAATTGTGACATCCTCGTTATTGTTTAACGCTAAATTTGACGGGTCGTCCATATTCGATGAAGTGCTAACGGTTATATTTGCCATTTACAAATTCACCACCAATATTGAATTACCATAACTAGCAAAGCTAGTCCCTGTTTGATTTTCAACCTGAAAAGATGAAACAAAACTTGCTGGAATATTGTTTAATTCAACACGTTTATTACTTGTTGTTGTTGATATTGAAACTGAATAACTATTAGTCCCATCATTAAAAACTATTGCTGGACTAGGTGCAGAAGGAGTAAAGCTGTTTAATATTACAATTATTCTTACATAGTCAGATGAACCTGTGTTAGCAATAGTGTAATTCGTTGTAGCGTTACCTGAACTTAAACTGTCTAGCTGAGTGCCATCTAAAAGAAATGCCTCAAAACTTTCAAAACTTCTAATCAAATCTAATGTGTTATTAACTCTTGATGTAACACTTGCACCTAAGTTAGTAGTTGCTAATAAACTACTGGCTGCACTATTTGATAAGATAGCTAAATTCTGTGAGTCAATAGCTAAATCAACATCAGATCCAACACTACCATCTGGTGGTGTTATTGGTGTTGTAATTGGTGCTGGTGTACCTGTCATTAGCTGTATGCTACTCCTGTTAAATTATCTCCTGTGTAACTTAATGTCTTAGTTAATTTTATATTATTAGGTGTGTCTCCGCTTAATACAATACTTGTTAAATTATTTCCTGTGTAATTAAATGTTTTTGTTATCGACCTGCTACCTGGCAAACTATAAACAATACTTGTAAGATTACTATTCACATCATAGTTCAATGTTGCGTTTGCCGCTTTTAAATTCTTGTTTACTTTTTCAAAACTTTGATTGTGAAAGATACTTTTGCTTTTCCAATTAGCACCATCACATATAACTGCAATATTTTCGTATTCTTTCTCTAAAACATAACTAGAAACACCATTTAATGTTTGCGTCCCATCTGGAACAATAGTAATCACATTACTAGAACTGTCTACCTTAATGAATAACAATTCTAATCCTCTAATAGTGCTAGTAGCAGTAGGTAGATAAAAATTAAAATTTCCATTTGTTGCGTCTCCAAATAAAATTCCATCACCAGTAGTTGCTGTGTAGTTAGCAGTCTTAGGAATATTGTTTACAATATCTTTTCTGATGTTGCCTAAAGTAATCTTTCTACTAACAGGACTGCCTGTAGGGTCATTTACAATTACAAAAATGTCATCATTAGTAGGGTCGCTTAATGCTGTTAATTGTGTAATTTTTAAATCAGGCACAACTCCCCCCTTAGTCTAACAAATATTTGAAACCATCTTCTTGTAACAAATAAAACCCATCTTCCTGTAACAATGCTGCACCTGGTTCTGGGCCTAATAACCTCTGTATAAACAGAAAAAATCCATTAAACAGAAAGCCGTTTACAATCACAATGCGTAAACCTCGACTTTCGCTTTCCAATTAAAGTTCATGTCGATTCCAATAACGAATAAATCGTAACAGTCGTCAGATAATTCAACACCAAAACTAAGTTCGGAATGAGTTTTTTCCTCTGGGATTAGCGTCTTGATGTTGATACTTTGTTTGCTTGGGTTTATAGTAAATAATCTTTCGCCTACAAACCAAGCATTAGCTTCACTGGCTTTACCAAAAACTAATACTTTAACTGCATATAAAATTTTGTTTGAATATTTTTCTGAAAAAATAACTTGTTTACCACTGTTAGTAGTGTCAACGCTGATATCTTGTACTTTTATCCATTGTGATAACGGTGCGTCTTTACCTGGGTCGCCTTTTTCACCACGATCACCCTTTTCACCTTTCGGGCCTTGATCGCCTTGATCTCCCCTCTCACCTTTCTCACCTGGACTACCTTGCTCACCACAATCACCCTTTGGCCCCTGTAGCCCTTGCGCTCCTGGATCACCTTTTTCACCTTTCGGGCCTTGAGCCCCAACATCTCCTGGGTCGCCAGGTTCACCCTTTTCCCCTTGAGGGCCAGAGTTCCCTTTTTCTCCTTGACTACCAGTCTCACCCTTATCACCTTGATCTCCTTTAGGGCCTGGTTCGCCTTGTTTTCCTTGAGGGCCTTGCTCACCTTCTTTGCCTTTAACATTAACTACTGTAAACTCAGTGTTATCATCATAGACTAGAATTAAATCTGAACCGTCTTGTTTAATTTCTTTAATACCACGACCAGGTACGCCTCTATTACCCTGCTCACCTTTTAAAGCTTTGATTAAGTCTTCGTATGTATCTATCTTTAATTTTTTTGCACCACCAAACATAATTTACTCCAATATTGTTGCGTATAAGTTACCTGCTCCGATAACTGCTATTTTATAATTTCCTGGAACTCTAATTTGTTCCCCTGTTGATTGAGGTAAATAAACGTCATTTGCAGTAGCAGTCGGATTTTCAGCTACTTTGTAATGCACATCTGCGTCAGCTACTATTCTTAGTATTACTGCTTTATTAGCATCAAAAACTGTTGATTGAACACTAGAACCTGAACTGGTAATTTTTTGAGTTGCACCTGTTGGAGCAAATGTATTACTAACTGGTGTATTGTTTGCGTCAAAAGATTGAATTGCGTTTGTTGAGGCTAGTGTCATGTCTACATTTTATCCTATTTTTTCTTTTTAGGTTTAAACTTACCCTTTTTCTCTTTCATATCATTATAAACATTAGGATCAACTGTTGAGTTTTTCTTACTACGACTTGTTCCTGCTTTCTTTCTTTTGTTCATGTTGTGATATAAGCCTTTACTCATCTTTTGCCTGCCTTTTTATTTCTAGGAAATGATCTATTACTAGACTTTGATTGCACTCTTAAATTAGATGGCTTATTATCTCTAGGATTGCCGTTCTTATGGTCAATATCTTTGCCATCACCTTTACGCACCTTACCAGCTTTTTCAGCTCTATTACGAGCTGTATTTCGAGAAGCTCTATTCTTTTTTTGTTTCTCTGATGAATGATAATTCTGGTATTCTTTTTTAAAATTTCTAGGCATAATTATTTCATTGATTTAGTGCCTCTGCACTTCCATCTCTGGCGTGAAAGCGTATTAGCGCATGGTGGATTTTTACATTTCTTTATCCCTGCTGATCTTGCACAGTAAGCATCACCTTTAGCCGTACCTGGCTGTGGTGTCTTACCAGCTTGCCCATAAGATACTTTTTTACCGTTTACTTTTTTTGCTACTGCTTTTCCTTTACGTGGTTTCATGTTTTACTCCTGCTTGTATCCCTGTAATCAAGTCAAGCATTATAGTTGCGACTTCTGCTGTTAAAGGATTATTTGCATCATCACGATCTTGTTCTATGACTGTTTTTAATGACTCTAATTCAGTCCAATCTACCATTGACTCTTTAGTAAAAAATGCTTGTAAGGTTGGACTTTCTTTAATCCATAAATCAACTGTATGTCTATGAGCTAATAGATGTCTAGTTGCAATTTCTAAAGGGTTAATTTTAATTGTATCTGGAAGCTCTGGGGGTTCTTCAATTATTGCTGGTGGTTCCACCCACATATTCTTTTCATTATCCCATTTACCTTTAAGGTTATCTACTACGTAATCGTCAATTATTGCCATTAGAAAGGACTCCCTGTAATTGTTTGTATTGGATTTAATGATATGTAAGTTGATCCTACTGTACTTGTACCAGCATTATAACCTGCTTGAGATTGACCAGAAGGGCCACCAACACCACCAGTACCAGGAGTACCTGCAGTACCAGGAGTACCTGCATTAGCAGTAATGGTTCCTGACACAATTAAAGTTTTTGCTTTTAAAAATACAAATCCTGTGCTACCGCCATTACCACCTGCGCCAGCACCACCGCCACCACCAGGGTAATAAGCATTAGCACCATTACCACCATTACCACCGTTTCCACCGTTTCCACCAGAAACATCAATAACACCTGATGAGTGATTTATAGTATTACCTAAACCTATAAAAATACCACCTTGTACGCCTCTACCGCCAGCACCGCCACCGCCGCCGCCGCCCCCAACAGTACTATTAGCATCAACACCACCATTACCACCATTATCAGCGTTAGTGCCACTACTACCAGTCAAAGTAATATTAGAAGATATATTAATTGTATTTGCTATAACTATTAAACAACCAGGTACTTTACCAGTAACTCCATTTATTCCAGCTACGCCGCCAGCTGATTGTATAAAACCATTATTAACATGAAGTCCGCCACCGCCACCGCCACCGCTAATACTGTTACCGCCACCGCCACTGTAGCCAGTATTACCACCGCCACCGCCACCGCTACCAGCATTGCCACCAGCACCACCAGCACCACCGACAACAGCATTGCCACCAGCACCACCACCACCAGTAGCACTAGTACCAGTAGCATTTTCACCATCACTATTTGCAATACCTAAACCATCTGTTCCAGATGTTTTTGGGTATCCATCACCTATAGTTACAGGATCTCCTAATGCACCAATAATCCCATTACCACCGCAAGTAAAAGTACCTGCACAACGAATTATGGTAAGTCCAGGATTTACAGTCATTTGATGTCCTGTTGATATAGTAAAATTGTTATACTCATAAATTCCAACACTTTGAGTGAAACTACTAGAACTGACAAAATCTAGCCCATTACTTATCGGTAAAAACAATGGAATATCAAAAGATGGATATGGATTACTACTACTCAATGTAAAATATTTAGTGCCACCTGCTATTGTACCTAAAGAACTTGCTAATCTATTACTCATAACCTATACCACCCTAAAGATGTGTCATATATCAAATACAATGAATAAAAATTATTCAAAACCTCTGGTGCAATAGCCGTTGCCGTCCCACCCTGTATATTATGATTAGCTGACACTAAATTAAAAACATTTCCATTATTTACAAAATCTTCTAAATAATTAACGAAACCTACTACCTGACCATTAACTGGATTAGCAGGTAATGTAGCCGTTACGTTTCCAGTTGCACCACTTACGTAATAAAAAGTATTTGTAACCACTGTAAAATCAGTAGTCTTAATACCACCATCAATAAGCGTAAAACTTGTTCCTACTATACTTGCAATAGCAGTATCTACTTGATTTTTAGTATACAGCTCATTATTAGCCGTTGCAGATGTCTTATACAACTTACCTGTTCCATCAGGAATTAAAATTAAGTTACCATTAGTTGTATAACTTCTAACTGTATTCGTTTTTAAACCATTACTAAAATTTGTGTTTACTGCAAAAGTTGATTCTACGCCTAATTGTGGACTTTGATCTATTGAAAATTGAGTTAAAGTTTGTATAAATGAAAGATAAGTAGCGAAGTTTTGATTAACTAAATCTGCGTCAACACGATTACCTGCACCATTAGTAAATGTCAATATATCAGTTGATTCAATTGTTTGCAGATCACTTTTAGTTACTACCATCTTATTCTTACTTTATCACAAATTTAGTTTAAGCTTTCTCTTTCTTTTTCGCCTAGATGGGCCACTAATATTAGCAAGACTGCTAACATTTACATTTTCACCATACTTATCTTCTAATCGCTTACCTCTACCAAGCCTAAAATATAAATCTTTACCTACACCTGAAATATAGCGCATTGATTTTGAGTCTATGCCAATTACAGGCATACGATCCCACTTTGTATCACCTTCAATTGTTGAACCTAATACTTCACCAGTATCATCAAGCACATCAAAAATTATTTGCATAGATGGTGGTAAAACAATAGATTTTGCAAAATCTCCAACTCTAGTACCTAATTCTTTATCACCCCTTCTTAATTTATCGAAATTATATCTATTAGTAAAAGTCAATGTTTGCAATAAAACTTCTATAGGCATTTTTTCTACTTCTACATTACGGCCCATGAATACATCTTTAATGTAATTTGTTGCTGCATTAGTTATACCATAACTTGCCATGATCTTAATTAAATTACCGATTGCACGACCCTTGCTTGTTTTCATTTCATTCCAAACTTCTTTTCGCAATAAATCTAAATACCTTAAATTCCAAGACTTTAATGAATATATAAAACCTAAGTTTTTATTTCTTGCAACTGCAATTGGTAACTCAGAAAAAGTAATTGGCTGAAATTCTGCTAAATCATGAAATAAAGATTTTAATACATTTGGATCATCTGACTTACCCTGATAAATTGCTTCTAAAAATTCTTGAGTATTATCACCAAACATTATTTCTTTTTCTTTGATGAATTTTTGAAAATCTTTATTAGATGGATCTTTTATCCCTTTCTCCACAAGGTTTTCGTACTTTTTAAAAGTTGCTCCCAACATATTTTCTTTTTGAAATGCGTCAATTGTTTTAAATCCAGTCGCCTCAAAAATCTTTTTATTGAATTTTTCAAAACGACCTGTGCTGTATGGATCGGTACTCATATCTTTTTGAATATCATTTAAACCAATTTTTGCTAATAAACTTCCATCTTTACTATACAAGTTACCTGCTGAGTCAAACATAGTCCCTGTTGTTCTAGCAAGGCCATTGTTATATAGGCTCATAGACACATCTGCGAACTGCGTTATACTTGCAGATGGATTTGCTAAGAAACCTGTATAAGACAACTGTTTTAAAAAATTCGCAACTGGATTTATCATTTTACGACTATTGTATAAATAGTCTTGGTAATACTGTTTAATTAGTTTAAATTCTTGTTCGCTAATTTGACCTGATTCTAATTTATCTTCAAAACCACGATCACGTAATACTTTACCAATCATTTCATCTTGTGATTCTATTTGCTGTCTGTTAGGCTTACCTCGCAACTCTTTTAAATAACCATCTGGTAATTTCCCTAATAGTTTATTGTCTTCAATTTGATTGATTGCTCTATAAATATATTTATTAAAAGCTGTTTCAAAATCGTCATAATATTCTGATAACGATTCCATTTTGTCAATTGTTCTTTTTGCTTTAAAAGGATTTTGCCCAGCTCTTTGTGCGTCTGAAATAAATTTTGTCAAAACTCTATTTTTTTCATCTTCACCTAGATGTTTTTTATTTTTCAAACCAAGTCGTTTAGCTTCTTTACTTAAAGCTAATTCATAGTCTTTTTTAAAAGTTCTACCTAATTTCTCTTTTAAAGCGTCAACACTTCTAATGGATCTTGGCCAATAGTTTTCTAACCAATTAACTGCTGTCCCTGACTTGTTTAGCTCAAAGTGCATTACTTCTAAAAGATTGAAAGTATCTTCTAATCCTTCAAGTGCATTACGAGCTGCTGTTAATGATTCATTATCACCCATAACTGAATATGTTTGTATTCTTTTTTCTAATATATCTCTTACTACTTGTGGGTTTCTATCTTGTAATGAAGTATTAATTGACATAAAGTCAGGTGTATCTTTCTTGATAATTTTTTTTATATTGTCAAAAAACTTAAATGATATATCACTTGCAGCTTTTACTTTTGCAAGTTTATTAAAATCTGCATTTCTTAATGTAACAACAACTTCTGGTGCAAATTCACCAATGAGGCCAGCGTAAGTACGATAACCTAAAACGTCCATTGATGATAAAGTTCTTTCAAAATTAGATATTTTTTCTATTACTGGCGCAATTAAATCAGCCGCAAACTCAGGGCCATTTTCTTCAATTAATTCATGGAAACGCACATTACGATTGTCTTTCTCTGGTTCAAACGCTTTTGAATTTTCATATAATACGGCAATATCATCTGATATTTGAGCTTTAACAGTTTGCGTTTTACCATAAAGTTTTTGGTGCATGTCAATAATATTTTGCGTTTTTTCTGGCGTGTAATTTGGTTGACGATATATACCAGTTCCAGCTTCTTCGTATGCACCAGTTTGTTCTTTTATATTTTTAAGTCTTTGGTATCCTTGTTTATTTAAACTTTCATCACCAATAACCAATCTTTCATCTGGTAGCATTTCTGGTTGCATACCTAAATGCCTGTCAAGATCACTGATTGGGCCTTCTTTAGACCTTAAATTTTCTTTTATAGATAATTTAAAATTTTCGTCAAGGTTTTTTAAATTTAATTCTTTTAAAACTTTTTTTGCTTTTGCAACATCTCTAGGTCTTTTTTGTTTAGGTTGAATCCCATATAAATCTCTTGCTTCTACCTCATCACGAGTATAAGTAGGTTTTCTAAATAAAGGCTCTAAAGCTTCTTCTATTGTTATATCATCTGCTGGTACTGTTTCTACACCTACAACTGGATCAAATAAACTAACTTGTTGATTAATTTCGGTTGCACCTGTTTCATCTCTATCTGGAAAAATTTGACCTTCTACATTTTCTTCTACTTTTTGTTCTTGTATTTTAATTGCGTCATCTTTTGGTTTTGTTTGGAAAAAAGCATTTTTACGTTTAGTATAAGCAACTGATTCTGCCCATTGTTCTTTAGTTGTATTTTTTAAAACTTCTTCAATAGCCTGTTTCTCTGCCTCAACAGCCTGGTTGTATGCAAGTCTTCTACCAGATGCAGCTAACATTGCGCCACCAGCAGATGTAAACATTCCAAATACACCACCAATTAAACCTGCAAGTGTTAAATTATAACCAAATCTTCCAATATCAAAATTGCCATCATCATCAATTGCGTCATTAATTGCAAATGGTATTTCAGCTAATAAATTACTTCCACCACCTACAGTTATTCCACCTAGAAGTCTTGCAAGAATTTGTTTTCCTATAAGTGTTTTTCCTAATGGGCCAAGTGCTTTTGCAATACCGCCCATATAAGCTTCACCACTAAACAAAGGGCCAAGTATAGGAACAGCACTAAAAGCAGCACCAGCACCTAATCCACCAAAAATTGCACCTACATAAGTTAATGGATTTTTTTTACCCCATTCTACTATATCACCATCAAATGTTTGCTTTCTCCATTCGTGAGTTCTATCGTCAATATTAAAAACACCTTTGTCATCTACAAAGTGTTTTGTTATATCCATTTCTTTTAAAGACTTTCTAAAATTAGCTATATATTCATCAGGATCTATTTCCGTTTTATCAAGTTCATACCCTTTTGCATGATTTTCTGCTAACGCTTCATTATATTTTCCTATTACGCTTTTAATTCCATATTGCTCAATTCCAAGTTGTCCTAAACGAGTAGCCGCACCTGCGATTGCTTCTCCTGATGCAATTGCAGTTTGTATTCCACCAACACCAATTGCTTTTAGATCAGGCGTAATATCAAATTCTTTTTCAAATGGATTAATTTTATTTATTAGAATATCTTTAATATCATCTCCAAAAACTGTTCCAAGTCCAATATCTTTTGCAACTTCAATTGCTTTTGGTGTTAAATTTTCAACTGAGTGTTCTCTATACCCTGTTATAGATGGCATAGTTTTAAGTTTTTCAGTTTCTTCTGGTGTTGGGTTTCCGATCAAAATTTTTCCTTATCGTAAATCGTATATATCCTCATCACGCCAAATGCCAGCTTTCTTACCACTAGGAATTGGCTTGTGCATTAATGGATTTTTACCTTGCACAATATCCATAATAATTTGCCTTTCTGCTTGTGGAGAAAATCTTTCAACTTTATATAAAGATCTAAAATTTGCAAATGGATCTTTTCCATCTTTTGTATTTAGCAATTGACCATAATTTGGTTGATTTTCAAGTTGACCTTTTAATCTAAAAAAATCTTCTTGTTGCTGACGTTCTATTTGCGCTTTTAACATCATTTGTCCAAAGTTTGATAAATCACCTGTTTCTGAATCAACCATTCCTGCAATTAAACCAACTGGATCATCAGCTGTAATACCAGCTCTTAAATTTTGAGGATCTATACTACCACTTGTTTTGTAACCAATTATTTCTCTAATTGAATCTTTTAAAGTTTCGGCTTTTTGTTCTTTCTTTTTCTTTTCAAGATACTCCTCATATTTTTTACCACCAAGAGAAAGTCCCTCTCCAATTGCTGCTAATATTCCACCACTTTTTCTTGCCATAATTAATACCCTAATACTCTATTTTCTGTTAAAACACCTGCTCCGTATTTACCAGCTTGTGAATAATAATTAGCACCAGCCCCAGCTGCACCAATAGCGATTTGTGCTGCTTGTGCTTGCGACATACCACCATAACGACTAGGATCTATATAAGTATTTTGTAATTCAGTTACACCGCCAGTTCCTAAAGTACCAACAGCTCCTAAAGCACTTTGTACTCTTTGCGCTCTACGTTGCGCTCTTGCATTTAAAATATTTTGTCTCATTTGTGCTTCACCTGTCATAATGTCTTGCACGTTTCTACTGTAAGGATCATAAGCTCCTTCTTGTAAATTACGACCTGCTAAATTACTAGATGTAAAACCACGTCCTTGCAAATTACCAATTACAGATTGAACTCTATTTCTAAAGTCTTCTGTTGCACCACGCATACGCTGTTGACTAACTGTGTCTATATCAGCTAAATCTTGTTGTGTTAATCCCTCTACTCCAGCTGCACTAATTTCACCTGCTAAAATATCTCTAACATCACCCCTGAAACCTATTCCAGCTGCAACATCTTGTGCAACTGCTGGAGTTACTGCACCAATAGCAGCTGTAGTATCTTTAGCTGCACTTGTTGGAGTTACTTCTGGTACTGAATTTTCTTCTGCTGTTTTTGCTTCTTCTTCTGTTGCTTTTTCTGCTGCTTGTGCTTCTTGGATTTTTTGTTTTAAAAGTTGATTTCTTTTTTTAAATTGTTTTTCACCAAGATCACCATAATCTATCTCTAAACCTAGTTTTTCTGCTTGTTTAGTTAAATCAGCATATTGCGCTTTTCTTTTTTTTCTTCTTCTTCTTTGTACGTCTGTTAAAGCCATCTTACTTAACCCCTTTGTCCTAATGCTGTTTTTAATAAAGCTTCTGGGTCAATGTTACTTTCATATAAGCGACCACCTTCTCTTGGCCCAAAATAAAAACCTTCGTATGTAGGAACACCCTTGATACGACCTTTTCCTGCTGTTAAATTATATTCATCACCAGTATCTTTAATGTATTCTCTAAAACCTTTTTGTTTTTGTAATCGTTTATCTCTTTTAGCTCGTGAGCTTGCATAATCTTCTGAGAAACCTTCGGATAATAAATAATCTTCATAAGCTTTTCTAATATTCTTACTACGATTTTCTTGTGCAGAATCTCTACCGCCACCACGAAATTCATAATCCCCAATAGTTCCACCTTCTTGGAAAATATTTGAAGCTTGCCCATATTTTCTTCGCAAAAATCCTAATGCTCTTTGTAAATCGTCATAAGTTGTACCAACTGGATACTCTCTTTCTCCTATTTTAGAACCCATTTGGCCTGCTACTTGAATTGCTGCCGCTATTACTTGTGGGGGGATTGCCATAATTTTCTCCTCTTTATTAGTTTATCACTATTTTCCTAATGGCTTTACATCAAAAACAATCGCACTGATAAGAAAATCATCTACGTCTGACTCATTTTCTAAGCTCATTTTCAATATTCTTCCTATCGGATTAATTGGTTGATAAGTATATTCACGAAATGGTAATCCTGCGCCAGATTGAAAATTACTGATACCAAACTCTGCTGTTCCAAAATCTGAATCAGGTTCAGATAGAATTTTTAGTTCCTTAACGCCCGATCTACCATCTTCCCATAAATGACGGATAGTGATTTTTGCTCCATTTGTACTTCTTGCAAATACACGAATCCTAGTTATTTCTTTTTTTAAACTAGAATCTCCAAAGTTTAAAGTAGCTAATTGATAACTAAATTTTATTTCTTCTCCATCAAAACTTGTACCTACATTTGTTAGCAAAAATCTATTTGGAGTTACTAAAATCATTCGATTAGTATTCCTGTCAATTAAACCACCTCGCAATAAAAAAGAATCACCTAACTCTCTATTACGACTCCATATTGGGCCTTGCTCATCTACGCTATCACTATAATTTAAAATTAAATCAATATCTGCATAGCGTTTAGTGTTTGTAGATGGCACGAAAAAATGCAACTCACCACGTAGTTGATAATTAATTAAACGACCACGCTTTAATGTTTCATTGTTTAATGTCGATAAAAAAGGAAAAATCTTCGAAGATAATCCTAATGGTTTTACATCTTGAAAATTGTCCGTTAATGAAAGCTGGTATACTCTACCCCTATTACCAACAAAATAATGGTCGTTATCACCCTTTGGTGCAATTAAATTTTTATGCAAACCGCCTATCTCTGTGTTTAATGTATTAAAAGAAAAATGTGGTTGAGGGTATGAAGTCCCTGGTGGATTTTGACCACTTAATAAAATGATTTCAGTATCACAATAAACTACTAAAAATTTATTATTAACTACCTTCATTGCAGTAATTGGTCTAGTAGATGGAATATCAACGAAAAACGCAATGTCAAAATCTACTGGATTGTTGTCGCTAAAATTCGTAACATCTCCAATCTTACTAGCATAAATTCTTCTTGGATTAGTTTTATCACCAGCTAAAAAAACTCTATTAGCAAAAAATGCTGCAATGCTAGGAATACCAATATCGGTAACTGCTGGATTAGCCGCTACTGATAAAGAACTTTCATCTAAGTTACCAACTGCGTTATTATTAGCTGTGTAACTAGGTGGCCAGGGAACTTCTGTTACTGTTTGACCTAAAATGTATTTTGGATTGTTTACTCCATCTACAAAAAAATAACCACCGTTTGCTTCTGCACCATGCGGATCACCCTTGCTGTGTAAGTTGTCTATTACAACCTCTTGGTTTCCGTTAATGGGATCAGTTAAAAAAATGTTTGGGTATGCAACTGTAATATATCTATATTTAAAAAAATCATCTGTGTAATTATCAACAAATGAAGTATTCATATCATCTCCATAAGAACCAAATAAAGATGAATAACCAGATACTTTCTGTAACCCTGTTGCTCTAACAATTTCAAAGTTTTGAGCCCTGGGTGTTTGGTTTATTGGTAACTTAATTTCATCATCAACTAAATTTAAACCACCACCAAAATCTGCAATCTCTAAACCAGGAGTATTAAGTACCATTATACTCTCCTATCCACTGTTCTACGCATTCTAAACAATCGCTTACCTTTTGCTTTTTGATTAAATTTATTTCTGTCTATTGCCTTGTTTAAAGACAATTTGTAATCGTTGTCCCAAAATTGACGCCATTCAGGATCACCTTCTGCTCTCCTTAAATACGCATAAATACCTGTAACTATTGCTTCATGGAAATCAATAGGCTCTGTTACATTTGCTGTTAATGTCGCTAATGTTAAACGACTTAATTGTGTTTGATAAAAAACTTTTAAAGTGTACGCATCATCTGGAACAGGGATTAATTTAACCGCTCCTTGATGGATATAGTAATAAAGAGGCTTACCGCTATTTGGATAAGCAAACTCTAGTTCTTTTGCTTTTGGTAATGTAACTTGGTCTAACTTTAAATACTCAGTGCTACTCACTAAACGCATTTCACGTATCATTTGTGGGTTCCAAGCATTATCACCATCTGGAGACAACAATATATTATCACCAGATGTAGTAACAATGTCTTGCACTGGTTCTGAAAAATCTAAATCAACCGAAGATGATCTGATGTTTTGAATTACTCGATTTACTGCTTGTGAGCCAATTACAGCTTCCCCATTTGTTATTAATAACTCATTTACGTTAAGATTTAAAAACTTTTGTAAACCTCTAGCCTCATTCAATAAATCAAGATACGTTACCAATGCACTTCTCCTAAGTTTTTAATACAAGTTTATTTAGATCATCTTTTTTCTTTGTAGATGGCTTTGATAAACCCTTTTCGCTAATATCACCTAGCTTCATTCTTTGATCGTAAGCTTGCATTAAAATTTCATATTCTTCTTCTGTAAGCTTTTTCTCATCTGAAAGTTCTACTTTACTCTCTTTTAAAGCAGCTTCAAAAACTCCTGCTGACTTTAATCTCTTTAAAATAAGCACTGGTAGATGCCAACCAGATTTTGTTCCCATTGTCTTTATTTCAATGTCTTCAATCGCTGGCTCATAATAGATTAATTTTGTTTCTTCATTTTGATTTTGAAAAAAGAAATCTACTACTCTGTTTTGATCTTCCTCACTCATTCTATTTAAAGGAACACGATAAACAGGTGTGTCTAACCAATGTCTTTGTTTTTGATTTGGCGTTCCACGCATTACTGTTTCCTGAAATTCAGGGCTGCGTGGGTTAAAATCACAAGTTGATCCAAATGCTAACTTTAACGACTTTAACCCATTACCCTTTTGAATAATAATTCCTTCTTTATCCCTAACTGTTGGCACAACATCAAAATCAGTTGTTAAACCACCATATTTTGTTACAAACGGCATATCCTTTCTTCTCCTTTCTTTTCCTATAAACTAAGGATATTTATAGTCTTACTAAGTTTGTTCTGTGTCCTAAAATCCACGGTGCTTTAACACATAACGAGAATGTTGTTGCAAACATTTTTTTAGTGTTATCACCACCTGGTAATTCAGGCTGTTCTTCTGCTAAACGCATAACTTTAGCTTCAATATATTCCTTCTTAGGAACATAAATTACTTCGTTATCCGCTACACCGTCTGATAAATAGAAGCTTACTAATACTCCGTCCGCAATTACTTGAGTAACGAATGTACCAAACTTACCATTTTCTTGTGCTGAAAGTGCTTTGTCGTCTCTTTCTAATCTTGCAAGCTTATTGATATCACCTAAAGTTGCTGGCGAAATATAAGCATCACAAGTGTCTCCACCGTAACTTCTTTCCATTGCACTCGGATTTGTAAATGCACCTCTGTCTCTTAAGTTACCCATATCAGTAATTAAAGTAGACTCAGTTAAAGCTGCTGAACCACTTGATATTGTGTAACCACCACCTGATGAAATGAATGATACAAGTCCACCAGCTTGTGCGCCAGTACCAGCCGTTCTTGTGAAACCAGCTCCAGATTTAGGATTTGCACCCTCTATTCTTGAATCTTTTAATAATCCACGTTCCATGTTTCTGATAACTGTTGGATATAAGTTTTCAAGTTGACGAGAAAATGATAATTCGTTTTCACCGAAACTTTCAAATGAACCATCTGCAATTGGGTTAGCAATTTTAAGCGTATGACTGAAACTTGTAATAAAGTTATAGTCAGTTGTTGCAGTTGAAATATCATTTTGTGAACCAAAATCATCACCAATATCACCACGTCTTGAAATAAATAATTTAGTTCCAGCCGCTAAATTTGTATCTGTACCACTAGCTACCGATACTGTTAATACTGTGAATGTTCCATTTACAGCAGTTACATTGAATCTTAAACCACCATCTTGTGTTACTAGTTGAGAAACATTAGCTTTGATTTCAGTATCGAATGGGCTATAGTTACTAGGAGCAGTTACACTGATTGTAGCGTCTGACGCTGTGTAATTACTACTGATTGTTACAGTTCCTTGCGAAATTGCTTGTTGGAACCATTGCATTTTAGAATTGTACTTTGACACACCCTTCATGTGGTTCATTAAGAAGGGAGCGTAGACCCTACTAGAACGCACTATGTCAGGATAAACGTATTCTTTATTCAATAAAGAATCATTGTATGTTAAAGCACCCGAATTAGGATTTGCCATATCTATTTGTCCTTTTATATTTGTTGCTCATGCTTAATACATAAACAACCTACTACTGTATTAGCGTATCACCAAACGAATAATATCGCTATCTTTTTAGTTGTCTTATCAACTTTTGCATTTCATTAGCGTCTACAGCAGTTAATTTTCCTTGTTCTCGCTTCTCTTGATATGCCTTCATTTGCTTATCAAAATCACTAGCCTTTACAGGCGTACTTGGATTTGTAGCTGCACCAGCTACAGAAGTTTCTGCTACCTTCGCTTTTGCAATCGTTGATTTACCACTAAAACCTTCTAACATTGGCTTAAATCCCCTCCAATGTTCTTTTTTAATTCTCTCTACATCTTTAGGTTTAAGATACTCTTTTCCCTTCTGTAAACGCTCGTTATATGCCAAGTTAGTAAACATTTGCTCACTGTAACTTAACAACATTTTTCCCTGTGCGCTATTTACATCTACACCTAATTTCTTGATTTGAGATTGTACTTGATTTAAGTATTCCATTGATTTATTTGTAGAAGTTTGTACCTCTTTATCTGCTTGCTGTTGATACATTATGCTCTGGTATAACCTTTCTATATCTTCTTTTGTTGCAGTATTATCAACTTTTGTTTCTTTTGTTTCTTTTGTTTCTTTTGTTTTATTTAATTCAGCACGAATCATCTCACGCATTGCTTCAATGGTTCTTGCTGTACCAGATTGACCATCATCATCATCATCATCATCATCATCATCTAAATCAACAAGATCATCAATCTTAATTGGTTCTTCTGATGTTTCTTCCTCTACAGGCTGCTCATCTACAGGCTGTTCCTCAGTTTCTATCGGCTGTTCTGTTACTTCTTTTATGTCTTCTGTCATGTCCTATCCTTTTATAGACTAACGTCTTCTTGTTCTTTCAATCTTGCTAATCTAGCAAAAACATCTGCCTTTCCCTGGCGATAAAATGCTTCCCTCGCTAACTGATTGTCAGTTACCATCTTGTTAAATCTGTTCTTTGGAATCGTTGACTCAGCGTCTACATACGCTAATATGAAATTCCATTGCTCAGGGCATTTGTTCTCTATATAAGTAATGCAATCATTTAACTTTACATCATATAAATTATCGTCTTCTTTTCGGTGATATCTCACTTGTTTTCCGTGTCTAGCCATTTTTTCCTCTCCTATCCAAATTTAGGCGGCTGACTACCTGGATTTTGCAACATCACTTGCTCTATTTGTTGTTGCCTCATCATAGCTGCCTCTGCCGCTGCTTTCATTTTCTGCTTATCAGTTGAATCACGAGTTACATCACCCAACATAAAGTTAGTAGTCTTCGTAAAAGACTTAATTAGTTTTTCAGGATCTAGTTCTTGTTGAGCCTCTGGCCCTAATGCACTTATAAATGCAGTCCACTCTTTTAAGAACTGTCTTGTGTAATCTTTTGCTACTGTTGTTCTTGCTCCTGTAGCAACAATATCACTATCCTTGATTGGATATGCCATCATCTCGTAATACAGTGTTAGAGAAGGTTCTGGGATATCTGGTAAGTCCTCTAGTTGTAATTGCTTCTTCTCAGCGTCTACCTCTAGTTGCTGTGCCTCTTGCATCATTTGTTGCTTTTGTTGAAGCATTTGATCGTAATACATTTGCTCCATTTGATCTTGCTCTTGTTGACTCGGTGTTACTGCACCTGTCTGTGGATCAATAGCTACTGGACTTGCAGGTGGTGGTGGAATATCAGCCTGCACTGCTTGTTGAATCTCTTGAATACGCTGTAATGTACTCGCTATATCTTTCTTGATTAAATCGTTCTCTACTTGCCTTGCCTTGTAATCATTGTAAAAGTTTTCGTACAATTCTTCGATATTTGAAAAATCTAATATTTTTTGAAATAACTCGTTTTCCTCTAATATAGTCTCTAAGGCATCTCCAGCTAAATCTACACTTTCTTCTAATGCACTCTCTACCTGTACTCGCAATTGCTCTTGCTGACCTTGAATACGCAAAACATAACTCGGTGTTAATAAATCAGTGTCAATGTGATCTACGAACTCACCAACATTTAAACCACCAGCACTTACAGCTTCTCGTACCTCACTTGCACTCGTTCTACTACTAGTAATACCAGCTAATTGTGCTTTCGATAATCCTGAACCACTCTCTACACTGTTAGTTACATAACTATTAACCTTTATGAATTGATCCAATACTTGGTAATATTCAGGTGGGATTATTGCCCTAACATTGAAACCACGATACATTGCACCTGGAACTAAATCCTCTGGTGGCGTTTGATCGTACTCTGCGTCTGGACTTCGCACTAACTCTAATGGTGGATCCTCTAATAAACTCGTTACCCTACCCATTGCACTAAATTGCTGATTTAATAACATTTGATGAGATAAAAATGGAATCAACATTCCTTGATGGAAAAATACTCCTGGTAATGTTGTACCAGCAGAAGCTAATAATATTCCATGATCGAACTCTTTTACATCTACCTCTATCTTTAAAATTAAATTACCGTCCGCATTATCAGGTAAATCTAACTCTACGTCATCTAATAACTCAGGCTGATATGCAAGCGTTATATACACGTTCTCCGCTACAAATGGCTCCTCGCCATCTTTACCCTTTAAATAAATAGATGGAATGTAAATGTCGTAATTACGAACACAACCATAAGGAACTTCGTAATCTAAATCTTCTTGCTTCTTCGTAGATCCTCGCTCTAAAAAATTACTGCTATCACTCTTAGCTCGTAATTGTGATGGAACAATCGCTGAAATGTACTCCTGGTCTAGATCCTCACGCTTTAACATTTTTGTGTATGGAACATCATAACGAACAATTAAATTACTCTGTTGCCATAAGTTTGTTGATGGATATACACTGATGTTACGAATACCTGGAAACTTTATGTCCATGTAATGATCGCTAGTGTTGTAATAATGAACACAACCAGTGTTACCATAAGCAATACACTCAGCTAAACCAATTGAATACTTCTTCTTAAAACCAAAACGATAATTCTCAGTGTTGATTACATTCTTCCATGCCTCGTTTGCATGTGGTAAAAAATCATGCAAACCCCTACGCCTGAAATATGTAGAACTCTTACGCTTTATGTCCATCCACTCACCAGCTAATGGAAAACATGCGTTCTTCGATAATACTACCCAACTGCGATACAACTTTAATAATAATGGCTCGTATAAACTACTAAACTCATCAAATTCTTCTTCCTCGTCCCTTACAGTAGTGTTGTTGACATAATCACTATACTCGATCTCGTCATCTTGCTTAATCGCCCTGTCAACCGCCTCTCGCTTTGTGTCCTGCTCTTGATTATGACTCGTAATGTCCAATAATGGCGTTATGTAATCCATTAATGACTCTAATTGCTCACTACTTAATTTCCTTGAATCAATAATTGTTCCCATTATATCTTCCTGTTAGCTAATAATAAAACCGTTATATCAGTAAAACTCGTTGGCGTTCCTGCTACCGTATACTTTACTCGCACAAAAGTATTCACGTTCTTAAATCCTAAATCGAATTTTTGCTGCAATAAAACATTTGGACTCGAAGTCCCACCAACTACTTGCGTAAATTGACCCACCACACTACCACTAATAGGCACTAAATCTATAGTTCGTATTCGCTCTGGATCTGCAAAATCTCGCTGGTCTGACTCCTCAATTGATATATCTAATGTATCACCACTTACACCTGTCGTACTTGGCATTAACAACATTACCGATAAATCTCGCAAATCTTCCGTTGAATATGCCGTACCCGTAAATGTACCTGTAGCACTTGGGTTAACTCCGTTCAATATTGCATAATTTATATCACTCATAAAAAAAATAAGGCGGGCTGATTAACAGCCCTTCCTCTCCCACTAAATAGATGTGTCCGCTACTGGAACTATATAATCTAAATATACTACTAATGCACCTGCCGTTAAATCAGCCGTACCTACAGTTAATGAAGGTAAACGAATACCTGTCGTAATCTCACTTACATTAGCTGCCGCTCCGTCCTGTATACCGTCATGCGCTCCTGCTGTACCTGCTGTACCAATCGCTGTTGCAGCTAATAATCCTGCCGCATCATCAGTTGGAATGTTTAATGCAATTGTCGCTGAACCACCTGATGTGAACGCTGTCGTTACATAATATAAAGTCTTAACCACTACAGCATTTAATGGTAATGAATCACCACGCAATGATATCTCTCCCTGCGCTCCACCATCTGTTGCAAAATCATAATTTAAAACTGCCCTGCGAACTAATGTATGTGTCGCTCCATCTACTGCTATCCCTGAATCACCAGTGTTTGAATTAATAGTCGTTAAAACATAATTATCCGCACCTGCCGATAAAGATTTAGCAGAATCAGTAGCACCCACAATGTCAGTTACATTCGCACCTATATACTTTTGATCGTTTCTTTTTTCTAAACTCATCTTTATTGCCCTTTTAAAATCAATAAACTATTACAAAATCAGTATATCACTATAATCGTAAATGCCTACGCTTTCTTCTCGCCCTCGGTACATGACCCGTACGAATCTCCTTCGCTACATCTAAATTTGCTGGAAATACATTCACAAATCCATATCCCAAACCATCAAATATATGCTCGTAAAAACCGTCCTTGTAAGGGTTTAAGTCCTTGTAGTTTTGACCCTCTTTTGGCTGCTTGTATATCCAACCAGTACGAAATCCCTCTAATAATAATCCATGCCTGTTCTCCTCTGGAGCATCATAATTTATTAACTCACCACAATCACGAGGAAACATTATACCCATTCCCTCACCAATCTTCTTACTCGCCTTTAAACGGATCGCCATTGCCCTGTCCGCTGGACTCGACTTCCTTCCCATTACACTACGACCCCATACCTTTCGCATCATGTCCCATGCAGTTGCCGCATGACCCTGACCACTTCCGTATCCACCTGCTGGATCTCCATGCAATACATAATTGTCCACTGAACCTGGAAAATACTCCGCTAACCACTCACGACATAATCGCTGAAACTCCTCTGTCTCTATACCACAACCCAATACAACCTTATGAATTAAACAACGACTTAACTCATCTACCTGAAAATATGAAACACTGTTATAATGACCAAAATCACACGTTATGTGCATTGTCCTGTTTGGATTATACATTGCCTTTGAATATGGCTCGCAATGCGTACTCGACTCTACCTCTGGAACTACTGGCTTACCTATCGGTACTGTGAACTTTAATTCGTACTCCTGATCCCATGTGTATACATCTACTCCACTACAACCTGGTAATGGATCTCCGTCTGGTAACGTACCATAACGCTCTGCATGATACCACTCTTCCGTTCGCTTATATGGGTCTGACGTATAATGCAACATCAATACACGCTGGTTCATCTCGTTACGGTATTCCTCTAATCCCTGCATACGTGTTCGCATATCAGTGTTCTTATGCACCTTCTGAACTAAATCCTGAAACTTACTCCCGAACCTCGGAGTACTCACTAATGCAGCTCGACAACCATCTCCCTCTAATGCTGGCTTTAATGACTTTAAATTTAACTCCACGTTGTTCTGAAATGCTAACTCATCATAAAATCCGTTCGTTATCGTTAATCCACGACACTTATCACTACCACTAGGTAATGCCGTTATCTGAGCACCATTATATGGATTGCTCATTCTGTCCGTTCGCAACTCCTGACCATCTCGCAATACTGGATACGGAAAACGCTTGTCCAAAAACTCATACACAGCCTTACACCTGCGCTGTAATACACCCTTAGCCCTGTCCTCATTTATACTCACTATTACATTCTCACTGTATGGTCGGAATATTAATTGATGTACCATTAATGTACTGAATAAATGCGTTGCCATCATTCTACGACTCTTACATAAAACTATTACCTTATTCTCGAAATAACAGTCCAGCACTTCCTTTAAATAACGATACTTTGGAAATAACTTTACTGGATTCTTACTGTCTGCCTCATCTATCGTATATACCTGCTCGCACATCCACTTGAATGGATCGTCCTTCCACTCAGCCATCTTTCGCACCATAAATTCTGGCGTTAATTCCTCATCACTATATAAATAATTGATCTTCATTACTCAATTAACTCTATCTTTTCTTCCGATAACTCTATCGCTGAACCGCTCGTTATCCTCGCCGCTGCGTCCATTACCTGCTGATATACTACATTCACATTCGTTGTATCACCACTAGACTTGTCTGCACCAGTTATCTTTGCATGTAACTCCAATAAACGACAAAAATACTTGATTGCGTCTATGTCCTCTATGTCTGCTCGCTCAAGTATGTTATCTACCATCTCGCTCAGACGTACCAACTTTGGCTGCAATAAACTCATACTCTTTATTTGCTGAACAGATAATGCGCTACTGAACTCTAACTGCATTGCGTCTAATGCCTGACGATTCGCTATCTCTACTCGGTTTCGCAAATCATACTTCTCAATAGCCCTTCGCACTTGATCTAATGTCGTACCTGGAATTGACCTCGCTATGTCTATAGCTCGCTTTCCGTCCACTAAACCCTGAAATATTACCAATAAACGATCGTCATTCGCTCGTATTAAATCGCTCGCTTGCTTCTGCTGCTTTTGCTTGATTCCTAACCTATCGTCTATACTTCTTCCCATAAAACTATGCTACATGCTCGAATGAATACCAGTTCTCACCATTGCTATATACATGCAAATGCTGATAATTCTGGTTCATTACCTTCGATACATGACCGTTTATAGTCTCTGGAATTGGAGCCACTATCGTTACATGATGACTACCCGAAGAACCACTCTCGTCCTTGATTATAAATCCCTGACCCTTCTCAACTGATGACGCAGATGGTAAATTTATCGTCCTTGCTTGCGTTAATGATGTTATTGCTACTAAATAATCCCCCTTTATAGGAGAATAATCCTCGTCAGATACCTCACGCCTTGACATAATTCCACAACGGAAATCACTGTTTAAACGGTTTGACTTCTCTAGATGACCGTAATATGGCTTCTTCCTATCGTTAAATGATCCGACTTCACTTGTGGGTGGATTAGGGGCGACTGACATAATTTAATTATAGCTTAAATCTTAAGATTGAGTGGGTTTAAGATAATATCTGGATTTGGAAAAATTGTATAGATTTTTTGGGTGAAGTAAATACGAAAAGAGAGCTGGGGGCATGGGTAAACATCTTTTCCCATGTAAAGACAGATTTTTTTTTGAGGGTTTTCTCTATCTTTATCAACATAACTCATACTTATCTTGACTTACACCTAAAAAAAAACCCTTTATTTATGCGCTTGTTAAAATAAGATACCTCGTTTTTTTTAATAGGGGGGGTATTATATTAATATTGTAAGGTAATTGTATGAGTCTATTATTCCTAGCTTGACGTATTTTCATAAGTATTTGCGCTTTACGCATTCAGAGGCATTAATTAAATTACTTATCAG
>Ga0208162_1000391_pt1 | contig 25774 bp, 34 predicted proteins | sample CB_VirMetaG_4_FD_184539 | JGI IMG/M metagenome (GOLD analysis project Ga0208162, IMG submission 184539) | Freshwater to marine saline gradient viral communities from Chesapeake Bay - CB_1508_1M Viral MetaG (SPAdes) (version 4) | ecosystem: Environmental > Aquatic > Marine > Coastal | place: USA... | reverse complement strand
TGTTGCTCCTGTTGCTCCTGTTGCTCCATCAGTACCAGCAACGCCAGTAGCTCCTGTTGCTCCGTCGGCACCGGCAACGCCAGTAGCTCCTGTTGCTCCTGTTGCTCCTGTTGCTCCTGTTGCTCCGTCGGCACCGGCAACGCCAGTAGCTCCTGTTGCTCCTGTTGCTCCATCAGTACCAGCAACGCCAGTAGCTCCTGTTGCTCCGTCGGCACCGGCAACACCCGTGGCGCCAGTAGCTCCTGTTGCACCAGCACCGGTGGCTCCAGTATCGCCTTGCGGTCCAGTAGCCCCAGTAGCACCTGTTGCTCCGGTAACGCCTGCACCAGTAGCTCCTGTTGCTCCGTCGGCACCGGCAACGCCAGTAGCGCCAGTAGCGCCAGTGGCACCAGCGCCAGTGGCGCCTGTTGCACCATCAACACCAACTCCCGTAGCACCGGTCGCTCCGTCAGACCCAGTGGCGCCAGTAGCTCCTGTTGCACCAGCTCCTGTTGCACCAGTGGCACCATCAACACCAACTCCAGTAGCTCCTGTGGCGCCTGTTGCACCATCAACACCAACTCCCGTAGCACCAGTAGCTCCGTCGGTACCAGCAACACCCGTAGCCCCTGTAGCTCCGTCGGTACCGGCAACACCCGTAGCTCCTGTTGCACCGTCCGCTCCGGTTGGTCCTTGAATCCCAGTCGCACCAACTCCAGTTGCTCCAGTGGCACCTGTAGCACCTGATGGGCCGCCTGCTGGGCCAGTTTCACCAACGGGGCCGGTTGCGCCCGTTGCACCATCGGTACCAACTCCCGTAGCTCCTGTTGCTCCGTCAACACCAGAAACGCCAGTTGCTCCTGTTGCGCCATCAACACCAATTCCAGCAACACCAGTTGCGCCAGTAACTCCGGGAGACCCCTGCGGACCGGGAGTTGTAACTTTTACAATAACGTCGGAAGTTGCGACTTTTACGCTAACGGTTCCTGATTCTAAACTTGTATTACAGCTCACGTTGTGTATCCCTCTGAAAGGTAAAAAGTACCTTCTAAATAATATTCTGCACGCCCAGATGGATCTGTCAACAATACGTCATAGTAACAGATATTTGGTAGACTTGTTGTATCAGAAGCTGTTAATGCTATTTTAATTTTCCCTTTAAGTAAATCAAGATAAGTTATAGAAAAATCTGCGTATTTAACAGTTCTAGGTCGATCCCACACTTCAGCCGCAGCAGTCCAACCAGTCAAGTCAATAGGATTTGATTCATGGTCTTCAACTTGTAAAATTAAATCGTAAACTACACGTCTTTGCACCGTGTCATCAAATCTGCCAGGGTGGATAGACATGGTATTTTCTTTATTTTGCAGAAATAACAAACGTAACAGTTGGTGAACCTGTTGAAATAGAAACTAAACGTCCTCTAACAGCTTTTAATGGGAAGTTACCAAAAGAGTATCCTGTAGTACCATTTGCAGTAAGCGTTGTATCACCTGAACCCAAATTAAAAAAGTTAGTTCCATCCAGGCTACCTTCAAAACGGACTACAACATTAGTCCCTATAGTTGCAACTGTTACTTGAAAACCTACGTTAGTTGATCCTGCAGTATCCTGGTCACTGACAATACAAGTACTAGTAGTACCAGCGGTAGTCAATGCTGCAGGATAGAAAAAAAGCGTATCAACAAAAATAGCTGCCGTAGTCATTTATCCTGTTTTTTTTCTAAATCAATTTTAACAGCTTCTAACCCTTAACAGAAAGGCTTGATTTAAGCAGCCACTGGAATTTTTTATGGGCTCTGCCACGCTCAACACCGACATCAAGGGTCAGTTGATCGCCCATCTGTTCTGCCATATCAGCCATTTCCTGAAAAGAAATAGCGAGCTGATTATGGTTTGTTGCCAGTTGTTGAATAATAGCTTCCTGATTAAAGCAATCTTCAAGTGGGATTGCAGGAAGCATGGAGTAGATCAGATCTTCAACTGTCTTAGGAGTTGCAATATCCAATGACCTTATATGCTCAGCAACCGTATCAATTCCATCCTGCATCTCCTCATAAATTTCTTGAGTTAGTTTATGCATTGAATAAAACTTACCACCCATTAGATTCCAATGGACAAGCTGAGTCTGGTTGTAGAGATGCACAGAATCCCGCAGACACTGAACTAAGCAGCAGTAACAGTTGTTTGTTTTAGGTGTTTGTTGTTTTGCCATTTTTGTCACCATTTTTCGCGATCGGCCCAATAAGCGGCAGAGCCTTTACCTTTAGCAATGTTTTTTGCATGCCTAGCTTTAAAGCTAGCACGCTTTTGTTTCATTCTTTCCGATTCTCCTTCTTTAGGTTTACCTGCTGTTTCAGCTCCTTGTTCGCCAAAACGAATGATTTTTTCTCCCCCTGGGACATCCTTTCCGCACGCTTTTACGATGTGAGACTTGGTCGGATGATCCGGAGTTCTGACTGGCTTGTTGCACTTCATGTGCTCTTTTGAAAGCCGCTTGGCTTTAGCTCGATCAGCCATGGTCAGACCTTGATTACACCGGCGATGTATTTATCTTTGATCGTATTCCCAACCTTACCGTGTAGGGCTTCGTCACCTGGAGCAGCCTCCCTACCTTCTTTCATTGATTCTGTATCCAGGTAAGAGGCCAGGAATTGTTTTGGGTCAACTTTAGGCTGCGAGCCACCCGCTGGATAGGTCATTATTGAAGAAATCTGAAGGCTCAGTAAACGGTAGTTTTATAGAGCAGGGTTTCTGCTGCATCCACTGTTGTATTTTAACAAGCCTCTCCTCGGAAAAATTCCGATTATCTCTACTAAACCAGACATCCAGAAGATCCGACCCTTTTGACTTGTTGCAGTTAGAGCACGAGCACATCATGTTGTTTCTAACATTTTGCCCGCCTTTATGTTTTGGTAGGATGTGATCAATTGTCGCGCTATCTTGAGTTAGCTGCTGATTACAATAAGCGCATCTCCAGTTCCAAGCTTCAAATATATGCTGTCTAAATTTTTTACGGGCAAGTTTCGGAGTTAAAACAATTAAATTAACTAGAAGATCATGCTCACAGTTAAACATGCTTATTTCTTAACCCTGACAAAAAGTTAAACTACAAACATCCTTGCAAAACAAAGATATGTACTTAACCAGTCAATCAAGAATCAGATCATCTTCTTCTGTTTGATCGCAATCAGCATCCTCTAATAGCTTCAGGAAGTAATGATAAAGCCGTTCTGTAACCCACCTCAAGTCTTCATCAGTTATGTCGCAGATAATTGCATCTAGACGCAACTCTCTTGACGGCTGTTTGATATGGTCAGCAATAAGTTCTAATGCTCGATATCGTCCTTTCGTAAAATCTCCGAGCATCTCTACGCACCTTCAGTGTCTGTTTCTGGAGATTCTTCTACAGAGTTCTTAAGGGTTTCAATCAGCTCTAGGGCGCCTTGCACCTTCAAGTATCCTTCCTTAAGGACGTTGAGTTGAAGTTCCTCAGAGCGAATCTTTGTCATCAGATCCTGTTGTTGCTTTTGGAGGTTAGCTTCGAGTTCGTAGACAACGTTGATCATCGCTTTGCAAGTGGTGTGACCAGGCCAGCAAGGATCTCAATAATCCGGTAAACAATGTTTACTGAAGAGGCCTTACGTGACTCTGGGCTTTTGGTTGTGTTCACGACAAGCATAGCGAGAAAATGCAAATCAATCAAGACCTCAATCAAAGTCTTAATGGTTGTCAGTGTAACCGGAAAATGGAAGTTCATTTTTGTACTTTTTTGAATTCGAGCCAGCACCAGCCGTTAGAGCGGCCTCCGTAAAAGAAGCGGGGATCCATGTTCTTGAAGCTGTACCGCTGGTTTTTGCCTGCCGTGGGACCTGTTTTAGCCCAACCCCCGTTAACCAGATCAAGGCAGCCAAATGGATCTTGCACCAGCCAGTAATCTTTTCCGAAGCCTGTGATGACGATAAAGTGTCCGCCGCCACGGGGCGCATCGACTGGACCGTGGTGAAGTACGCCGGCTACTACGGGTCTACCTTTGAGGATTTCATTTTTCACGTCTGTGGAATCTGCCGACATCGTGAATTTTGCAGTGACTCCAAGGTCTTCCATCGCTTCAAAGTGCGGCGCCCGGTGCGTGGTGTCGCCGTATTTGTTAACGTATTTACCGTAGTCAAGGTCATCGTTGATGCCGGGAACGTCGATGTACTTTAAGCACATAGCGACGGCGCTGGTTTGACATTGACGCCAACCTTCGGGGCCGGTGTCAACCTGGTAGAAATAAGGGAAGTTCCGTAGATAAGTAAGTTCCCCATCTGTGGCGTAAGGACCGACATTGGGCAGGTCATACAAGCCGTCCCAATGTGCGTTATACACCCACCATTGACCCATTTTGTAGCCTAATTCGATCAGAGTGTGATTTCCTTTTCTATCCAGGATGGTGCAATTAGGGATGGCGCGGTTCTGTATGATCTTAGCTTTTTCATTAGGTTTTAGTTCTGCAGCCATCACAGGCTTCTTTTTCAGCATGGTGTGATGACGAGAACGAATCGTTACCGTACCTGTCTTTGCTTTGGGCAGAGGAGAACAAAAAAGTTCAACTTCACGAATGCGCCGCCTGGTCAGACCTTCTAGAACCTTGTTATTAAGCCCTTTATTCCAGCGCGGTAGCTCTTGTTTAACTACGATGAAAGGGTCTTCTTTATTATTTAAGCGCTTTAATAATGTTGAATTTTTAAATGCACTGACTCCAACATTAAAAGAAAAAGATACTAATGCGTCAAATTGATGTTGATTAAGTTCAATCTTTACCGATTCTTTTACTGCATTTTCAAATCGAATTAAATCTTTACGCAATACAACTTCTGCGTGTTGATGATCGATCTTCTGACCGAGTACAACTTCAGGCCCTGTGTGCCCGTAGCCAATCGTAGGAACACCTACAGAATCTAAATATGAAGTCAACCGCAAACCTTCCAGCGACTTAATTAGATCTACGCCAGAACGAGAAGTTTTCATTTATTTACCTCCTGGTACTTTTATTGTACTCAGAAGTAGACTCAATTAGCTTTTGTAATTAAATGGTTTAGGTTCAAACGGATCTGGCTTGCCAGAGCAGATTGCTACGGCCCTCCTGTAGTACTGATTATCTGTTTTACCGGCAGCTTCTAAAGCTTCTTTTATTTTCCGCCAGTTATCCAGATCAGTCATTAGTCAAGAACGTAGATGTTATCCAATCGGCCAGCTACCAGTGTTTCTGCAAATTCCGCCAGATCTTCTTCATCAAACGTACCAGTAGAAAGGATGGCAGTGATGCTGTGGTCTGCCCGGCGCTGCAGCGAGAAGTTGTATTGGCCGGGGGAGATTGCCATATCAGCAGTTTAGCCGCTTAAGCCCACGGTAGGCCAGCGGCTTTAGTGGGCGCGTGTTGTTCATCCAGTTGAGCCTGAAGGGCTGCTTCAATTTCCGCCACCTTTTCGTCGCCGCCGAGACGTTCCTTCACCCAGCCGATGACGATCTCGGGAGTGAGGTTGGCGTAGGGGATGATACTATCAGGGTCGGGTGGTTCTAGACCAATAGAGCCATAGGCGCCAGCAGAGTAGGTGCCGTCGTTGGCATCTACGGTGTAGTGGGCGGTGTAAACGATGCCGTCAGCGGTGTGGCGCTCAAGATTGGCGATGTTCCAAGTAGTGGTAGTGGTCATGAGAAGATCAGCGGTGGGACAATTGTAACAGGAGACTAGGCGCTTTGTAACGCTGCAACAGCGGCTTCAAGGGTTTCGATCTTGGTGATGGCCTCTTGCAACGCAGCGGTCAGCAGTGGCACCAGCTTGGACTGGTCGATGCCTTGGTAGATGGGATTGCCATCGTCATCGACAGCATCCTTTTCGCCAGTGACGCACTCAGGGACGACGGCTTGCGCTTCGTGTGCGATGAAGCCGTCAACAGTCTTGTCGGGGTCCGCGATGAAGTTGAAACGGTGAACAGGAATCTGCTGAATGCGATCAATCGCGCCAGTCAGCGGGACGACATTTTCCTTCAGGCGGTAGTCGGAGGAAGTGTTGTAAGAAGTTGCGCTGCCATCAATTGTAATATTACCAACAAAACCATTCGGGTTGTAAAATGCCATCAAAACATTTGAAGCGGTACTAGAAGTAGAGGTAATCAGCACCGAACGACCGTTTGATTGTGGAATAAATCCAGCTCCAGCAACAGAGGCTGATGGAACTGCTGTGCAGCCAAATAGTGTATCTCCCGATTGAGTAATCCTCACCCGCTCCGTAGGGCTGCTCGCTCCATCGGCAGTGGTAGAAAAAACAAGCCTGCCTGGCATGTCGTCAGCGCCGGGGGTGCCGTCTACTTCTGCAAAAATAGCTGCGCCAATGCACTCAATATCAGTGCCATCTGCGCCAGCAAAATAGATATTTCCCAGCTCGTCTCCATTTTGAACAACTGTTACGCTACCAACTGTGCCACCGCGGGATTTGCCGAGCGTGATAAATGGACCGGTACTATCAGCGGTTCTATTGGTAATTAGCGAAAGTCCAAGAGAGTTATTTCCAGTCTCTAATTGAAGATTTGGTTGGTGAACATACGTAAGGCCGTCAATGACTTCACGAACAGTACGCGCAGTAGACGTGCCCACCAGCAGCCTGCCGGCGCTGTCAATTCGCATCTTTTCAGATAACGTGACAGTAGAAGACTCTATTGCATTAGTTGGTAAAGTGGTTGTTGAAAATGCTAAGTAGTGATTTGAAGTAGCGCCCCCGGCGCCCACCCCGCTAGTAAGTCTGAAACCAGATTCGATCTCATAGTTTTTTGATCCAAAATTAACTAAATCTAAATAAGCTTCACTTGCTAAATCGTAATTATTTGAAACAACGCGAAGTCCATTTTTGGCCGTAAGATTAGCAGTTTGAACTACCAAACTGCAGCTATCTGATCCCGACCCGGCAAAGTAGCCGCCGTTATCACCAACAGCAAGTTTTGCTTTAGGATCAGTAGTCCCAATCCCCACGTTGCCTCCATAGGTTATTCTCATCTTTTCAGTCAATGAGTTTCCACCCAGCGTTAAAAACGCAAGATCTCCGTCATATTGACTTCTGTCAGAATATCGATCAATACCACTGACTGCAGCCACGGGGAATGCAAGCTCGCCTGAACTTCCGCCAACCGCAAGATTTAGAACAGCGGAAGCACCAGAGCTTTTGAATGCATTGTTGAAGATGCGAGAGGCGCCATTTACATCAAGCGCATACCCGGGACTACTCGTTCCAATCCCCACGCGGCCGGAGCTGTCGATGCGGAGGCGTTCGGTGCCGCCGATAGCAAACCCTAGCTGGGAACCGTTTAACGTAAGGGGCTGATAGGAGCCAAAGAAGGTTTGATCTACACCATGAATGGTTGAGCCTGTCAAACCATACGCAATTCCATTGTCAATTCGCAATCCATAAGCGCTGCCATCTGAGACGCCAAAGTTGGTGCCAGCGCTACCAACCACATGGAGTTTGATCCCAGGACTACTCGTTCCAATCCCCACGCGGCCGGAGCTGTCAACAAATAACCGGCCCGTGCCGCCTGTGCTGACTGCTAGTTGGTCTGCACCAGGGCTATAGATGCCAGTGTTGGTGTCGCCGTCAAAAGTGAGTGCAGGCGCTGATGCGGTACCGCTTTGCATTTGCAGTATCGCACCAGCAAGTAAGTTTCCTGGAATTGCAACTGCACCAGCAGAATCAATCGTTATTCGTGCAACACCTCCGGTTACCAGGGAAAGCTGATCAGGGCCGGGGCTGAAGAAACCAGTGTTGGGATCGTTAAGAAATTTTAAAGAACAATTGGATAGAGTTCCGAGGCTCAGGGCTGAGTTGACTCCGCTTTCCAGCATCAGCGGATAACCGCCAACCTGGATAGCATCGTGAACGACACAGACGTGCTTTGTCAGGTCAACCGTAATCTCACCACTGGCGCCAGTAAAGCTTGCTGTGTCAGCAGTGGTTCCCCTTCTGAATTGTACCTGAGTCGCCATTTATAATGCTGAGTTAAGTAGCGCCAATTTGTATTATAGGTTGTTAAATCCCTTAGAATTATAACAAAGAAACAAAAGTTGCATGACGCCAGAAATTATTATCGCTATTCTTTCTGGTGGCGCTGGAGCTTTTGCTGGCCTGTCAAGGGCGCTGTCAAATTTCATATCCAAGATTGACGGAAAATTTGATAAGATCAAAAAAGATATCGATGACCTTGAGGACAGGGTGATCAGAGACTATGTGCTGAAAGAGGATTTCCTTAGGGAGCTACAGTCCCTGCACAATAAGTTGGATCGTATTCTAGAGCACATCCTCATGAGCGCACCGCGCAATTAAATTGCAATCCAAGATGTAGTTGCTAGATCGTACATAAACAACCCTGGTATTAGCTTGTCATAATGAAGTTGCCCATCAACTGGATTTGAAGGTTTACCATTACTGTTCGATGCCACGGCTTTAGGTGTCACCCAGGTAGTACCATTAAACAGCTTGTGGATCTGTGTACTTGCTGTGTCAAGCCAGGATTCACCCAGACTGTTTAGCGTGTAACCAATGGGGGAAGTGTTTGGTGCTGTGGTGCCGATATAGGTAGGACCGACCTTAACCAAGCCAGTGGAAGGAGACGAAGTACTATCAGCGAAGAATAGGCCGGGTTCAGTAGGGTTGATGTTAACTGCAAGCTCCCCGCTGCCTAATCGAATTGGAAAAGGGCGATCACTTAAAAGAGCGGAGCGTCGGCTTAAGACCTGAACAGCCATGATTATGTATTGATATAGAAACCAGAATTTACAAGTGTGTCCTGAGCTGTAATAGGACTGTAGGTTTCACAATCAATTGTACTTGTTTGTGACGCCGAAGCAACTGAAATGCCATTTATATATTCGTCACCATCAACAAGACCAAATTCAAAACCTGACACATAGTTTGTAAGTGGTTGATCTAACAAACCAAATTTTACATCTTGCAGCACGGTTGGGCTTAGGTTCAACAACGTACTCAACATTGAAATCATTCGGTTTGTTTTGTTGGCCAGGGGTGCATTTCTGTCAAGCTGCCCAGACGGATTCCTTTTAATTGAATCTGTCAACAATGAAGTAATGAGCTGAGGGTCAAAGTCTGCGATTGCTTCTGGCAAATTAGCAGATCCAGTAATTTCCTTGGAGCCGATCCACCTTGCGCCTTTCTCCAACATAATTAAACGTTCTGCAGCTTCTTTTACTTTTAGTTTTTCTTTTTCAAAATTACGGTAAAAGCTATCTAAGTCATCACCGATTGGTTTATCGCTTGGTTCAAGAATCCAATCAGCAATAAACTCATGCTCTCTTAAATTACCAACAGCACAATAACCTGATGTTGTTTCACTGAATGGATAAACAACTGTAAATGAATCTTTATTTACAACGCTGGTTACTGTATATTGACCAGAGGCAGCCGACCCGCTTGTAAAATTTAATTGTACTTTAGTGTTTGCAAGGAGACCATGGTCAGGGGCATCAATTGTAATGGTTGCTCCAGTTTGTGTATATTTAGCATTGAGGGCAATTGATTTATTTCCTTCGTCGTGAAACAAAGAAAACATGGAGGCATAGATATGTTTACACCAGCGGATCTGATAGTACATCAGATTTGAATATGACGTTTCTTTAGTATCCTTGTACGTAGGTAGTTGATAAAAATTGTTCACTGAAATATAGCCAAGATCACTAAAGGAACCTGGGCTATCTCGCAAGTCATTAAGAGTGCCGTTTTTATTTAAAGTTTCTCCTGGTTTGGTGGAAGTAATGGCAGTAACAGGGAAACGTCTGTTTCGAACTTCTTCATAAAGATTATATCCAGACCTGCGAATGAAATCCTGACAGCTACATTGCCACCGTAATTCTGTAGTCAAAAACCTTCCAACCTGGAAACCCCTGTGGGCTGGTACAACAGTATCGGTTATCCCGGCTGTTGTTGTAGATCCATAACTATCTTCTCTTTGGAAGATCAACTCATTTGTTGCTACGTCAGTACCTGTGACTGTGTAGCCAACGTAATCATCGTAGCGATAGCCCTTGATTAACCTGGTGACAGTTAGGTTGCCAGAGGTTGAACCGCTGCCTAATGTAGTGATCTGGAAATCTGTAGCATTTAATACAGTTATGTCGTATTGACCGGACGGGACAGCGCCACTGGCTACAGAAACAAAGACTCTGTTGCCAGAGGATAGGCCGTGGTCTGCGCCACAGGTTACAGTTACTGTTGAACCTGTTCGGCTGTAGGTAGCTGCGACTCCGGGGTCTTTTTCGATCACACGATCCGCCAGGCGCTCACCAGTAAAAGATAGGGCTGGTACTGGTATGGATCTTAGCCTGACGCGTGTTGTTGTCCAGCGCGGGTCGCTGAATGGGGTTGACAGGTAGGCGATAACATTACCCCCTGTCGTAGCTGGCGACGAAGCAGTAACAGTAAAAGTGGAGTCTGTTTTACTTACAACAGGTAATGTATTATCAACCCCGGCTCCAGTAAGAAAATTCAAGTAAATATTTTCACCAACGAAGAATCCGTGGTTTGCTTTTGTGACGGTTATAGTCGTGCCCGACTGAGTGTACGTACCAGAAACAGGCGCTCCTAAGTAGCGGACAGCTAGTATGGGCAATCCAAAATCATAGAAGTTAAACGAATTTGCATCACGCATTCCTACTATCTGCTCGCCAGTCTCCTGAGCAGCAGAAGGGAATGTAAATACTCTTACAGGAATAAAAACTCCAGGGAACTGCTGGAATGAGCAGTACAGTCTGTAGTCGCCCCGACTGTTCCGCTCATCTGCAAAGGATCCGAGCACACTTTGAGTGATAGTGTACAGTTCGTAACCACGTCGCCACCTGGCCCAAAGAGAATTGTTATCGTAATAACGAATTCGGCTCTTAATGCTGCTATCTATTGGCGTGAACTTAAACGGATTTGATTCTATATTTACTTTTCTTCTGGTGCGTTCTGCATCGTCAAATCCAGAAAAAGGTTTGCCGCCAGGGTTTGATTTACCTGGAAAGCCGAAACTGCCGGAATTGAATGCCATTCCGGATCATCAATAGTATCCGGCTTGTACGTTGACGTAGAATCCGTTGGTCAGCGCAGAGGCTCCACTGGCAGCAACATAAAGTGATTGACCTTTCCGCATCATCAACCCACGCATCTTGGGAGCAGTAGTAGTTGCAGCAGATCCAGCTTGAACAACAGGGTGGTTGATCAAAGGTAGCACACCGCTTGCACTTAAGCTGTATGTCAAGTTCTCGTAAGTAGCAGGAATACTAACTACAAACAACGGAGAAAACTGAGTTGTTGAAGTAATTGACGTTGCACTTGCCAAGTAGAAACAAAAGTCAAGAGGCAAATAAACATTAACATTACCAGTGATAGGACCAGAGATAGACGTAGCTGTCGTACCGGTAAACGTTGTTGGCGTCACGCCTGTTACGGTAATAATTTCGTCAACAGGAACAGCGCCGGAGCTGTAGCTCGTGTAGTCCAGGACAACGTCTTGTCCTATCTGCGCATTATGGCCACCGGCAATTGTAACAACTACCTCGGTCGAGTTAGCTGAGTACGTGCCAGTTGTTGCAGTTTTTGCATCAATTGCATTAATAGTACGCTTTGAATATTGAAACCAAATTTCGTCAACATAAGCGCCACTGATTGATGTATCCGTCAATGCAGCATCAACGTCGAACACCTTGGTGGCATTACCAGTAGCGGTAGGGGCTAGGTTCGTAGAGAACGCTTGGCCCGATGCCACAGTTACCAAGGTGCTTGTAAGAGCTGGGCGGTCAACCAACAGCGGTTGCTTGTTAGAAGCTGAACTAGACAAGGTACTCTACGCCTTCAATTTTTTGATTCTAACGCAAACAACCTTATTGGAGGTAGGGGGTACGAAGCTCAGCGTTGCCCTCCAGGGGCAGGGGTTCAGCGGCTTCCTCTCCGGTAGAGAAGAACGCCTGCATTGCATCTCCAGCCATGCGCGGTCCCCCACGACTGCCACCTTTGATGCCGGGTCCTGTTGACGCTTGCAGGGGCCGCTCGTAGGGATAGGTGTTCTTATAGAGACCCATCAGATAACCTAAGTTCGATTTCAGATCTTCTGCAGCAGGGCCTCCCGATTTGGGAGTCCAGTCAGAGGCTGAATACTTCCTCGGACCTAGTTTATTAAAACTCCCCAGTCTGCGCATAATTAGGTAGCTGTCGCTGCTGTCAATGCTTTAAAGATTTGATCTTGGGAGAGAAGACTACTTTGCTCAGGCTGTTGAGTAAGTTGCTGCGCCAGAAAGTTAGAAAGGAAGTCCTGAGAGGTTGGCTGCTTTTCTTTCCGCCCGCGCATATAGATATTGTAGGTGATCGGTACGCCGCCAAAGGTTTGCTGCTGCGGCTGGGCCTTAGCAATCTGTTGAGTCTGTGGCTGACCACCAACAGTAGTTTCTTTACCGCCCTTGGTATGCAGCAGGCGAACCTCATAGCCTTCTGGGGTTGTGATGCTGCCGTAACCGCTGCCGGGTTTGAATGTTCCCGGTCCTTCCCAGAACAACTGTTCGCCACCAGCAATCCCATAGTCGATTCCTTTGTGGTCGGTAGAGGCCCCAGCAGTAGGGGCCTTCCTCGGACCGAATCCAGATGTGATCTGGTAAGGAGTCATCCAGCTACCCCCCTCTTGTTTGTAAAGCGGAGTGCGAGATTTACCGATCTTGAGGCGTTGCAGTCCAGATCGCCAAGTTGCGGGATTGATGTACTGTCCGTCTTTGAGAACACGAACATCAAGGTGCGGTCCAGTTGTTGGGAGTACATCTTCTCCTGGCTTGGCTACATAGCCAACCTGCATTATTGACGCCATGGATTCAAACCAAAGTCGTAGTCAGGTGCGGTGACCGCCGCAGAAGTTAAAGCTGATGCGATTTCAGCCGGACTGTACCTTTGCCTTTCTGGTTTTTGGATTATTTTCTGCAAGAAATCCATTGGATCTCGTTGCATCGGTTGATCAGATTCGTCAACGTAGATGTTGTATGTGATCCCACCAGGAGTCTGAGCTGTTGCCGTCTGCTGCTGTTGTTGAGGTTTAGGCGCCTGTCCAGTCTGACCAGGTTGACTGGGAAGTCCCTTAAGGGCCTGCTGGGCCTGGGGTAGAAACTCTTTGTACTTGCCGCTCTTGTAAACAGACCAGGCGCCGAGACCCTGGCTACCGAGAATACGTTTGGCAGCTCTTACGTTGGTCTGCGGGTCAAACAGTTCTTTCTCGCTCTTAAGTCCGAACTCCTTCATCCTGGCAGGACCAAGGCCGCCATACATGTTCACTTGGAACAGGCCATACGACTTGTCCAGGCCAGTAGGATTGAAGGCTTGGGGGCGACCGCCAGATTCTGCCATGGCGATTGCCGTCATGGTTGGAATTTTCTCTTTGGGGAATCCCTGCTGCTGGAGCAGAGAAGCAATCTGTTGAGCGTTCAGGGATGACATGATTGCGCTTGAAGTTCTGTTGCTAGCGGAAGCTGTTTGCGAGCATAAGTCGAGTGCCAACAGCAACGTCAGCGGGGCCAGGAAGAGCTTGAATGAATTCAGAGCCTTCCCGATTGAATCGATACCTTGCTTGTTCTGGATTCCTGTAGTTAGGAACATAAAGATGTAGGGCTAATCGATCCGTCTCGTACAAGTAGATTGCCGTCCAGGTCTTCAGCGTTTCCCTGAAGTCTGAAGTTGCAATCGTCCGGTCAACATCACCTGCGATGCTTTCTAAACGATTACGAGGAACTGAATTATTATTAACGCTGCCAGTCATATCGGTGCGCTTTTCTGCTTCGTCGCACCGACTGATTTGTTCGACAATCTTGGAGTACCAGAACGAATCTGGGATGTTGTTGACAGCTTCTTCCAATCGGGCAAGGTCGCCAGCAGGTATTGATGTAGTGTTATACCCGAGGTGCCAGCGGACTTTAGATTGTAAAAAAGTGTCGAGTTGCATTACTTGTGAGAATGCGTTATAGGCGCAACATACTCTGCGCCAAATAACACATTAGCACGCGCAAATTATTAGTCGACTCGGACCAGATTATCCTTAAAGATTTCTTCCCAGTCAACACGCTTAATTGACGTCAGTTGATCTAGACGCTGGAAGCGTTCACCAGGCAGGGAGCTTTGTAGATCTTTGATGTCGCGGGCTGTTTTCAGGCCGACACCAGGGAGGCGCTCTGCGATTTGCCTGGCGCTGGCATTGTTGACGTTAATGCCAGGATCAGCGGGGAACGTATCCTTTGTTGTCAGCTTGGCGTCTTTTACGCCTTCTGATTTAAGCTCAGCCGTAAGCTTTTCTTCGTTTTTAATTTTTTCAGTGGTTGCTTCTAGGTGCGGAACCAAGCTGCTTTCCTCCACGTACAGGACTTCATCCTGCGAGTCCAGGCACATGACGATGCCTTCTCCGTGCTTGGAAACAACTTCAACAAGGCCGCCAGTCAATCGGTAGCGATAGAGCATAAATAGTTCTCAGTCTTTGCCTAGCTTAACAACATCAACCTTTGTAGGCAATAAAAAAGGCGGGCCGTTAGACCCGCCGTTATTCAGTTCAGAATGATCAGCTATCAGTGCCGCCGAGTTGCGAAGCAAAATCGACGAAACCTTGGATGTCATTCCAGGATGCAGCAGCAGCCGGACGCAGGTAGTTCACGCGGCACACGAGGTAAGCCGCCTGGCCAGCGTCAGACGCAGCTTGGCTAATGAACACGCCGTCACCGGTGACAGTGGTGTCAGTGATGGCATCGACGTTGAACACCCGGTAAGTAACGTCAGACGTTACTCGATACATCATCGAGTTAGCAGCGTTACCGGTAACAATCGGGCTAGCAACAACGGACCAGAACGGCAGGTCGCCGGTCGTGGTGTCGCTGGTACCTTGGGCAATGCCCGTAGCACCGATGGTCAGGGATGCTGATGCGCAAGAAAGACCGCTCAGTTGGGTAGCGGGCACACCAAGAGGTACGCCAGCGTTGTTCGGACCCAGGAGCAGAAGCTCGGTATCCGTACCACCCACATCGGCAGTGACAGGCGAGGCGGGGAAGCCAGCCAGACCACCAGCAGGTAGGTCTTGAGCCACGGCAATAGAAGCGCCGTAGATGTAAGAGGGACGCGCAGCGCTGGCCTGCACCACAAGAGAGGTGCGGTTGTCACGCACTCGGTCGTCAGGACGACGATCAGGAGACGGAACAATGATGTCGAAGCTCTTGAATGAAGCTTTGGTGGCGGCAAGATTATCAATCTTGACGTAACCAATCATTTCATAGGCTTCAACGCCAGGCCAACCGTAAACACCTTCGGTGTTGTACGAAGAAAGGCGATTAATCTGATTACCGGGCTGCAGAACAGCACCGGCTTCTTCTTTGTAAGCAGCCATTAGTAGTTACCTCCTTCCTCAAACGATAGTGAATGCAGCGGTAATGAAGTCCTTGTTCAGGTTCGCAAAACCGGCGTACAGTTGCCAAATCAGAATGATAAAGCGGCTGAAGTCGTCGTTGTTGTTGATAAGAACTTGAGCATTGGGACCACCAATACCGACGCCCACGGCCTGAGGGCCAAAGAAAAGGGCGGGAGGAGTGGAGTGAGAAATTTCACCACCACCGTCTGCAATGTTGACAGTAATGGTTTTTTCTGCGAAGTTAGTTGATTCGAAGAAGCGGACTCCTTCAAATACAAAACCAGACGGCATTACGGGCTCGCCCGCAACAAATTGTGCTTGGCCAAACTGACCGCCGCCATAGATAGCAGCGTTTGGAGCCATCATACCCATGAGGGGATTCGGTTGGCCCATGCCAGGATAGCGAGCAACTTCGCGGAAGCCTTGGTCAGCACGCAGATCCTTCATGAAAGAGGGATCAGCAATGCAACGGTAGTAGCCGTCAGCAAAAACTGGTGTGTTGCGCTTACGAAGCTGTTTGACAACTTCAAGCAAGTCAGTTTTCACGTTGAACTTATAACGCTCTGAAGCATATTCAGTAGCAGAATAAGCAGTCAGTGTAGTTGCGTTGGTCTTAACTTTACCGTTCGGGTAGTAGTAACCACCTTGGGTGTCAGAAGCCGCACCGCGAGCTTCAGACTTTGCAAATTCATCCAGGAAGACGCGATCGCGCCAGCGGCGATAGTCGTCCAGGAGGGTCAGCGAACCGATGGATTGGTGGAACATATTAAGGTTCCCACTATCCAGCAGCAGACGCTGAGCAGTCATCAGAGTCTCGCGAGCAATTTTGAAAGTACTCGGGAGGTTAGCGTTATTAGGATCAGCAGGACCTGTATATTCCCTAAGAGAGACAAGGACCTTATCCTTTACGATCGAACGGCTGTTAGCAGTACCGATCGTTTGATCTTGAGTCCGCTCACGCTGGGTTTTCGTACCGGGAGCTCCCCAGAAACGATAACGGTCAAGTTGAACGGTCTGACCAGGTTGCTTAGTAAAATCGTGAACAACTACGGGTTCCGCAGCCATCTCAACGATGTAGGCCGGGTGAGGGCGGTATAGCTCTGCACCTAGCAGTTTAGGAAAATCGTTATCAATGAACATGTTGGTATTACAGCGTAATTTTTAGCTGATACCAGGATCTAAAAGATCCATGGTAGTAATTGACAAAGAACTGGAAAATTTATTCAGTTTTCAAGGTTCGTGCCATTACTGGCCTGGAACTTTCGTCCCATTAAAAAAATTATAGCAACAGTTTATCAATCCCAATTAATAAGTTAGCCGCCAGTCATCTGAGGAGCGTTGTAACCGGGCAGCATATTGCCAGGGGTGTAGGGGCTAGGAACCATCGTACCCAAGGCGCGATAGGGGTTGATGTAGCCGTCTGCAGGCTGCATGGATACGTTCACTGCACCTACTTCGGGGTTGATGCCAGGGGTCACGCCAGGGAGCATCTGCATCTGGGCAGCTTCCTTTGGAGCACTCTTCTTGCGGCTCTTAGATTTTTTAACTGCGCTCTTAGCTTTTGCTTTGTCCATTGAGATTACTTTTTACGAGAAGCGGGCGGTTGAATGGACATTGGAAGCTGTCCAGTAAGTGGCATTCCCTTCATTAAATTATATTGCTCATTCATTGAGATCTGGTTTTGTATTATCTCAGCAGACCGTAGGAACTGGGGCGTCAGCAGTCCATTACGGGGTAGAGGCGAACCGGGAAGATTAAGTTTCAAGTAGGCGGCGTCAAGATCCTGTGGCATACGGGGTTGCGGTGCATTGGCTTGACCAACGACAGGTGCGCCACCAGCCATACGGATTGCTAGATATTGATCGCTATTGCCGTACCCAACTTGTTGAGCGACATCTGTGGCACCAAAACCGATCAAAGCAGGGGAGCCAATCGGACCACCTGCCGTACCAAAACCAGACAAAAAGCTGCTTGCCTTGTCCCTGGTACTAGACTTTTTTGATGTCATTGTCTATATAAAATAAATAAATAAATAAGGGGAGCTATGTGCTACCCCTTATTTTACATTTAGCTGTTTTACGGATAAGTGGTATTTATCCGTAATCCTGATATCATTCCATTACCAGGAGCTTCTGGCGGAAGACTTCAGGGTTGGCTGCAGCCTGGTTCAGATAGCGCCAGGCGTTAGCGGGGTCACGATCTGCCAGGGAGCCGAAGCTGTTCCAGAAGTCAGCGGGGTTACCGGCAACTTGGGGCTGAGGAGGAACGGGCATCTCAGGCCGCTGGGGAGCGGCAGGAACCTGGAACTGTTGACCAGCGGTGCGGATCATCTGGGGCTGGGCAGGAGCCTCATCAGCCACAGGGTAGGGACCGTTCTCACCGAAGAATTCACAGGTGTAATCGGCCAGTACATCCGGATCGGTCAGGATGGTCTCGTAAGACTTGTGCTCACCGGAAAGTTCCTGCAGAAGGCTAACAGCTTCCATCAACTGTTGATTAGTGGTGATCAGCGAATCTTCCAGTTGACAGGCGTAATTGTTGAGGATAGCGGGAACATCGGCACCGAAGTGGTCGATGACCTGCAGACTGGCTTCACTTACGCCGTTTGCTTGGAGTTGCTCCCTTGTCAGTTCCTGCGAAGTTTGGGAATAGCCGCTGGAGTAGGCCGGGTTGCTGTTGATCCCAGGCAAAGAGGTCGGCATCCCCGCGTTGTTGTACTGGGGAGCCAGTGGGGAATCGTAGTTGACCGGTGCGACTGTTTGGTTCGCGCCTGATTGTTGACCCTGGAATGGGAATTGGACGGGCGAACTCAGGAGCCCCACCACCCGATTGAACGCCTCCTTGTACGGATTCTCCTGAGGTTGGGGCGCCTGGGGCGCTTGGGGGTAGTACTGTGTAGGGTTGGATTGGTAGTTGCTCACCCCCATCTGGGCCTGGGTTTGAGGGGCTGGGACCACCGCTTGTTGGTAAGGTGCCACCCATTGGGAATTGGTTGAGACCGCCGGAGCCTGCGCTGCCGTCTGGGCTACTTGGGCCGCGTAGCTGATCGGCTGGGTCGGGGATGCTTGGGGTGCCGATTGGATCTGCACTGCGGTATCTGCCTGCATAGGTTACCTCTTTTTGTAGGCTTTCGAGAGTTCGGTAAAGGAAGGGGGTGAGATCAAGTCTCGGGTCCGCAGCCATTGGAAGATTTGGTTGCTGCGGGTGCGGTGTCCGCATTTCTTGATTGATTAAATCAATGAATGCAGAGTAAGCCCTCTGTACTTCCCCCACCATTCGGAATGGGAAACCGGAGAGCATTCCCGCGATTTCGTCATCCGTTTTAGAAGGGAATAAATACTTCAGTGCTTCAATGCTATCAACACCTAATTCTTGTAGGTTTCTTGTGAAGATAGATTGGTTAAGTTTGTCTTGTGCGGTGTCTTCATATACGGGGCCCATCCACCTCCAATTGACCTGGCGATCACCATCTGGGGCTAGGCCAAGGACGCCATCAGGAATCTCTTTTGTCTCCAAAGCAGTATCAATTGCCTTTTGTAATTTCTTTTCGTAAGTTGTTTTTTGCTTTTCATATTTAACCATCAGGTCTTTGTCGTCTGTATCCTCCGGAGGGGTGGGATACTTAATGCCTGATGCGTATGCCAGAGATTTACGGAAGATCTGTTCCTCCTGAAAGATCATTAGCTCAAAGCATTTACAAATTCCATAGGTATAAAGTTGCAAACACTTTTTCTTTGCAGTTGCACTTACACGACCATAAGCTGATTTGATTTCAGTAGCTGTGACATTTGTAATACTGAGGTCATCGATTCCTCCCAGGGCAAGCCGAATCTCACTGCGAAGCTGTTCAGCGTATCGAGCCTGATCGGTACTAACAGCGTTGGGCGTAATAAAGCCGACACGATCGGTTGGCTCCAGGTTGGCAATGACCCTCGGAACCCGCATGCCTGAGCCTGGCTTACCGATGTAGCCAGGGGAGTTACGGGTGACGTTGTCCTGTTTGTACGTGGAGCTGGACAGAAAGAATTCAGATTGGAAGCCAGACTGACTGGAAATGCTGGGGCGCTGAGCAACATCAGAATCATTGTTTTCAATGATGTCTTGTTTGGGCCTGGAAGACAGAAGTGTTGGGTTACCGAAAAAAGAAAGGTTGGCTCGGATGTTTTTAACCATCTCGTCATGAGCTACAATCTGATTAGCCATCCAATCAAACTCACCGACCCCTTCTGTTCCAAAAGCGTCCGGGTTGTTGAAGACTTCAACGCACGGAATAAATTCCATGGTGTTGACAACAGTCTTCTTGTCCATGATGCCGAACTCCATTGCCGGCATATCAAACGTAATCTCTTGCTCGCTGTGGAACTCCTCAATCTCAGAAGCCGTGATCCGCAAACGCATGTACCGCTTATCCGTGTTTAGCCCGACTCCCTGGAATCCACGGGATGCCCGAACCTTGTACGCATAGATGATGATGACTTCTTCCAGGTCACCGTCTGGTGAGTAGTACGTTCTATAGGAATCTTTATCGAACCAGTAGAGACGATAGGTTTTTTTTGTTGGCCGAATATAGAAAAGACCTTTGCCGTAACACAGGAATCGATCCCAGATTGAGTCTAGCCTGGCGTCAAGCTTATTAAACTTGATAACTTGCTGAATAAAGTCAAACCGCTGAGTACCAAAGTTATCTTGATTTGGGTAAAACTCAACACCCTGTCTTATCCCAAACATCCTGAGCTGCGACAAGTGGGCATTCACCAACATGGTGTCAGCTACGCCACTTCCGTCTCGGTTTACAACCGATTTAAGGATATCATCAATTATGGTTTTGGTGCTGTCGCTCATTTAGTTTGCCCAAGGCAGTTAGTCAATATCGTAGCCAGCTCCTACTCGTTTTAGCGTAATGATGTCGTCTTCCACTTCCAACTCAAACCGTTCGTTGGGTTGAAGAGCCATGTCGTGACACAACTCATCGGGGAGAGGAATGACGGCGGATCCGTAAGCATCCTGCTCAAGCTCTACGTCGTAATAGCTGGTAGACATTGCTATGTGATTTCTTTAGTTTAAATCTTCAATACTCTAACTGCAATGCTCCTCTGGTCATTAAACCAGTGCAAAGCCAAACAAGAGCGTCAACAGCGTCGTCGTGAGAGGTAACTCCAAAGTTAAGAATCTCCTCAGTCAGCGCAGTAAACTTCCTGTATTTGTTGAAGATTATGTTGTGTTGTTCGAATAAACCCATAATTCCTCGGAACCTGGCAACCTTGTCTCCACGGAAACCTTTAACTGGATGCCAGTTTATATTGTAAAGTCCGTGATCTCCAAGACAGATTCGTTTAAAGTCTGCTTCCAGGGAAGCCTGGTATGCAACAGCCTCTGACCAAATTTCAACTTGGTTACCAGTGGGAAAATACTGGCCATTGTTTTTATGGACAATACCCCACTCCTCCATCATTTCCATTAAAGCTTCTAGCTTCTCCAGATTTCCCATAATTCTAATTCTTTTGAAATCGATAATGTGAATCTTGTTACCAACACGTCCACCCATAACAAAGACTGTGTAGTCGTTACGTTCCCTGATGCCAGCAGATAGGTCTACGCCAACGCCGATGCAATCGAATTGAGTTGCAATTTCTCCTTTGACAATTAGGTCCGGAGTCAGCGACAGCTCACTGGTCTGAACAATTTGGTTTTGGTACTGAAAGCTGAATGCGATAGGAGCTTGCCTGCGACGTTCCTGCAGATACTCAAGCGACCACATATCAGGCCAGTACGAATGTTCGTCTCCATGTTCATCAATAGAGACTGCAGACTGGACAACCTGAACCCAGTTATTAGCCGGGATAAATGTTGTTGAGTGTATATCGTCGTGGCGAAAACGCGTACCTAAACATATAGCCCTACCTCCTTCAAACATGGTTGGAACAATAACTGAATTCCAGTTATCTTCCATGGCCAGGCGGACTTCCCTGTTTTTTATATCCTCAGAGCTTTTCACCACGTCGTCCAAGACACATAATTGGGACCGTTTAGAAGTAACGGCACCTTTTAAGCCTGCGCAACATACAGTAAACTCCTCTTCACCTGTAGATTTAATCCCTGCGAACTTCCAATCAATACTCCAATACTCATTAGAATTAATACCTTTAGCAATCTTAACCATCGGAAAGACTTCTCTATATGCTTTGCTCTCATCAATAATCCTTTTAATAGAAGCACTTTTAGGTCTTGCTACGTCTACGGTATAGGAGATGTAAAGAATTTTAAGAGGTTTTTTTTGTAAAGCATGTACACCGATTGCCCACGCTGTAAATAAACCCAGCACGGTACTCTTTGCTGAACCCCTCGGAGCTAGAATATCTATATTTGGTCCTGCGATTCCAACCAAGCACTCACTGTCTTGCTTGGTTCCTAAGTATTTATGCCACTCTAAATGGTGAGGAGCTGGAGGCTTGTCTCCAACCGCTTCACAGAAGTAGGCAAAATCTGTTTGGGCCCTATCTACATCAATTCCGGTAGTCGACTTAACAACACGTTGTTGAGCTGCTGCACGCGCCGTACGTCGATAAACCGAATGGAGTGATGTTCCCGTCATTACTAAGCCAGCTATGCCCTAAAGATAGCAGGATTAAACTGACTTCGCTGTTCGGTTAAGATTCTTCTGCCAACAGCTTGGTCCAGACTCCCATAGAAGCTTCCTCCAAGGGCCCTTCGATGGGGTCGTCTCTGAAGATAGAAAGCATCTCACGTAACGCTCGGTCCGCGCCAGCAAGAACAAGGCCTTGTTTATCCATGAGGATCTTGTCATCAGCAAGCTGTTTGATGGCGCCGCGAAGTTCTTTCTGAAGCATGGCAATCCTGGCGGAACCCATGTCTTGCTTTACTATGCCCATGTCAATAGCTTCACGCAGCTTGGCAATGTCCTCCTGCATGAACTCGATCTCGCTTTCTAAGATCTGGTTAAAATTCTTTTTCTTGTATTCTTTTTGCGACCATTCATCGCAATCCGTTATGCTACCTTTAAAGCCCAAAAACCGGGCATAAAGATACATCTGGATTGGAGAAGCCGATCGTTTACAGAATGCAAGAAAAGATTCGCGGTCTTTGTTGGTAAGTCCTTGAATCCACTCTTTCATGCTCGGTACTGTTGTTGAGCTTGTTCATAATCTCTGTTCTCTTTATAGCGCCTAAACATCTCTTGCTGTAAATCCGTCATGCGTTGTTCCGTCGCAGTTCGACCAACAGTTTCACGTTGTTGTGTTCCGGTTTCACGAATTAAACCCGTTTCACCCACAAATCGCTCTTGTTGTGTACGACGTGATTCCTCACCTGTTAATCCAATTTGACGTTCTTGGCCAGCTAGTAATTGTTTTTGTGTTAAACGTTGTTGCTCACCGGTTGCACCAATACCAAGTCGCTCTTGCTCACCACGAGTTATTGTTGTGGCACGCTCTTCTCGCCCAGTAGCCGCTATGCCTAAGCGTTGTTGCTCACCAGTAGCAGAAATTCCTTTACGCTCTTCTTCGCCACGGGTGCGAGTAAGCCCAGTTTCACCTACAAAACGTTCAGCCTGAGTACGCCTTTCTTGCTCACCAGTAGCAGAAATTCCTAAGCGTTGTTCTTCGCCGCGGGTGCGAGTAAGCCCAGTTTCACCTGCAAAACGCTCAGCCTGAGTACGCCTTTCTTGCTCACCAGTAGCATAAATTCCTAAGCGTTGTTGCTCACCAGTAGCAGAAATTCCTTTACGCTCTTCTTCGCCACGGGTGCGAGTAAGCCCAGTTTCACCTGCAAAACGCTCAGCCTGAGTACGCCTCTCTTGCTCACCAGTAGCATAAATTCCTAAGCGTTGTTCCTCGCCAGCAACTCGTTGACCAAGCCTAGATTCTGCGCCGGTGGCGCGAATGCTTCTACGCTCTTCCTCACCAGCAACTCGTTGACCAAGTCGAGTTTCTGCACCAACAGCCTGAGTGCGGCGAATGTCTTGACCAGCAAAGAACTCTTCATTGGTGCGGTCAAGCTGGGCGCCAAGTTCCAGGTTCAGGCTTTGTTGCGCCTGGGCAACCTCACTTAGTGCAGACTCAGTTCGGACGGCCTGAGTAGGGCTCTGAATAATAGTGGGAGGAGGCGGGGGCGGCGAATACGTAACTATAGGTGCAGGTGCTTTTTTCTTTCCCATGGTGCTATTAGGTTAAGTTGATTCTATCTCAGCCTACGCTCGGCCTCGGCCAGCCATAAGACCTGCTACGACGTCACGACGGGCTCTGGATGCAGCTTCTGATACAGCACCTAGTTCAGTTGCAAACGCACCAGATGCCAGGGCTTTACCCTGCTGGAATACGTTGGATCTCTGAGCAAAAGATTCAGGCATATTTTGACGAGCAGTTTCACCAGCAATTCTATTTTGTAGATCTGCTTGCCTCATTAACAGAGCTGTATCAGTTACAGCTTTCTGCAAAGGATACATCATGGCAAGGTTGTAACCAGCTTCTTCTGCTCTGGTTTTACTCGTCTGCTTACGTAGGTAGTCATTGAGATCTTTGATATCCTCCGTGCTTAATGGGCTTGCTGGTTCACCATAAACAGGGGGATTCAACTCATTGCTGGGAGGCTCTGCTGCAGCAGGATTCCAGAAGCTGCTAACGTCAGTTCCCTTATCTCCCAAGTATTTACCAAGATCAACGTTTTTACCAGTTGCGAAGTCAATTCCCTTCATAGGAGGAACTTCAGCTTTTCCAGATTCTTTATAAGCTTCTTGAAGACCACCTTTTTGAATTCCGGGGAAATACTTCTTCCATGCATCGCTTGTGCTAAGCACGGAAAGCACATTTTCGTATGGCGTGGAAAAAGGATTCATTATCAGAGGTAGCTGTATTGAGTACGCGCAGTAGCACCGACATCAGCCAATGCTTGGCCAGCCATAGCAGCGGCGTTGCGCTGGGCACCAAGCTGAAGCTGGGATTGGGTCGCTAGGTTTGTTGCCAGTTGAGCAGCCGCTGCATTGCGTTGGAAGTCACGGCGCTTAACTTCATCAGCATTAAGAAGCTGGTAGTTACCGAGCCTCATGATGTTTTGATTTTCAATATCTTGAAGTTGCTTCTGGTACGCGAGGTTAGCCTGCCAAGGCCCTAGCGGATTTTGTTGGGAGATCATCCCCGGATAACCATAGCCGCTGATGTCTGGGACAGAACCTTCAGGATAGATAGGCGAAGTAAGAGCGCCAGGCTGACGGGTCGCTGCTTGGCCCAGGCCTACTGCACTGGTTACGGCACTAGCCGCGCCACGAGCGGCTCCGGGAACAGCCCTGCCTGCAGCACCAGCGAGGCCAGCGACAGCCGGTACAGCAGCAAGCCCTGCCAGTGGGATACCGACCCTAGCGAGCCTAGTTGCGGTTTGAGCAAAGCCAGGAGCATCAACCAAGTTCGGAGCCATGCGTCCTGCTAAGCCAGGGGCAGCTTTCATGCCAGCTTTGGTTGCTGCACCAATGCCTCCTTTCAACAGACCGCCACCCATGTAGCCCATGGCCGCCTGCCCGAGAGCTTCCAGTGGCTTTCCAGCCATCAAGGAAGGAGCAGCCGCACCAGCAGCAGTCAGGTAGGGCATGGTTTGCATTGCCATCCTCCCGGCGCCTAGCAACATCGGTGCAAACTGAATGGCCATAATTTAGATCCTCTTGGTTAGTATTTTAGTAGAGATACTCTTAAACGTTTACTTCTTGGAAGTCAACATCAACTTTTGAGTAGTCGACATATTTAATTCCATCTTTATCGACACATGCCCACGGTACTTCTTGTGCAATTACGCCTTGGTACCTGTGAGGAGATCCGATGTAATTCCAGCGATAAACGTTAGTACCAGAAGAGGATGTGCCTACTTTTTCAATATTCTCTTTAAAACGGATATCACTGATAAAAGCAGATCCCACTGTAGCTGCTGCTCCTAGAAGACTTTCGCCAAATCCTTTTTCACCCTGTACCCCTGGCATATAAACAGGTTGGTGTTGTGTGGGTGTGTAAATCTTAGACCATTTATCAGGGCCTTCCGAAGTATTGGCGCCAACACCGCTGCCAAACTGAGCAGATTGGTCTCGATAACTATTGCGATCTCTATCCCCACCAAAAGAACTAGCCAATGCTTTACTAGCTAATCCAAATGCTTCAGCCCATTTATTAGAAGAGCCAGAAGAACCAGAAGATCCAGAAGATGTAAGGCTTGGTCCTACGAAGGCACCTGGATTAAATGTAGGGCCACTGGAACCAAAAGCGCTACTATAGTTAGTCATTGTTACTAAGACACTAGTTGTTGCCAGCTCATTGCTTCTGGTTTACCAGTAGCTTCTGCAGCGGCTTTAAAAGATC
>Ga0208162_1000390_pt1 | contig 25783 bp, 13 predicted proteins | sample CB_VirMetaG_4_FD_184539 | JGI IMG/M metagenome (GOLD analysis project Ga0208162, IMG submission 184539) | Freshwater to marine saline gradient viral communities from Chesapeake Bay - CB_1508_1M Viral MetaG (SPAdes) (version 4) | ecosystem: Environmental > Aquatic > Marine > Coastal | place: USA... | reverse complement strand
GTACAGGCGTTTCTGCAAGGGTCTCACGCATCTTAGGAAGACCAGTTGATAGTGTAAGTGTTGCAACAAGTTCTATTTCAAATGTTGAATTTTATCCTTCTTCAGAAAAAGGAAAATATTTACTATTTTCGAACAACCCACACAATTTTAGTAATGCTGATATTATTAATGTATCGGGAGTTTCTACTACATCAGCCGAATTAGAAGGAGTTTATTCTGCAGGAATCGGAACCAATGTATATAAAGTTGTTGGTGTAGGTACAACTTCTTCTGGAATTGGAACAGTCGATGCAACAGGAATAGTTACATATTTCAATGTTTCTGGTGATCTTACTTATCCAAATATCAGAGAGAACGATATTCTTCAGATTGGAACCGAACAGGTTAAGGTCTTAAATGTCGATTCTCGTCTCTCAAGACTTAGAGTTCTGAGATCTGTAAATGGAATTGTTGGAGTATCACACACTGTTGGAACTGGTATTACTGTAACTCAAAGAAAACTTACTATTGCAGCAGGATTTAAAACTGATTTTGCATATAGTGTAAATAAGCAACTTTATTTCAATCCTTTAGAAACAGTTGGTTTAGGAAGCACTGCTGGAGTTGGAATTGGAAGTACAATTTTCTTCTCCAATCCAGGAACAGGAGCTACTTCGATTACAATTCCAACAAAAACTTTGTTTATAAAAGATCATGGATTAAAAACTGGTGATTTAGTAACATATTCCGCCAACGGTGGAAGTGGAATCATTGTTCAAGATGAAACAAACGTTGGTGTAGGAACAACATTAGCGGATGGAACACAACTGTTCATTGCTAAGGTAGCAGATAACTTAATTGGACTTTCAACTGTAAGAGTTGGACTTGGAACTACAGGAACTTTTGTTGGCGTAGGAACTACATCATCAACTACTTTAGCTTTCCTTGGTATTGGAACGGGAGTCTATCATAGTCTTAAGACAAATTATAATGTGATTACTGGTAAGATCAGTAGAAATACAGTAACTGTTTCTACTGGACAAACTCACGAACTTTCTGTAGATCATGATATTTTCTTGGACGTTAATCCTGGAATATTGTCTTCGTTTACAATCAAATATAACGATTTTAACAGAAAGTTAATTGTAAATCCAAAATCATATAGTTCAACTGGTATTAATACTTCCACTGGAGTTATTACGATAACAAACCATGGATTTAGTCATGGCCAAAAAATTGTTTATACTTCAGGCGATAGTGCTGAAGGATTAACAGACAACAACATTTACTATGTTTCGATTGTTGATGAAAATAGTTTTAGATTATCTGACAACTACAATGATTCAGTAAGATCAATTCCATTTACTGTAGGAATTGCAAGTACTGGTGGTGGAGGAACAATCAATCCAATTAACCCCCCACTTAAACTGTATAAAAATTCCACAGTTGATTTCACATTAACAGATTCTTCATTATCACACACAATTCAGAGCACATCATATCCATCATTTGAACTTAATTTCTATCACGATAAGAATTTTGTAAACAAATACGTTGGTAGACTGAGTGATGGTAGAAATTATGATGTTACAAGAACGGGAAGACCTGGAATCGATGGTACAGCAAAAGTATCTTTAGTTGTTAATGAAAATACTCCAAGTCAACTTTACTATAAATTAGATCCAGTTTATGAAAGTAGTGATGTACCAGCAGAAAAAACTCAAATTACCATAGACAAAGATGTATTTAAAAATAATACCATAGAAGTACAAAAGAGTCTTTACAATGGTAAACATAGAGTTTCTGTAGCCGCTTCAGATTCATTTAAATTTACAATAGGAGTAACTCCAGAACAATCATCTTATATTTCGTCCACTTCATCAGCCAGTATTGAATACGAAACAACTTGTACTCATGCAAGAGGACCAATAACTCAAATTGAGGTTATTAATGGAGGAAAAGCATACTATTCTCTCCCAGGAATAACAACCATTACAACAAAAGATGGTCGCGGAGCTATTTTAGAACCAGAAAGTGATGTAATTGGTAAAATTAATAGAACCAGAATTAAAAATATTGGATTCGATTTCCCATCAGATAAGACTCTGAGACCATCGATCACCCTTCCCAATGTAATTAAAATCAAGTCTCTGAAATCTTTTGATTCTATTGGTATTTCTTCTGGTGGAAAGGGATATTCCTCCGCACCAAAACTTTTAGTGTTTGATGGTAAGACGAATGAACAAATCAAAGATGTAGATCTCAAATATTCCCTTGGAGATAATCAAGTTCAGATCTTGAAAAATACCAAGGGTATGAGTGATACCATTCCTACCATTCTACCCACTGCCAACACAAATGGTGTAGGAATCAGTACAATTGGATTTAATACAACAACCAATCAAGTTACTGTCACTTTAGCCGTTGGATTTAGCACTGCAGAAACCTTCCCAGTTGAAGTTGGTGACAAAGTTCTAATTGAGAATATTAGTGTTGGCATTGGATCGACAGGAAGAGGATTTAATTCTTCTGGTTATGGATATAAGTTATTCCCAATTATTGCCGTAGATAAAAATCTTGGTGGAGTTGGTGCTACTGTTGCATATAGTCTGGAAGGTTTGTTTGATTCTGCAAGAGGCGAATTTGTTGGAGAATATGATGCATTCAATTCTGGTGGAAGAATCATTCCAGAAAAACATTTCCCAATATTTAATGTTTCGCTAAAAGACAACGAGTTTATTGATGGAGAACTTGTTGAGTCTGACACAACTTCGGGCACTGTTGAAAGTTGGGACAAAAAGACTGGAACTTTGAGGGTTTCGACCAACAAAAACTTCTTAGTCAATGAAGTAATTAAAGGTGTTTCCTCCAAAACTCAGGGAATTGCATCTTCAATTACAACTTATGAATCTATTCTTGATACAGATGCAACCTCCAAAGTTATAAAAGGATCTCAGACCAACTCTGGATTCTTGAATGCAAATCTTCAAAGAGTTCAAGACAGTTTCTACTACCAAAACTTCTCATATTCGCTCAGATCAAGAGTTGATTATGATACATGGAATGATGTGGTCAGTGCAACTAATCACACAGCAGGATTTAGAAAGTTCTCTGATTATCAACTTGAGACTCCAGCATCTTTCTCTGAAGTTACTGGAAATTCTATGGCAGTTGGATTATCAACTGAACTGTCATACTTCAGTGTTGTAAATGACCTCTATGGAGTTGCGGATCTCAACTGCGTCTATAACTTTGACTTAGTTGCAGAAAATTCTCTTGATATTTCTGGAAGTACTTATTCTGATGAAATTATTTTTGCAAGTAGAATTCTTACCGATTATTTTGAATCATTTGGAAACAGGGCTGTTGACTTTGATGACTTCAGTGGATTATTCAACAGCAATCCAAGAGCAACCAGATTTGTTTTGATTGATAGTTTTAACATCAATAACAGCAGAGCGATGAAGTATTTCATCTATCTGAAAGATGAAAGATATGTTGGTGAAAGACAATTTGATATTGTTACTATGGTTCAAGATGGAGCATTTGCTTATATGAACCAATATGGTAGATGTGATACTGTTGGAGAACTTGGATTTTTTGATATGACCATTTCTGGTGTAAATGGATCACTTCAATTCTATCCAAATAACTTCGCATTTAATGACTATCAAGTTGTTAATATCGCATATCATCTTGATGATAATGTTATTGGTGTAGGAAGTACAGTTTACTTCGATAATGTTGTTGAAATTCAAACAGATAGTGTTGATTGTTCTTCTGGTCAAACCACCGTTGTTTCTGTGGCAGATACAATCAGATCGATGAAAGTTTATTCATGTATTTCTGATCTGACTAACAATGAGTACCAATATGATGAAATGAATTTCATTCATAATGGAAATGAAATTTATGTTACAGAATTTGGTAGATTAACAACAAATCAAGGATCATTTGTTGGATCTGGATTTGGAACTTATTATCCTTACTTTGATGGATCTACAATAAAGGTTGATTTTATTCCTGTTGCTGGTGTTGCAGTAACTGCCAATACAATTCAGATTGGAATCACAACTGAATCTATTGTTGGATTTGGCACCACCGAAATGAAGCACGCATATCTTGATGCAAGAACAACTACAATTGCTGCTTCTGGAACTCCGGGAATTACAACCGTTGCATCCTATCTCCCAGAATATGATGCAGCATATTTCATGGTTCAGATTTCTGATACTACCAATAATCATTATGAAATGAGAGAAATCCTTGTTCTTGATGATGATTCTCAAGAAGATGGAACTGGAACAACCTATATCCAAGAATTTGGTATGGTTGAAACAGAAACGACTTTACCATATGTAACTGGACTTGGTACATTTGGAGCAAGAACCTCTTCAAATGGCGTTTCTCTAACATTTACTCCAGAGGCTGGAATTGGTGTTACCGTCAAGACTTATATGAATGCCTTGAGACTTGAGGATGACAGCAAAGATGAGATTGACTTTGAGAATGGACTGATTGTTTCGCATTATGCAAGATATGAAGGAACTGAAAATGCAGTTAAGAAGACATTTAACTTAGAACACAGATCCGCTCCAGTATTTGAGAAGTATTTTGAAGGAAATGATTCGGATATTGTCAGTATTGATGCAGACACTATCAGAATTCCAAATCACTTCTTTGTAACTGGAGAAAAAATTAGATATGATAGAAATGGCGGAATTACTTCATCCATTGGAATTGCAACAACAAGTTTTGCTGGAGTTGGTAGCACAGAATATCTTCCAATCAATGAAGATATGTTTGTTATTAAAGTTTCTGATGATCAAATTAAACTTGCATCTACTGCAGAAAATGCTCTTAAGAGGATTCCTATTCCCATTGAAATTGAAAGTGTTGGAATTGGAACTTCTCATAGATTCACTGCAACGAATCAAAATGCAAGATGTCTCATTGCTCTTGACAATTTAATTCAATCACCAGTTGTATCTACAGCACAAACTCAAACTCTTGCTGATAGAGTAACGTCAGTCGATAATTTCATAAAGTTAAGTGGAATAACATCATTCTTTGGATCAGATCTCATCAAGATGGGTGATGAAATTATGAAGATCACTGGTGTTGGTATTGGTAGCACAAACAGATTCTCTGTTCGTCGTGGATGGTTGGGAACAAGAATTGGAGTTGGATCTACTGGTGATACAGTTACTAAAGTTGTTGGTAATTATAATATTATTGACAACGCTCTTCACTTTGTTGAGGCTCCTTATGGTGGTCAACCAATTGGCAGTATAACCAACAGGCCAGATGATAGAGATTGGACTGGTATAACAACAGGATCCAGTTTCCAGGGAAGAATGTTCATGAGATCTGGTATCACTGATACCACAAATGACACATACTCGACAAATTATCTCTTTGATAGTCTTTCTGATCAATTTGATGGCAACACTCCAACTTATACTCTGACTTCCGCAGGATCTTCAGCAATCTCAGGTATTTCTACTGGAAATGCGATTATCCTGATCAACGATATTCTGCAAGGTCCTGGACTCAGCAGAGACTTCACGATGGGCGAAAATCTTGGTGTTACCACGATTACTTTCACAGGAACAGCATCCTCAACTACAACAGACGCAAATACTGCGAATATCCCTCTTGGTGGTGTTCTTCTGTCCGTTGGATCCACTGCTGGATCAGGTTATCAACCACTCATTTCTGCTGGTGCAACAGCAACCGTATCGGGTCTTGGAACAATTTCTCTGATCAGCGTTGGAAATACTGGTTCTGGATATAGAGTTCCAACTAAGTATGAATTCTTGGCTGATGTTGCATCTCCTGTTGGAGTTGGATCCACAGAAATCTATCTTGAAAATACTGGTAGTGTTCTTGACCTGATTAGCACTTTGAACACAGGGTCCAACTGCACAATTGGAATTGGAACAGATATTCTTCCCGTTACAATTGTGTCCTCCGCTTCCACATTTGTAAGAATTGGCACAGGAGATACTATTTCCACTGCCATCTCACAAGGAACACAAACAAAAATTGTAGTTACCGATCCACAGATTGGATTTGTAAATGTAAGTGTTGGTGAGAGTTCAACTGGTATAACAACCATGACTCATGTTGGTTTTGCGACCATCATGACCGGAACTGGTCACATTTCCACTTCAGTTACAATAACAAATGCTGGATCTGGTTATACTTCGACAATACTGCCATTTGTTGAGATTGAAAGACCACGTTCATATACTAACATTCCATTAAATTATGTTGGAGCAGCATTCTCTGGTTTGAATGCCACTGTTGATATTGTTGTTGGACAAGGTTCAAGTGTTATTGATTTCTCTATCAACAATAAAGGTGTTGGATATGCTCCAGGAGAAATTTTAACAGTTCCTACTGGAGGATTAACTGGCATTCCAACTTCTGGAACATTTAATCAATTTGAACTTACTGTACAAACTGTATTTTCAGATGAATTTACTGGATGGAGCATTGGTGTTCTTCAGACCCTTGATGATCCATCAGGAAACTTTGATGGTGTAACAAAAGCATTCAATCTTACTCTTGCAGGAAGTTTGATTTCAATTAGAGCACCAAGAGGATCTAAGGTTGACGTTGAGCAAGTTCTTATCGTCACTGTCAACGATATTCTCCAAGAACCAGGTCAAGGTTATCAGTTCCCAGGTGGTAGCGTTATTACTTTTGCAGAACCACCTAAGATTGGCGACACTTGTAAGATTCTCTTCTTCAAAGGAACTGGAGATGATACTGACGTTATCCTTAGAGAAGTTATTGATACCGTTAAGAAGGGCGATGAACTTACTATTGGTTATGATCCTGCTCGCGGTCAAGATAATTTCTTACAAGAGGAAGCAAGAACTGTTACTAATGTAAATTCAACTGATCAGGTTCAAACTTTCCCATACTTTGGCCCTGGCAATACAGCAGATGAAACTCTTTATAGACCTGTTGTATGGTGTAGACAAACTGAGGATAAGATTATTGATGAAAAACGTGTTGCAAAAGATAGAGAACTTTATGAACCTCTGATTTATCCATTCGCATATATCACCAAGTCTGTTGGTATTGGATCTACAATGATCTATGTTGATAGAGCAAGACCTCTATTTAATGGTCAAAATGAAAATGACACTTCCTTGACATTCCAAGAGAAAGTTAAATTTGCATCACAAGTCACTAAAGTTTCTGCTGCAGCAACTGCAATCGTAAGTACTGCAGGAACCGTTTCCTCTCTTGTTATTTCTGAAGGTGGTGTTGGATATTCTACCGCTACTGTAAGTATTGGTGGAACTGCTCAGCAAGATGTTACATTAGGATTTACAACAGCCACTGCAAATGCTGTAATCAGTGCGGGCGGAACAATTTCTGCTCTGACTCTTACCAATGTTGGAACTGGTTACACTACTGACAAACCACCTGTTGTTTTGATATCTCCGCCAGATTATGATGAGGAAGAAAACCTCATTACAAACTATCTTGGAGATTCTGGTGTAATTGTTGGATTTGGAACAACAACTGTTAGTGGAGTTACCACACAATTTGTCTTCGATCTTCATATTCCATATGATTCTACTCTGAGAAATACTTCTTTAATAGGAGTTGCCGTAACATTAAGTGCTTTACAAGCAAATGATTACTTTATTGTTTCAAATTCAAACGTTGGTGAGGCAACAACATCAATCACTTCTCTTGATCCTTCCGATAGTTCTATTGCTGGTGTAGGCAAATCATTTATTGATAACATATATGTTGTTCAAAGTGTTGAAAACGTTGAAAGAAATATTATTGGAATTGGAACTTCCGTGTTCAAGAGAGTATTTGTTAACGTTGATGACTCGTTTGCATTTGGAACCTATGGATCAATTTCAACAACCACATCTGCTGGTTATGGTGAGTATAGTTGGGGTAAACTTGTAATGGCATCCAGAGCAGGTTTGAACTCATATACTGCATATACCTCCAACGGTATCCTTGGTATTACTACTTCAATGAGAGTTGAAAGATCGGTAAATCTTAAATCTAAAAACTACATCGTTTAATACATAATAAATAAAAAAAACTCCATTAAGTTGGCATAAAATGGCTGCAATCATAACTGACCAAATTAGAATTTTGAATGCTAAGAATTTTGTAGCTGGAATCACCTCCAGTTCAAATTCTTATTATTCTTTCATTGGTCTACCAAATCCCACTGATTACCAAAGTGATTGGGATTCAAGTCCACCAGCACCAAAAGATAATTTCTCTGAAGAGAATGATTATTGGGATACGATGATTGCATTGAAAAAAATTAATTCTTCTGATGTTAGGCAAGTTATTCCAAAAAGAACTTGGACCTCTGGTACTACCTATGACATGTATCGTCATGATTATAGTGTCACCAATACTGCAGCCGTTTCTGGTGCCACTAACTTGTATTCAGCATTTTATTATGTAATGAATGCTGATTTTAGAGTTTATATTTGCCTTCAGAATGGAACGGATCCTCAAAATCCAAATGGAAAACCTTCTTTGGATGAACCAACATTTACGGATTTAGAACCAAGATCTGCTGGAAGCAGTGGTGATGGGTATATTTGGAAATATCTCTATACAATCAAACCAAATGAAGTTGTAAAGTTTGAGTCTACAGACTTTATGCCAGTTCCATCTGATTGGTCAACATCTACAGATAATGCTGCCGTAAGAGATAATGCTGTTGACGGTTCCATTAAGATCGTTACAGTTACAAATGCTGGTGTAGGTCTTGGAACTGCAAACCAAACATATACAAGGGTTCCAATTAAAGGTGATGGATCTAATGCAGAATGTACACTTACAGTTGGGGCAGATTCGAAGGTCAGCAGCGTAACCGTATCAAATCAAGGATCTGGATATACATATGGAAGTTTAGATTTGTCTGCAGGTGGAGTTCCAACAGGAACTACAATCCCAAGATTTGATGTAATCATGTCTCCACAAGGAGGTCATGGTAAGGACATCTATAGAGAACTTGGTGCATATAATGTCCTTTTATATTCCAGAATTGAAAATGATAATGAAAATCCAGATTTTGTTACAGGAAATCAAATTGCAAGAGTAGGCATTGTTGAGAATCCAGAAGTTTCTGCTGGAAACGTACTTACTTCAGATAAAGCAAGTGCTCTTAATGCCCTCAAATTGACTGGAACTGGATATAGTTCCGCATCATTTACTGCGGACTCATATTTTACTCAAACCGTTGCAACAGGAACAACTGCTGTTGGTAGAGTTGTCAACTATGATGCAACAACAGGAGTTCTTAAGTATTGGCAAGACAGATCACTTGCTGGATTTAATACTGTTGGAACCGCACTGACAAACCCAACATATGGATTTGAACTGCAAGAATTTACTGCTTCTCCAGCTGCAGGTGGAAGTTTGACTATTGTCCCTTCAAGTGGATCAAATCTTGCGATTGACACTTCCTTTACAGGTATAACAACCGTAATAAATAATAGGACATATTATCTTGGTCAGTCATTTACAAGTGGAGTTGCAGGTCCTGAAGTTAAAAAACACGCAGGAAACATTATTTACGTTGATAACAGACCTTCAATTACCAGATCATCAAACCAAAAAGAAGATATCAAAATCATTTTGCAGTTCTAACGAATTATGTCTCAGCAAACAAATCTCAATGTAGCTCCATATTTTGACGACTTTGATCCTGCTAAAGACTTTCATAGAGTCTTATTCAAACCAGGGTATCCTGTTCAGGCAAGAGAGTTAACTACTTTACAATCGATTCTTCAGAATCAGATTGAGAGGTTTGGCCAACACTTTTTTAAAGAAGGTGCAAAAGTAATTCCCGGAAATACTGGATATACTCAACTATATTATTGCATTCAACTTCAAAATAATTATCTTGGAGTTCCTGTTGCTGCATATGCTGAGCAGTTAGTTGGAACAAAAATTACTGGCGAGACATCTGGTGTAAGTGCTGTTGTTGATAAAATTCTCCTTCCAGAAGATTCTGAAAGAGGAAATCTAACTCTCTATATCAGTTACCTCAATTCAAGTACAACAAATAATTCCACTCAAACTTTCTCCGATGGGGAAAACTTAACTTGTAATCAGACTATTGCTTCTGGTCTTCTTGGCAATTCAACAATTGCTGCAGGATCACCCTTTGCAACTACTATTGCCAATCAAGCTGCTGCAACTGGATCTGCTTTCCAAATTCAAGAAGGTGTATATTTTGTTCGTGGACATTTTGTCAATGTTCAAACAGAAACATTAATCCTTGATCAATATGGAGCAAACCCAAATTATAGAGTTGGACTTCAAGTTACTGAGGAAATTGTCAATGCAGACGCAGACGAAACTCTAAACGACAATTCTCAAGGATATAATAACTACTCCGCTCCTGGTGCGGATAGACTTAAAATTTCGGTAAGTCTTTACAAAAAACCATTAACTGATTATAACGATGATCAGTTTGTAGAATTAGCAGTCGTTGACAATGGAAATATTAAGTCTCAAACCAACAGGGGAGACTTGGGTGGAGGTGTAGGATATAAAGATTGGACGGATGTTCTTGCCAGAAGAACTTATGCAGAATCTGGTGACTATTATGTAAAAGCCTTTGACTTATCCGTTCATGAGTCTCTTAATAACGGAAAAGGAAATAGAGGAATATTTAATTCGGGACAATTGACCTATGGTGGCCAAGTCCCAACAGAAAACTTGATGGTTTACAAGTTTTCTCCTGGTAGAGCATTTATTCGTGGTTATGATATTGATATTTCAAGTGGAACTTTTATTGATGTTCCAAAACCAAGAACCACAAAAACTATTACAGATCAATCTATAATTTATAACACTGGACCAACATTAAGAGTTAATAGAACTTTTAGAGCGCCCGATGTTGGCATTGGAAACACATATGTTCTCAGTTTAAGAGACCAAAGAGTTGGTGTCACAACTGATACGTCAGCACCTGGAAAAGAAATTGGTGTGGCAAGAGTATATGATTATAGATTAGAATCTGGATCATATGATGCTAATAATAGCAGCCTTAATCAGTGGGATCTTTCTCTGTATGATGTTCAAACAACTGTTGATCTTTCTCTCAACCAGGCAGTTAGTCTTTCAGTTCCAACCTTTGTACAAGGTTCAAGAAGTGGTGCTTCAGGATTCCTAAAAGATGCCGTTGTAACTGGAACTGCTGCAACAGTATATGAAGTTGAAGGTGAATTTATCACAAACGAACCATTAATTTTTGATGGCATTGCTAATGGCAGAATTGCAATCGCTGTAACAGCACATACTTTAGCAGATGTAAAATCTGTTTATGGAACTAATGATAGAGTAACTGGTATTAATACTTTTGCTGCTGATGTAATTCAAACACCAGCAGTTGCTATTGGCATTGCAACTATCACTCCAACTTCAGGTGCAGGAAGCATTAGTACGGTAAGAAGCAGTAATCCAATTTTCCCAGGAGTATTTAAACTTGGTAATCTTGTTAGATTTACTGACAATGCTTCTACAAGTTCGGATGAAGTTTTAGCAAGGGTAGTAAGTGTTGGAACTGACAACATTGTCATTGAACAGGGTACAGTCGTACCTGGAGTAAATTCAGTATTAAATCTGAGCGCACAGCAAACAGTAACCGACTTTAGATTAGTTACCACAAGATTGGATTCTTCTTCAGATAATACTCTTTACACTCTCTTACCAAAGTCGGATATTGCTACGGTAGATCTTAGTAGCGCAAATCTGACAATAAGAAAAGTTCTTACAGTTAATATTGTTAGCAATCAACTTTCCTCTGAGGTTACAGCAGCTGCTAACGAATCTTTCTTACCATTTGACGAAGAAAGATATGCTTTGATCAGATCTGATGGAACTACTGAGCCATTATCTTCAGACAAGATCTCAATCAATACAGCAGGAACTGGACTCAACATTTATGGTCTTGGATCTAATGATACTGGTGCTTCTTTGATTGTATCTTTAAGAAAGGTCAAACCAACATCCAAAGTTAAGATTAAAAATAGAGTTAAGACTCTGATTGTAGATAAATCCAATACTCAAGGTTCTGGAGTAGGAGCAACTACATTAAATGATGGATTAGACTATGGCACTGGAAATTATCCATACGGAACAAGAGTTCAGGACAGAATTATTTCTCTGAATGTTCCTGATGTCATTGAGATTCATGGAATTTTTGAATCCGCAGATACTAATAATGCAACTGCACCAAAAGTATCGCTTCTTGACATCAATAGCACTTCAACAACGACTGGTGAACTGTTAGTAGGCGAATCTTTCATTGGTCAATCTTCTGGTGCTAACGCAATTGTTGCTGAAAAACTTACTTCAGGTCAAATTTCGTTTGTATACAAAAATGACACCAAATTTGCTGAAGGAGAAACTGTAATATTCCAAGAAACAGCAATTCAAGCAGTTGTTTCTACAATTACTTCGGATAGTTTTGAAATTTCTGAAAACTTCAAATTCACAACAGGTCAGGAAGAAACATTCTATGATTATGCAAGAATTCTTAGGAAAGAGGGCAAATCTGCGCCAACTAAAAAATTAAAAATTTACTATAAGAGTGCATCTTATGATTCTACAGATAATGGCGACATTACAACTGTAGAATCTTACAAGAACTTCGATTATACTTCAGAAATTAAGTCGGTTAACGGCAGAGCAAATTCTGATATGATTGATATCAGACCAAGAGTTTCTGAGTACACTGTTGCTGAAGACATAAGATCTCCACTTGAATTTTTTGGAAGAACTTATAATGCTGCAGGAAACTCTGCTACAAATATTTTAGCATCTGATGAGTCAATTCTAACAACATTCTCACATTATCTGGGAAGAATTGACAGAGTATTCTTGGATAAGAAAGGTAAGTTCCAGATCGTTTATGGAACACCATCAGAACTTCCACAACCACCAAATCCAGTTGATGATGCTCTTGAAGTTGCTCAAGTTACTCTTCCTCCATATCTTTATAATGTGAAGGCTGCTTCGCTTAGATTCTTGGAGCACAAGAGATATAGAATGCAGGATATTAAAAAACTTGAGAACAGAATTTCTGGTCTTGAGTATTATACTTCATTATCTCTTCTTGAAACAAATACCGCAAACCTTTTTGTTGCGGATGGAGATGGCCTCAATAGATTTAAATCTGGATTCTTTGTAGATAACTTCACAGGATTCAATGCTCAAGAAAATAGATCGACCATTAAAAACAGTATTGATAGAGCGAATAAAGAATTAAGACCAAGACACTATACAAATTCTATTGATCTAATCTTTGGTCCAGTTGTAAACCAAGACCCAACCGCAGATTTAAATTTTGCAACAATTGAAGGAAATAATATCAGAAAAGCAAATGATGTAATTACTCTTGATTATAGTGAAGTTGAATATATCAACCAACCATTTGCAACCAGAACTGAAAGTGTTACTCCTTTCCTTATTAGTTTCTGGCAAGGAACTATGGAATTAAATCCAGCTTCCGATACGTGGGTTGATACAGTAAGACTTGATGCAAAAATTATCGATGTTGAGGGGGATTATGCATCTACTGTAGAACTCCTTGCAAGAACTGAAGATCTTGATCCACAGACAGGATTTGCTCCTATTGTCTGGAATGCATGGGAAACCAACTGGACTGGATTTGAGTTTAATGATTCGACAAGCAGATCGACTCAAACCACAAGTGGTGGTAGAAGAGGTGTTGGTGGATGGATTAATGGTGGTAACGATAACCCAGCAAGATGGGTTGAAACTCAAACTACCACAACAACCGAAGAAACTATAAGAGAAACAATTGAAACAGGAGTAGAATCAAGAACTGGATTCCAAACCATCGTTACTGAACAATTTGATCAGGAATCTGTAGGAGACAGAACTGTAAGTAGAGACTTGATCCCAACTATGAGATCAAGAAACATTGAATTTATTTCTAAGAGAATGAAACCTCTTACAAGAATGTACGCATTCTTCGATGGAGAAAATGTAACCAAGTACTGTGTTCCTAAACTCCTTGAAATTTCCATGGTATCTGGAACTTTCCAGGTTGGAGAAACTGTCATTGGAAGAATGGTAAAGACGGGTCTTAATCCTGTTGGAAGAGATGGAATTGGAGAAGATCCAAAGATTACATTCAGAGTTGCTCAATCTAATCACAGAGAAGGTGAGTATAATGCACCAACTCAAGTGTTTAGAGAAAGTCCATATGAAGGAAATCCACTTTCAGCAACGTATTCAGCAACTTCAACTATTTTGAATGTTGACACCTTCTCACTTTCAAATGAAGCCCAAGGACAGTTCTCTGGACATGTAGCAGAAGGAATGGTGCTTATTGGATCCACAAGTGGTGCAGAAGCAACGGTTACTAATGTAAGACTTGTTTCGGATTTAGCAGCAAACTTAATTGGTAGTTTCTTTATTCCAAATCCAAATAATGTTAATCACCCAAGATTCGAAACTGGAACTAAAATCTTTACGCTCATAAACGATGAAGATAATGATCCAAATATAGCAACAACCGTTGCAGAAGAAGGATTTACTGCTTCTGGAACTCTTGAAACTGTTCAAGAAAATATCATTTCTGTCAGAAACGCAAGAGTTGAGCAAAGACAGGAATTCCAAGAGAGAAATGTAAACAGAAGTCTTGGAACCGAAGTTGTAGGATCTCAGGTTGTCAGCCAAAGTTCTACGGATACTATTGTTGGTTGGTATGACCCTCTGGCACAATCTTTCTTAGTCGAAGAGGATACTGGAGTCTTCGTAACCAAATGTGACGTTTACTTCAGAACAAAGGATGACAATGATGTTCCTTTGGTATTCCAACTCAGAACCATGGAGAATGGATTCCCAACTCAAAAGATTCTCCCATTCTCTGAGATTGTTGTCGATCCAGCTGATATTCAACTTTCAGATGACGGATCTGTAGCAACAACTATTGAATTCAAAGCACCTGTATTCTTGGAAGGTGGAAAAGAATATGCAATTGCCCTTGCATCTAACTCAACTAAGTATAGTGTTTACATCTCAAGAATTGGTGAAAATGATCTTCTGAGTGATACATTTATCTCCAACCAACCATATCTTGGATCACTCTTCAAGTCACAGAATGCTTCTACTTGGGAAGCAAGTCAGTGGGAAGATCTCAAGTTTATTATGTACAGAGCAGATTTTCTCAGTGCTGGTACAATTGATTTCTATAGTCCAGAACTTACAGAAGGTAACAGACAAATTCCTGTTCTCAAACCAGATTCTTTAGTTCTTTCTTCCAGAAAGATTAGAGTTGGTCTTGGAACTACAGTCGGAGATTCTGGTTACGAAATTGGAAATACTTTCTTCCAACAAACAACTAATGCAACTGCTGATTTAGTTGGAACTGCTGGAACCGCTTCTGGAACTCTGACTGTCTCAAATGCTGGTATTGGTCTCACACCTAATGACGGATCTCTCACATTTACTGGAGTCAATCTTGTAACTCTGAGTGGCAATGGTAGAGGTGCTCAGGCAGAAGTTACAGTTGTCAATGGAGTTGCAGTAGCAGCTACAATTAGTAATGATGGTGGTAATGGATATCAAGTTGGTGATGTTCTTGGAATTACAACGATTGGTAATGCAGCAGTTGGTAAGAACGTAAGACTTACCGTTGCTGGCATTGGACAGACCAATGAACTTATCTTTGAAAATGTTCAGGGAGAGTTCTCTGTTGGTGCCGGTAAGACAATGATGTACATCAACAGTGCTGGTATTACAACTGAACTTAACTATGGATTACCTGGCGGTGTCGGTGGTAATGTACAAGCATCAACAATCATTGTTGATAATGATGGTTTACATGTCAGAGTTGAGCACCAGAATCATGGAATGTATTTCCCAGATAATAGAGTTATTATTTCCGGTGCCCTTCCAGATGTTAAACCAACAAAGTTAAGTGCATCTTATGCATCAGGATCTACTGCAGGTCTTTCTGTTGATGATGCATCAAACTTTACTACTTTTGAAAATGTTGGTGTTGGAACCACAAATACTGGTTACCTTCTGATTGGTAATGAAATTATTGAATATACTTCCGTTACTGGCAACACTATCGGAGGAAACATCAGCAGAGGAACTAATCCTATTACATATCCTGTCGGAACTCCAGTTTACAAGTATGAACTTGGTGGAGTTAACCTCCATAGAATCAATAAAACTCACACATTGAGTGATGTTTCTATCGGAAGTTCGATTACATTTGATGCATACAGTATTAAACTTGATATGTCTGAGAAGTTTAATAGTGAAAACGACGATAGAAGCGATGACATTGGTTGGCCTAAACTTTATGTTGGTGCAACTAAGTCTGCTGGAGGTCCAAATATCAAGGCAACTCAAAACATGCCTTTTGAAATCATCACTCCAATTGTTCAAAATGTCACTACAAGAGGAACTTCTATTAGCGCAGAAGTTAGAACAGTAACAGGTCAGAGTTTGAGTGGTAATGAAATTGCTTATGTGGACAATGGATTTGAACCAATTGTAATGAACACACCAAACTACCTGGATTCTACCAGATTGATTTGTTCTAAAGTCAATGAAGATGCTAAGTTGTCCAATCTTCAGGGATCTAAGTCCATGCAAATGAGACTTAGTATGGTAACAACCGATTCTCGTATTTCTCCTGTGATTGATGGTCAAAGAGTTAGCACTATTCTTTCTTCAAATAGAGTTAATGATGTAATTTCTGACTATGCTACTGACTCAAGAGTGAATAGAGTTTCAACAGATCCTACTGCTTGTCAGTATATTTCCAAAGAAATCAACCTTGAGAATCCAGCAACATCTCTGAAAGTAATTCTTGATGCTCACATTAACAATTACTCAGATATCAGAGTATTCTATGCAATTGGAACCAAAGGTGGTTTTGACCCAATCTTTATCCCATTCCCAGGATATAAGAACTTGAATTCTAAAGGAGAAATAATTGATGTTGCAGATAATAATGGAGAATCTGATGTATTTGTATCCAAAACTCCTACTTATGGATTTGATAGTGGCTCTGTTGAATTTAAAGAGCACACATTTAGTATAGATCAACTTCCACCATTTAGATCATACCGAGTTAAAATTGTGTTGACTGGTACTTCACAAACGTATGTACCAAGAGCTAAAAACTTGAGAGTCATTGCTTTAGCGTAAAATGTACAAAGTAAAAGATAATGTGGATCTCGTAAGGGATCCACATACAGGTGCTATTTTAAATATAAATTCTTTAGATCATGAAAAATATGTTGCAAGACGTGAAGTGAAAAATAAAGAGCATCAAAAAGTACAGACCATTGAAGAGGAAGTTGCTAACCTTAAGGAGGATATTTCCGAAATTAAATTATTATTAAAGGAGTTAATCAATGGATCCAAATAATATAATTTTAGATAATCTTTCTAAAAGTTTTGAATACATCAAGTTAGCAACTATAATAGATAGTTGTAATGACAACAATCAACTTAAAGAAATTGCCAAGTGCTTCTGCAAACTTTATTATAAACAGCAAGAAACCATGCAAGCAATAGGTATACCAAATGGCAACTAAGAACGTAACCTTTGATCCTGATGCAGGAGTACCAAAAGGTGTTAATTTAACAATCCATACTGGTGCGGATTTTACAACCAATTTTAATGTTGTAAATACAGCAAACACTGCATTTGATCTTACTGGGTATACTGGATCTTCTGCAATGTCAAAGAGTGTGGCTGTAGGTGCTACTCTTGGAATCACAACTTCATTTACAGTTGGATTTACAAGTGCCTATGATGGTAAGTTTAAAATTTCTCTTGGATCAGCAGATACCAGAAGTTTGAGTGAAGGTAGATATGTCTACAATGTACTGGTAAGTTCTGGCAGTACGGTTTATAGTATTGTAAATGGAAATGTTTTAGTTGTCGCAGGAATAACTACAGCGCCATCATAAATACTATTAAGGAATCAGTGTATAAATGGCTCAACCAGCAAGTAGGTCTGACCTCGTAAATTATTGCAAGAGACAACTGGGAGCACCAGTATTAGAAATCAATGTTGCCGAAGAGCAAATTGATGATCTAATTGATGACGCTCTTCAATATTTTCACGAGAGACATTTTGATGGTGTAACTCAAGTATTTTTAAAATACAAATTAACTCAAGCAGATATTGATAGAGGAAGAACAAGAGGAGATAATAAAACTGTAGGTATCGTAACTACAACTGCAAGTTCTACGATTGATGGATCGTCTGTAACATTTTCATTTGAAGAGAACAGTAATTATTTACAGATTCCACCAGAAGTAATAGGGATCAACAAAATCTTCAGGTATGACGGTTCACAAACAGTAAGCAATAATATGTTTAGTGTGAAGTATCAGATGTTCCTTAATGATATCTACTATTGGGGATCAACAGAACTTCTAACTTATGCTATGACTAAGACGTATTTGGAAGATATGGACTTTCTTCTCAATACACAAAAACAAATTAGATTTAATCAGAGACAAGATAGACTGTACTTAGATATTGATTGGGCAGATGTAGCTGAGGATGATTATATTATTATTGACTGCTACAGACTTCTAAATCCAAATGATTTTACAAGAGTTTGGAATGATTCTTTCCTTAAGAGATATGTAACGCAACTGATCAAAAGGCAGTGGGGACAAAATTTAATGAAGTTCCAAGGAGTCAAACTTCCTGGGGGTGTTGAATTGAATGGAAGGCAAATTTATGATGATGCTCAAAAAGAACTTGATGTCATCAGAGAAACCATGTCTAATACTTATGAACTTCCTCCACTGGATATGATCGGTTAATCCTATGCTCAATCCATATTTTCAACAAGGATCAAGGTCTGAACAAAACTTAATCCAAGATCTTATCAACGAACAGTTGAGGATGTATGGTGTTGATGTACATTATCTTCCCAGAAAGTATTTGACTGAGAAGACCATCATAAAAGAAGTTATTCAATCTAAGTTTGATGATGCTTATCCTATTGAAGCATACATTGATAATTTTGAAGGGTATGGAGATAATACAACAATTTTATCTAAGTTTGGAATTCAAGCAACAAATGAAATAACTCTAATTATCTCAAAAGAAAGGTTCGAAAATTATATCTCTCCACTAATCAAGAACGAACAGAATATCAAACTTTCGACCAGACCAAAAGAAGGAGATCTAATTTATTTTCCTCTTGGAGATCGGCTATTTGAAATTAAGTTTGTAGAGCATGAAAAACCATTTTATCAACTCCAAAAAAATTATGTTTATGAGCTCAGATGCGAACTGTTCAGATATGAAAATGAGGTTATTGATACTGGGATTGATGAAATTGATGATCTTTTGACAGGAGGAGAATCTGATGGACTTACTGATGATGGAATCTCAACTATTATTGGAGCATCTCAAACACTCACTCTTGTTGGTGCCGGAGTAACTGCAACGGCTGTTGCTGGAATTATCACTGAGGGTGGTATTAGACTCATAACCATGACGAATAGAGGTGGTGGATATACCTCCGTTCCAAGAGTTGCAATTTCATCTGCGCCATCAGGAGGAATTACTGGTATTGCTTCTGCTGTTTTGATTGGTGGAATTAATGTATGTAATCAAAGTGCAAATCCAGGAGCAAGATCTATACAAAATGTTGATATTGTAAATCCTGGCGCAGGATATACTGTTGCACCAGGAGTAAGATTTATTGGTGGTGGAGGATCAGGAGCAGCTGCAACGACCAGAATTGGTGATGGTGTTGTAGGAATCGTAACAATTACTGCTGGTGGATCTGGATATACGACTGCACCAACAATCACGTTTGCTGATGAAGTATTCTTGAGTGGAGTAACTACTGTATCTGCTGCAGCAACTGCCATCGTTAGTGCTGCAGGAACTATTACCTCAATTCAACTCATCAATGCTGGTTTAGGATACAGTATTGCCCCCACTATTACTATTTCCAGTCCTTCTCTTACTTCAACTGGAGACTTCATATTTAATGAAGTTGTTACTGGATCAAGTAGCGGAACAACGGGTAGAGTCAGAGTTTGGAACTCTACTACCAATATTCTTGAGGTTTCTAATGTTAATGGGGCATTTACAGTTGGTGAAGATATAGTTGGTTCCACATCAGGTGCTTCACATGAACTTAGAATAATTAATCTTGATCCCGTTGACGATGGATTCTCAGATAACATTAACATAGAAACAGAAGCAGATTCTATTATCGACTTCTCAGAGCAGAACCCATTCGGTATTCCCTAAATAGTACTTATTATAGCAAATAATATTATAGGGACTCAAAGATGTTTGAATATTTTTATAACGAAATATTGAGGAGGACCATTATATCTTTTGGTACTCTTTTTAATTCTATTACTATAAAACAAACTAATTCATCTGACAACGTTGTTAACGTCATCAGAGTCCCTTTAGCTTATGGTCCAACTCAAAAGTTTTTGGCAAGACTTGAGCAATCACCAAATTTAAATAAGTCAACTGCATTGACATTACCAAGAATGTCATTTGAAATGACTGGATTGACTTATGATCCAAGTAGAAAAGTTAGTACAACTCAGCAATATACAGTAAAAGATCCTACAGACGGAACTGAGTCTAAAAAAGTATACATGCCAGTTCCATATAATATGCAATTTGAACTGAGCATCATGTCAAAATTAAATGATGATGCACTGCAAATTGTGGAGCAAATTTTACCATACTTTCAACCTTCATATAATTTAAGTGTTGAATTGGTAGAAGAAATACAAGAAAAACGTGATATTCCAATCATATTGGAAAATATCACTATGCAAGATGATTATGAAGGAGACTTTACGACAAGAAGGGTTCTCCTTTATACTTTAAGATTTACTGCAAAAACTTATCTCTTCGGTCCTGCTACTTCTGCAACCAAAGATATTATCAAAAGAGCAACTGTCAGTTATCTTACTGGTACGGATACTACAAATACTACAAGAGAACTTAGTTACTCTGCAACGCCAAGAGCAATCAAAAATTATACAGGAGATGTTGTTACAACTCTCACTGCTGACATTACAAAAACCACAAAATCATTTGAAGTTGAAGATGCAAGTGGACTTACTGCCAAAACTTACATTGATGTTGAAGAAGAAGAAATGTATATCACTTCTATAACTGGCAATAAGATTACGGTTAATAGAGGTCAAGATGGAACTACTATTGTAGAGCACCTGAGAGGTGCTCCTGTTCATATTATCAATGCATCAGATAATGCATTGATTGAAGAAGGCGACGATTTTGGATTTAGTGGTACGATTTCTTAAAAATGGCAAGCAAATTTGACAGTTTAAATGACGAGTTCAATGTCGTAGGAGACATTGTGCAACCTGAAGTTATCGATAAAAAAATTGAAAAAATAAAAGATATCTCAGATGATATCAAAAAAGATTATGATTATACAAGAGGAAATCTTTACAGCATAATCGAAAAGGGACAGGAAGCAATCAACGGTATTCTTGAGCTTGCACAAGAAAGTGAAATGCCCAGAGCATATGAGGTTGCTGGTCAACTAATTAAGAATGTGGCTGATGCAACCGATAAACTGATGGATCTTCAGAAAAAACTGAAGGATGTTGAAGAAGAAAAACAAACTCGTGGACCATCAAACGTTACTAATGCATTGTTCGTTGGATCGACTGCAGAATTAGCAAAACTCTTGAAGGACAAGGATAAGAAATGAGCGGAGACTTAGGGGAATTTTTTTCACTCATAGGTAAAGCAAAGAAAGAGAAGGAAGATGAATTCCGATCTCTGGTGGGAGAACTTGACATCGATTCGATGTTTTCTCAAGTCAAAGTATCAATAGAAGAAGATAATAAAAAGAAAAAGAAAGAAGAAAAACAAATAAAGGCACTTGAGTCCTGGTTATTTGCGGAACCAAAGAAAAAAGAAGAAGTAGAAACAATAGAAGTAACAGAATCTCCTATTGTGGATGAAGATGAGACAAATTATGAAGAGTGGATAGAGGAAGAAGTAAGGGAAAGAGAAGAAGAGGCAAAAGAAGAAGTAAAAGAAGAGATAGAAGATACTGTTGATCATGCTCTAAAGATTCTTGAGACAATTAAATCAAAAGAAGAAGTTAGAGAAAACCTTGGCGATCCAGAGATACTTAAGATTCGTAGGGAACTTGAGTACTTAAAAAATCTTGTCAATGCACAAGGTGGCGGTGGAGAAGTAAATTTAAGATATCTCGATGATATTGTTGGCATAGCAACAAATTTGAGTGCATATGATGGAATGTATCTTGGGATTGATATCTCAAATACTTCTCAACCTTTTAAATTTTCCGCTGTAAGTGGTGGTGGTGGTTCGGGCGACTATGCTTCTGTTGCAGGAATTGCAACTTATGCAACTCTTGCTGGAGTTTCTACGTATGCTGAAACTGCTGGAGTATCGACATATTCTGTTTCTGCAGGAATTGCTACTTACTCTCCAACATCTGGAGTATCAACATATTCTACTTCTGCAGGAATTGCTACGTATTCAACCACTGCTGGAATTGCAACTAATGCACAAGGACTAACAGGTACTCCCGACATAACGGTTCAAAATATAGTTGGAGTTGCGGCAACATTTACAGGTATACTTACATACGAAGATGTAACAAATGTCGATTCTATTGGAATTGTAACTGCAAGAAGTGGTGTTTATTTTGGTAGTCCAACAGTATCAACTATTGAAACAAATTCTGCCACAACGACTACTACAGACCAAACAAGCATAGATAGTTTTTCCGCATCAACATATAGATCTGCAAAGTATCAAATTCAAATAACAAGAGGTAGCGAATATCAAGTTACCGAAATCAGTATCGTTCATGACGGAACTGATTCATATGGAACAGAATATGCAACACTAAAAACTGGATCTACATTGGCAACTTTTAGCACAGATGTTTCTGGTGGAAATGTAAGATTATTGGCAACCCCATCTTCAACAACATCAACGGTTTTCAAGTTCACTAAAACAACAATAGTAGTATGAAAACTTTTAAACAATTTCAAGAGTCTTGGTCTAATAAATATAAAAAGAGTATTGACTGCTCAAATCCTAAGGGATTCTCTCAGAAAGCACATTGTGCTGGACGTAAAAAAAGAGCAGCAGGTGGTCAAACTAAATCTAAACCAGTTGAATGAAAAACGGACGTTGCCCTGCAGGACAATATTACTGCTATACCAATAAGGAATGTAGACCCATTCCTAAAGGTTTTATGGTGGACCCTGAAGGTATGCTTCGTAAAGAAAATGGAGCGACAGTAGATGAAGCCAACAAAAGTGGTGATTCTTCTTTGCGTGACTGGTTTAGCAAGAGTAAGTCTTCTGATGGCAAGCCTGGTTGGGTTCAACTGGGTGGCAAATATGCAGGAAAACCCTGCGCAAAACAACCAGGACAGACCACAAAACCAAAGTGCGGTTCAAGTAAGATGAAGCGTGCTCTTTCTAAAGATGAAGAAGAGAGAGCATTCCGTCGTAAGAATCGTCAAGATCCAAATCCAGAAAGAAGAGGGAAGGCAATCAACGTGGCTACTGAAGAAACTAAAAAAGATCATGAATATTCCATGGCACGTTCTGAACTCAAAACTGTGAAAAATGCTGCTAAGAGATTAGAGAAGAAAATGGGCAAGAAAGGGGAAGGGAACCTTGAAGCTTGGGTTCAATCTAAAATCACAAAAGCAGCAGACTACATTGATACTGCAGCAGATTATGTAACTAATGAAGAGTTCACAACTCTTCCACTTAATATTGAAATTCCAAACAATATTAGGGATTTCAATCTTGGGTTGATGTTCCGTGAAAGTCTGGATCAAAATAGTGGTATGCTCTTCATCTTTGATGAAGTTGCACAACAGTCATTCCATATGACCGAAACAAGAATTCCTCTGGATATTGCTTTTGTTACAGAGGAAGGTATCATTGAAAGTATTAAACAATTAGAACCATTTGATGAAACTCCAGTTGCTTCCGATGGAGAGGTGCTGTGCGCCCTGGAAGTAAACAGAGGTTGGTTTGCAGAAAACAATGTTGAAGTAGGCGACGAGATTGACATCGAAGAAGCAGCGGGAGAGAAAGACGCTTGCTACCATAAAGTCAAATCACGTTATAAAGTTTGGCCAAGTGCATATGCATCGGGAGCACTGGTCAAATGTCGTAAAAAAGGTGCGGACAACTGGGGAAATAGCACCAAAAAAGAAGAAGTAGAACTTGATGAAAAGTGTTGGAAAGGATATGAGAAGAAGGGCATGAAAACTATGTTTGGAAAGAGATATCCAAACTGTGTCAAAAAAGAAGAGGCAGAATGCGTTCATACCAGGAGGGGTAAGGAATGCCCTGTTCATGGAATGGATGCTTGTCCTGTCGAAGTAAGCGAAGCAGTAAGAATGCCAGCAAAAACTGGCAATCTTGTTAACGTAATCTTCAGATTTAGAAGTTCTTCTATTATGTTGAAGATGTTCTTCCCACAAACATCACTACCAACAAGATCTGATGTTCAAGATCAGATCAACAAGGTTTATCCCGGTGCGAAACTATTAACGTTCGCAGTCTCCGATTATGAACCAGGGCAACCAGTTCTCCATGCCGAAGGAGCCGCATGGACAAAAAAGTCAGGAAAGAATCCAGAGGGAGGTCTTAACGAAAAAGGACGAAAGTCTTATGAAAGAGAAAATCCTGGAAGCAACCTTAAGGCACCAAGCAAGGCGGTTGGAAATCCCCGCAGGAAATCCTTCTGCGCTCGCATGAAGGGTATGAAGAAGAAACTGACTTCCTCCAAAACTGCTAACGATCCAGATAGCAGAATCAACAAATCACTCAGAGCTTGGAATTGCTGATATGAAAAGTTTTCAACAGTTTATGTCAGAAAGTGTCACTATTCATGGTGACTTTAATGGAACTCTTAACGTAGGTGGAGATCCAGTCCAACAAAAAGTTGATGAGCAAAATCAATATGTTGCTGATGTTGTTTGGATGGGAAGCATCTACAGAATGAAACTTGAGTTCAAAGAGTCTATGAGACTTCCAACAACTCAAGAGTTAGCAGAGCAACTTCAAGGAGAATATCCTGGAGTGATCGTTCAAAGAATTTATCCAGTCGAACCAAAACCAGAAGTTAAAGTTTCGGACGTTAAGAGATATCATCCAGGCAAATTAGAGTGGGTATAAATTATGGCACAGTGGAATAAGACTACACAAGACTTCTTGAATCAAGAGAGAAGTCTCTTTGAGGTTTATAATATTGCTGATCACTGGGGAAACCAGACAGACTGGAGACCTCAGTTTTCTGACAATAACAGATTAAAGGTTGCTCCCTTCCAAACAGTTTTCTTCAATACTTTCCAGTATGGTAAGGAAACTGATGTATGGGATGAAAGAATCACTGGTGTTGGAACTGCTAATCATAATACCAATTCCAGTAATGTGGTTATGGAGGTCGGAGATACTGCTGGTAGTAAGGTTGTCAGACAAACTAAACAGGTAATGAGATACATTCCTGGTAGACCAGCAACTCTTGCATTTGCAATTCGTCTGGAAGCACCACAAGTCGGTATTCGCAGAAGATTCGGATTGTTTAATGATACTGATGGTGCTTTCTTTGAGGATGATGGAGGCACATATTCTTATGTAATTCGCAGCAGTGCAACTGGTATCACTACAGAAACAAGAGTAACCAGAGAAAACTGGAATGGTGAAAAGTTTGATGGTAATGGATACACTGGT
>Ga0208162_1000389_pt1 | contig 25807 bp, 58 predicted proteins | sample CB_VirMetaG_4_FD_184539 | JGI IMG/M metagenome (GOLD analysis project Ga0208162, IMG submission 184539) | Freshwater to marine saline gradient viral communities from Chesapeake Bay - CB_1508_1M Viral MetaG (SPAdes) (version 4) | ecosystem: Environmental > Aquatic > Marine > Coastal | place: USA... | reverse complement strand
ACTCTAAACATAAATGCAACCAAAGCCAAACTAACGCTATTTCACGGTGGCCGTACCAAATCTTACTCCATGTGATGGTTATTGTTGGAAGCAAGAAAAAGGACGTGGCGTTTTTTATTAATCTAACTTTCATATCATCTATCGCTTTTTCTGTTTATAATATCAATAAGATTATTAAGGTCTTGTGAATGGCATATTTTAATTGTAGGATCTTCAAAAATCTCAACGCACCACTCATCATCTACTTCATTATTAGCTGGTGATATTAAACTAAACGTACCATTACCAAAATGGTATGTATAGTAATAAAATTCTTCGTCTCCGCTTTCCTCAGAGGACACATCAACTCTTTCGAACCCAGCCTTAATTAATTCTTGTTCAGTCATCTTGCTCTAAATTAAACCACTCTTCGTCTAATAATTGTTGTAGCCTTCTTATAAGCTCGTAGTTAGGACGGTCCTTTAGCTTTTCCCTAAGTATCTGACTATAGATCTTTTCCTTCATCTTCAAGATACATTTCAAGTGCAGCTAAAGCTCTCCAAGCAACTTTCCCAAGGTGCAGCATACCATCATCATCGATGGGCTCTTGTGAGTGATCTATGAGATGCCTAGCAAGTGCATCTGTGTGATCAAAACTTTTACTCTTATCCCAATGCAATGGCTTTTCTGGATGGTGCTGATCATTGCCAGCCTGACTAATCCTAGAAACATATTTTAGGGCATTTGGGAAATACTTCATAACACCAGTGTACACTGGCATCTTCTTCCTTGGAACATCTTCAATGTAAGTAATTCTTGTCGAGCATACCGAGTCGTAAGTAACTCGGCCAGTATGATCCATAGACTCCCAATAGTTATCACTCATTTTGTAATTTTTAAATATATGAATCGTGTTGCAATAACTAAAAACACTATCCCGACAAGTGGAGAGTCAACAAACTTTATAAAATCCCACCAACCTTTAGTTATGTTACCTTCAGTTGCAGCAACAACCCACAAGCCTATCGTGAATGTTATTAGAAGATGTGCCATCTTAGCAATCAAAAACGAAACAACACCCGCCCAGAATCCTGGCTTCATCCCTTTAGATATTTTTTTATCAATCTCTTTATTTACTTTATCATCTACTATCATAATTCCATTAATTCATTTATACAGGTTTTTCCGTCTATAACTACAGCACAACCAATAGCTGGTTTCTTGCCACGCTTTGCGTATGCCATAGCATATGAATCGTGATCTATTCCGCAGCCAACTTGTGTTCCAAATATCTTAAAGTTTTGACCCACATACCAATCTGTGTAACATTGAGTATGTAAGTGGCCCTGAACTGTCGACATCATATCTGCACGACATTTCGTTCTAGCGGTTCCGCCCTCACCATGTATGTATTGAACGTCATCGTAAACAACACGATCAACAAAGTTCCATTCTGGAGTCCCTAAGACATCTTTATACTCACGTATCCATGCACTCGGTATAGACGAAGTCTGTGCCTTACGCATTATTATTCTGTCATGATTACCAATAGTGACATCTGCAACGGGAAAGGCTTCATACCATTTATTTATTTTGGATATGGCTAGTTTTAATTCATCGCTTCCACCCATCCCGTCTGCATTTGTCTCGTGATAAGAACTATAGTGATTGTCTATCACATCTCCAATGAAAACAACGTGGTTACAGTTGTATTTTTTAAAAGTATCCTGACAGAACTCCAGGTATCCGTCAAGACAAAATGGCTCATGCAGATCTCCTATTACTAATATTCTGTTAGATTTCATTTTTAAAAGTTTCCGTTAAATCTTGTAGTATTTCTTGTATATTCGCTATAGTTTCTTCTACAGCATCAAAATCCTCGTCGAATAGAGCTTCGTAGAGGTCGTCGCAGAGATCGTGGACCATGTCCATTGTGGCGTTTATAAACCTAACTCTCTGGTGTTCGTTATTCATAGTATCATAAAGGTATTAAAGAAACTGAAATAATACTATGAAGTTATTAAAAAGTTATTCACGATCCATGTGATATATCAAGTCTTTAGCTAGAGTTGGATTTATTTTCTGTATAGCTCTATATATGTATCTTGACTTTCTTTTTACATCCTCACGTTCTTTCTTAGTTGAATCCTTACCAAGATTTGTGTACATGTAACTATCTATCCTAAACAGCTCATCAATCTTCTTTCTTTTACTCCAAGTTGTGAAGTCTATAATCCTGTCGACATCATCGTATCTGTATTCCATCTTATTACTTTTTTTGAATTAATATAATCTAAATAAACATCTATATCGTTTATATCTTGCACGTTATAAATGGTGTTTGAATGATCTGGCTCACCCAAGAACTTTACCTCCAACCTCAGCTTGTCATCCACCACCATAGCAACACTATCATAAACACCATCACCAGGATATGGAACATGAGCCAGCAGATGAAATATCGCATCCTGAGTGTGCTCCTCAAACTGAAGAATACTCATCGCTACCCCATCTGTGATTTTGTATAGGTTAATTCCCTCTATAAACTTCCACTGTGAATCCATATTTTTCTAGTTCTTTTAATCTATATTCTTGAATCTTTGAAGTCTTACCCTTTGGAGTCTTGACCTCCGAGAAAACAACTGGTGTGTTCGGAGGTATAGCCACAATATCTGGTATTCCATTCTTATTGGTTTTAATTAACTTAATGACGTAATATCCCTCAGCTTCAAGCTGATCTATACGTTTTTTCTGTATCTGCTGCTCCGTCATGAGTGTCCCAAAGATTTTTTTCCGAAAGGTATTTAGGGTTCATAAGAGGAAGATAAAAGTCACATGGAATCCTGTTTATATAAACAGTCTTCTTAATCATTCCTAACGTTTTTTCTTCCATACAAAGCAAATTTAATCATTTTTTTTGACAATATCAGCGGAAATATACATTAAATCTATAGTTTTTACCATAGTTATAACATCTTTTCTGCCATTTCTCTGATAAAGCTTGTACAATGCTGGTCTATTGGACCACTGTTTTGATGCGCACTTTTTAGCTATAAATTCAGCAAGGTCTTCTCGCTTTACAACTATCCAGTAATCTAATATCTCAAAAGAGAAATAATCAGCCTCACCATATAACCACCCCTTGTCTCCGTTCACATTCTTGAGTTCAACCCAATGGATAGTTTCATCATAATCTTCATGGCGCTTTCTGCGTTTGATCATCTTTACGTCATACTTCACGCAAAAATCCCAATGCTCGTGAATATCCTGCTCTTTTGTAGCCTCATTCACGTTTTTAAAAAACTTACTGAACTCTATCTCTTTTCTTTTACCATCTGCCAACATCGTTTCTAAAATGTTTTAGGGTGTAGTCTTTCTTTTGGATTACGGCTTTATAAACCTTCTTTTCTATACCTCCTTCAGCAAAAATCCAGTACACCTTGTTATACTTCCTGTCTTTAGTCGTCATCCTGTCTCTGGCCTGCCAATAACTGGTAGCGCTAAAGTCTATGTTATAAAATACAATGTGCTCCGCATTTCGTAAGGATATACCCTCACGCCCAGATACTATTTGTAAGGCTATATTCTTATCTGTGGTATCAAACGTATCTAGGTCCGTACACAAATGGTCGCCAAACACCTGCTTCAGTGCATCTAGCTCAGCCTTAAACTTGTAGAATATGCCAACTTTTTGGCCATCAAACTTCCACTTAATAAAATCAGCCTTACTTGTGTCAAGAACAGTGCTGTTGCCAGACTCAAACTTAACAGTTCCGCTATACATCTGGTGAAGCTTACTCATGAGCTTGACACCTGTGTCTGCCAATATAACTTCATCATCCATCTCCACAACCAAATCCTTTTTTAGTTGCTTACAAATATCTCCAGTGTTCACTCTCACGGTTAGGATCTCCTCCTCAATCTCAGACTCAAACCCAGCTTGCTTTTGCGTATAAGATATCATGTACGGCTTCATGAGATTATTTATACTCTGCTTTCCTCCAGAATAATCTGTAACCATGAATCCGTTTATTTGCCTTTGAACCTTGTTTACATGATCGTCACAAAACCTATAGAAATTTCTATACTTTCTAAATGGATTATTAGGAATGCCATACACCTGATGATACATTTGACTGTAACTTTCAGGTGTAGGCGTTCCAGACAACAAACAAACAAAAGAATTTTTTATCATTGATGCAACCTGTTTTGCCCTCTTGCTTGGCTTTGGGAACGCTCCAAGAGTATGAGCCTCGTCAAGTATTATCATGTCGAAATTTCCTTCGACCTTGTGTATAGACTCGTAGTTTATACAAGTCATCTCATAGTCTGGAGAAAGCAAATCATAATCAGCTTCTATGCTAGATATAGCCTTCTTCTTTGTCAAAAACAAAAGCCTCTTTATTCCGAGCCTTTGTGCCAGACCGAGGCTAGTAAGCGTTTTACCAGTGCGTACTTCCATCGCAAGATACACAAAGCGATGTAAATTAATAACATTCCAAGCATGTTCAATTATTTTGTTTTGATAATCTCTGAATTTCATATTTCAATTCTTTTATATAATCCCGAAGGTCAACACATTTTTCGTAGTGCTCATACTCCGCCAAAATCTCAAGAGCAGATTCAGCTGCATCTATTCTTGGCTGGTAATCTATATATGGCCAATCGGAAACATCTAAGAAAAAACCAACGCCTTCGCCACTTCCAACCATAGAATATGGATCCTCATTTAGAATAATGACTCTATAAGTGTTTAGTGCTACATCAATCTCTTCCATATTTGTTTCTTAGATATTTATAAGTATAATTCAAATGATTCTCTGCATCGATCTGACTGCTGAAAGTAAGTCCACTTAGGGTTTCCTTACTGTTGAATCTTCTTCCTTTTATTATAGCCCAGTCTTTACCCTCTGTAGTTATTCCGCCTCTACGGACTGCTATCTTAAACAGTCCGTTGGCCTTATAATACTCCTCAACAATCTCACCAGTATCCACGTCGACAACATTCTCTTTCTCAGATAGAGGAACTATATATACCTGAAAATCATTTTCAACACACCATTTGAAGTCATCAAAATTCAAGCCCTGGGATGAGTTCTTGTTGTTCTTTTTTCTTTTCATAATTATCGGTTTTGAAAATTATCCATCTACCTTGTTTTGATCGACCTTCTTCTATCTGGATATCACTTCTGTAGTCCCCATAGTAATTTAACCACTTGTAGAAAGCTGTCCTAGATATGGTCCTCTTACCGTTAGGAGCGAAGTCTGGATTGTCGTTTATGAAATCCATATACAACTCATCCTTAAATATCCTAGCATCAACTACAACTAAGTCGCAAACCTTAGTGCCTTCAACAAGGCCAACCCATTCAATAAACTCATGGCACGTGTCAGCCGCTAGTCTTTTTATTGCTGTGTTCGAAGACACCGATTGAACTAATCCTGTAGACAGGTATCTTTTTAGGTTGCTAACCATATAGTTGTCGAATGCACACCACTCGTCCTCGTCCCACTCGTCAAACAATCTCTTGCCAAATTCATCTACTGGTGTAAACTCTTTGGTATAGAATTGTTTCAACTCCACCTCAAACTTACGCCTCATAAATGAATTACCTCTACCACGGATTGTGTAGTTTGTAGTAATCACAATCTTAGGAGAAAACCTAAATGGTATTCTGATAGCGTCTTTGTTTTTCTTCTCAATGGTAATACCCTCAGTGATGGCGGAGAAAAGTCTTTCAAAATCAAAGCCTTTTTTCACATCATCGAAAGATATAACCTGAGTATCAGTGTTTATAGTCTGGTATGCAAATGGTTTGTCGAAAGAAAACGCCTTGCCGTCAATCATAGCCACCTTCTTCATCATACTAACACCCTGAACAAACAATCCCTTACCTGTACCTCCCATTGGGTTATCACTGATAACCTCGTCATTAAGTATTACAGACGGACAGAATCCTGGATCTTTGTAGCCACTCATCAAGAACCCTATTGCAGACTCAAGAGACTCAACCCTGTTGTCGTCATCTCCAGATATGTTTCTTATAAACTTTTGGAAATCACAATCTGTGATCTCACAAAACTCAAAATCTCTATCAATCACCTGATCCTTCCAAACATATCCATCTAAGTCTACATAGTCAACCATTACAAGATCATCTACACAAACCTTTAGGGCGCAGTTTCTAAAGTATATAAATGAAAAGTCCTGCTCATCCTGAACAAAGTGAACATCAACCGTATCGAGTAGAGATAAAAAATCCTCCTTGAAATACCGTGTTTTGTCTGCGAAGAAGTTGTAGATAGATAGGTCATCAAACTTTTCTAGATATCCAAGAACGAAATCCTTTATCTCCTCCTCAGAAGCACGCTCGATGAGGTTGTTGGTAACCTTAACAAACATATACTTCTTTGAATCATGTGGGGCAAACTTGTAAAACCCTCTGTGTTGCAAGAACTCTTTAAACAAGTAGTGTACAATACTAATAGCACCACGCTCTGACTTCAGCCAGAACCTCTTGATAGAAGAGTCTTTCTCAAGATCACTTACGACAGCCTTAACAATAGAATCATCTACATCAGCTACTGATTCCTTAATAGAGTCAGCAGACTCGCCTCTGTTTATCTTTTGGCGTATCTTAGACATCCTGGCATCGTCCTCGTAATACTTAGTGCCATGAGCCATTACATCTCTATATGCGGAGTCTATAGTTGTTTTTATCTCAGTATGAGAAAACCCATTAGAGGCATAGCTGTTTAACACATACTCAGCCAAAGACTTGTTAATTCCGTATTCATTCAAAGCAGCCGCAAGTATGAAGGCATTGTTATTTCTCTGACCTTCAACCATTGGGTACTTCTTGGTCCACCACTTAATGAGTATCTCTATAATCTTATTGTCATCTGTGATAGGAATAGTTGGCCTATCCTTGAGTCTATCAACTGGTCTGTAGTCATAGTCAGCCATCTTATTCCAAACTTCAGAATCCATATTAATATAAATATCTGGATCATAAGACTCATAACAAACACGACTCACGTTTTTAGTGGATATGTCAAACTTATCTGAACTGAAATGCTCGCCAAGAGCATCGAAGTACCGCTTATGGTTTTCGATGTCAGCTGGTATTTTGACAATGACCTTTAGTCCGTTTCCGCTTGGGCTAACAAAAGCCGACATAACGTGTGGGTCTGAAGATATAAGATCCTTATCGGACAACATGGATTGTTTATCCTCATAACCATCAAAGTCCAAACATATCAATCCACTGTGTTCAAGTATCGCATCATCCGATCTTTTACTGAATGTACCAGAAAAACATATCGCTGGCAATTCTTTTTTAAGATCATTACGCTTAGTCTTGTCTTTCTCTTTTCTTATGGAAGATATAAGATCCTTATGTTTGCCGTCACGAACACGCTCAAGAACAAAGGATACATCCCTATGGAATGGAGTGTATATCTCCCTTATGTTTTTAAATATCGTAATCTTCATATCATTCTTAAAATAGCATCAAGTCTTATCTTGAGTGTTGTGAGTTTTTCGCTCGGTAGTCTTCTTATAGACTTAATTATCTGATGCCTTTCGTCCTCTTGATCCGCATCAAGACTGTTCACGAGCTCTTCGTACTTAGCCAATAGCTCGTTATATTTATCAGTTATATCCTCAAGTCTTTCTTCCGTGGTTTTGCTTGCATCAAAATTCTCATCTATAACAAGTCTATCCAAAACCTCCTTGTACTGATCATAAGACTGCCTATAGTAGCGTTTAAGGTGAGGAAATACATTGTTTATAGAATGTAAAACAGTAGCGTGATCTCTATTCACAGACTTTCCAATAGAGGTAAGTGATCCAAGTCTAAGTTTATTGTAAGCAATATCATAATATATTGCTCTCGCATTAACGTGCTCACTATCTCTACACTTAGAAGTTATATCTAAGCCAGTGACATTTGATACAATCCCTATAAGATATTCTAATTTCATTTTCATTGGATTTTAATGAGAGGTTAGGGGAGGATTACCTCCCCATGCTCTCAGTTTAACTAAAAGTCTAACTCTACTTCCTCTGGCTCTTGAGCTTCTTCTTTGTTGAAGTAAGTATCAAGATAGTTTTTGAGTTCAGACGCTACAGAATCGGCTTGAGCAGAATCTTTGGCATTCAAGTTAGCACCCAAAGTAAACTCTGGTGTGCTGTACTTAATACTACCCTTCTTCTGATCCTTAGCTGAATTAACCTCAATCCACTGATTGTCTACGAGGTTTTTGTTAGCCTCCATAAAGTCGGACCACTCACGAACAACTGCGCCTTTAAATGAAAGGTTTGCGATTGTTCCGTCTTCCAGCATTACGTAGACAGATCTGTGATACTTACCTCCAGCGTTAGTAATATCTTGCTTGATATCTTTATAGATACCCTCTGCGATAGTACCGCCCTTAAAGGCTCGTACAGTCATAGGCTCACTACCAATGTAGTACACCTCGTTAGAATAGATACCGCTTTGGCTTGCGTCGTTCCAGCCTTTCACTGTGTGATAGTGCTGTAGAAAAACAAACTTTAGTGGTAGACCTACTTTGACGTTCTCCCCAGCTTCTTTATCATAGAAACTAAAGGATTTGTCATTTGACTTCCAGTCCAAATACTTGGACGTTGGGTTAGAGCTAGTGCTCTTCTCTGTGTTGTGGCTTATTCTTGCCATAGTTAAAAGGATTTAAATCACGGTCATCTTGCCCTGACCGCTTGGGCTATAATGTTTCACTCATGACGTATTGTTCCACGTCATCGGTTGCATCTGGTCCAAAGAAACGCTTCCATACATTGACGGCTCTCTCTACCTTATTCATACCTCTCTCAAGGAACTCATCGCTACATGCAAATCGCTTCATCTGTAGTGTGTCCTTGTCTATAACGAAGAACTCGAAAGGTAGTCCAAACATTGAAGTATAGATAAACGCCTGGCTGTCATAGTTATACATGGATGCTTTCTTTCTAAATGAGTCGATGCTTGTTGCCGTTTTAATATCAATAATCTTGTCTTTAGTGACAATGTCAGCCTTGCCCTTGAATTCTACACCGAAGAAGTTGCCGATCATTGGGACCTCGTACTGAGCGCCATCAGAATATATCTCAGAAGATAACTCCTCATTATTCTTCATAGCCTCAATAGCTAAGTCAAGCTGAGTAGCTTCTTTCGATAGAAGTTTAAGGTCAGATCCAGCCTGATCCTTATATATCTTTGTATTTCTACTTGATGCATCGACGATCTGGAACTGAGATTTCTTGTGCGGCTCAAGAATAGATACATGAAAGTATCTACCTTGCACCATAGGTAAACTCTCTTGTTGAGGTTTACCAAAATCTCTTGGATTAGTTAATAGTACTCCTATGTTACTGTTAGATAAGTACTTACGACCATAAGCACCATAGTAATGCTTGTCGTCCTGAAGTTTTTTAAGTATTGATTTCATTGTATTTAGTTATTACGTTTTCTCTCATTGCTTTTAGGTAAGAGAATTTTTTGTGATTTTTACTGCCATTTAAGTTTTTCTTAATAGCTCTTTCAATCTGATCGAGTGTTCTTAGGTATTTCTTTTTAAGGTACTCATTCACACCGATAACAAAACTATCCATTACGAATTCGTCAGTTATGTCCTTGTAGAACTCAGTCTCAGTTGAGTATATCCTTACTCCAGACTCATCCTTAACGACCTTTATTCCTTTATATATAGAAGACTCGTACTCTTCCGTGTCTATAAACACGGATCCAGCTTTACTTCTCGCTTGTATCCAGATCTGTTCCAATGTAGCCATCGTAAAGGTTTTTATTAAATTCGTGAATCATTTCTTGGTATCGTAGTTGGGCATCGAAATGTGCCTCAAACATATTGTCCAGTAGTTGCTTTGTTCTGCTCATATTACAAATGTATTTGATTATTAACAATTATGCAAGCTTTTTCTTAAAAAAGTTTGTCTCTCTTTTTATTTTATTCTTAATCACGAATAAGTCATGCGCCTTAGCAGCCTCCTTTGGAGTGTTATATAGACCAAATCTATACGTAGTTCCATCGTGACCAAACGTACAAGTAAAGTAATCTCTCCCTGCTATTCTTTTTCTATGTACTCCCTTATATTTTATTTCCATTTTATTTTTTGTAATTAGTAAAAAAATCGACATTATCGACACCAGTATAGTTAAATAGTTGGTTATCAGTTAGTTACCCGATGTCGATTTGATGTCGATTTTTAATTATTGTGTCGATTCTATGTATATTTTTACGTTTTCCCACTTACCTCCAGTCATTTCTTCATTGACAAGAAAGTCAATTCTGTTGGTCCAACGCTTGTTCATTCTATCTTCGACACGCCATATTCCATCCATTTCTCCAGCACCCTCAACGCACACATATGTACCGAAGACAAAACCTAACTTCTCCAAGTCTCTTGACACAGCGATCCATCTATGTCCTTGAGGATTGTCTTTGTTTATCTTCTTAAGTGATGCTGTTGTTAAGTAGTCTGCATTAGTCTGCTCTGGCACGGCATGATATATGGTTGCCGTAACCAAAGCAGAACGCAGAGCTACTATTATGATATTAAGGATAATATGTCTTTAAGTCGTACTGGATCGTTGAATACAACCTCCTCTCCGTTGTCCCTACGCAACGATGCACTCCTATCGCTGATAAGACGAAGCGTTATATTGTCGTTCACTCTCACGCTTAGGTCGTACTTATCTACAATTAGGTCTAACATAGATTGAGTCTCTATGAAGTCTCCGTTTGTGATAAAATCCTGCACCATAGTGTAGTCTGGCTTACGACCTACCCAGTAAAAACGTGTTCCTTTAGTTTTACCTCGTCTCTCTACGATATTGTTGTTAATCAAAAAGTCAAACTCACCTTGAGTTAATCCAGTTTCTTGGATTAATGACTTAAGTGATGTTTTTGGGTTTTCGTTAAGAAACTTTCTTGTCTTTAATAGTTTATTTAACATAATTTAATTGTCTTTATCGGCATAATTACATGCCTTGTTATACATATTGTGGTCACTCTTTGCTATATACTCTACGAATAAGCCGTACCACTCTAACCTATTTCGTAGTGCTTCTACTTCAGCTTGTCTCCAGTCCATCGTTTAAAAAAATTTGCAATGAATCCAAGTTGTCTTTTACGCTACCCATCGGCTGATAGAATCCCTCGTGGAAGAATCTATCCAGCTCCAACGGATCAACTTCCATTAGTTCTGTTGCCTTCAAGAAAGCGTTTAATAAAATCTGTTCTCTCATAATCTATTGGTTTTACGTTATCAAAGTCTATTACTGCATCGCTTGGATACATTTCTAATATCTTAGCACAGACCTCATCGCAACCTTTTGACTGGTCGTTGATGAGGTATCTGTTACCATTTACTATCATTGTCTGCATGTTATCTGTGTTTTGTTTTTATAGAATTTAGTTTTATTACCAAGAACTTCTACCTCTTGGTATGGTGTCATAAACTCTACACCTGCAAACTTTTCAGCTACAGAAAGGTGATCGGTCTCAAAGAATATGTTGTCCCTACTCCCTTCGGTCTTAATCTTCACTAAGTATTTCCTCTGCCTCTTCATATGTTTCTGCTAAGTATTCTGACAGAAATCCGTCCCTGTAGTATCCAGAAGAAAACTTACCCTCTGGACTTTCATACTCACTTGGGAGAAACCATATCTCATCATTTTCTGTTTGCTCCCACTCAGGTATGTCCCACTCCAACATAAGCAATGGCTCTCCGTCTGTGTACTCAATTTCTTGACCGAATCCTTGTTCCTCCTCCCAAGTGTACCAGAAGTCTGGAATGTCTTTGGCTAACATATCTAAAATCTCTGTATCAAGTGGACTCCAAGCTGTTGTGAATCTGTAGTTACCCTCTTCATATTCATTCTCGTAGCAACCCCATTTCGTACCCCAGTTCGCATTTGACCAGTCGTACCAGTTGTTGTGTCCGTACAATTCTATGAGTCTGTCTGACTCTTCTTTTGTGATATTATCTCCGATTCTTGCTGGAGATGTTGTGTCTTCAAGTTCTTTAGGTCTTGGCTTGTAGTATTGTGCAAGTCCTACTTCAGCTATCTCTTTTAGTTTATCGGCATACTTTTCTTCAACCGATATGTTACAATATACGTGGTTTGGCATTTTATTTAATTAAAATTATATCTGTATTTGTGTTTAATTCTTCTTCATTAAAAGCCCTCTGAAACCCCTGTTTAGAATATACCCTGCCTTGTCTTTCAGACTCTGCCATTAATTCTTCTTCAGTCATCTCTTCAAAACCCTTGTCCAGATTTGTTGTGTCTATTACATATACTCTCATATCTCTTTTATTATACTCATTACAAAACTTTTCCGCCTCCTCTTCAGTGGCAAAGTAACTCCAGTCTGTTCCGTTTTCAATGAAGTTGTCATCCGTGTCGTAAACATCTAACACTACTCCATAAGGTGTGTCTCCATAGTGTTCATCCCCAACCATATCATAGTCAGGGACTCGTACTGCTTTTAAAATTGTTTTCATAATTAATCGTTTAATATTTCCTTTATTTTTTCTACTAATTCATAAGGTGACAGAATTCCGTCTTCAAATTCTTCTATTTGATATAATATTTTATCTTTCATAATTAATAATTGTTTGTTAGGTAAGTATTCAAAGCTAACTGCTGAATCATACTACCCTTGTGTTGTTTTAAAATGTTCTTTACTCCCTCGTCCTCCAAAGCTATGGACGGATCGATTGTGTGCTGATTGCACAACCATATAAAATCTGATTTTGTCATTGTATTTTGTATTTAATGTATTCCCAAATCTTTAACTCTTTTTTAGTGCCGTCAATAACTAACTGAAACTCCTCATCGGTCACACCTCCGAAGAGACCTTTCTCGTACCGCTTTTCTAATTCAATTACCTTTAGTTTCAGCATGGTTATATTTGCATCTGCCTTGTTGTTGGCTAACTCGTTCATAATGAGTAGTATTCGTTGGTAAACTCTTCTTTAATACCTCTACCACTCCTTGTATTGAAGCCGTAGCTATGTGTGTATAAACCCTTGATTGATTTGTTCTCAATCATAAAGTGAAACATCTCAATCGGTGTGCATCCGTATCGTCTTGATATGGTCTGACAAGTCTCTTTTAACTTGTCGCAGTCGTGTCGTATCTCGCCATAGTTCTTGATGAGATAGTTCTTAATTCCGTTTGTTGTTAATCGTTTCATAAATTATTTTTGTTATGTTAATTATTACTAATGTGACTCCAGATATCCAGAGCATTGTGTCTGTTATTGTCATAATGTTTAGTTTTTATTCCCACTCTGTGTAGTAGTAGTATTCATCATTGTACGCCCACTCCATTAACTCCTCGTCTTCGTAGGCATTTACGTCTATCTTATTCCCTTGCTCGTCTTCAAAGGAAAAGTCCTGCTCTCTTAAGTGATTGAGCAAGTCTTCTTCGTTTTTTATGTACATCTCGCCGTTGAGGATACAAAACCCTTCGTTCATACCCTCGCCAGTTATGTCGCATACTCTTGCATACTTTACCATGTTCTCAATGTTTCAATTATTGTTTCTTCTAAATCATTCCAAAACGGACTATCCTCGTCGAAGTCCTTTCCGAAATACTCTATTCCAATTTGTCTTATCTTCTGATGAATTCCTTTGTTGTTCATCTCAAAACTCAGTTCTGTTATAGCTTGTTCTATCATTAGTTCTTGATTGTGTAGTTATACTTTGTTTTTCTTGAGAGCATAAATCTGCCCATTGTGTCTTGAATGTATGGTCTGCCGTACTGGTCAAACTCAATTCTGTTTCTGTCTTCTTCGCTGAAGATGTAGTTGTCTAAATTTCTCATTGTTTTCTAATTATTGTGTCTTCTTCGTGGCTCATCCACTCGATGTTGGATAGGCTATGTCCTTCTTCTTGAAGGAATTCTTCGTACTCTTCGTGTTGGTCGAGTCCGTACACCTCGTAGCGATATACCTCGCCTAATGTGTAGTCTAAAACTGTGATGTATGTCTTCATAATACTCTTGGTATAAAGTGTTCATCGTTTCTTAATAGTCCAATGATATCGTGGAGGATATCACTCTTGTTAGTGTCCCACATTTCTACCACCTTGCCTTCAAGTTGTGGATTGTCTGTAAGGAATCTCATTACATTGAGTAATGTTCCCAGTTCGCACCCCACTGACATTAGGTGCTTCATCACTAAATCTGTCATCATCTGAATAAGTTTTTAAGTTGTGTTAAGAATTTTAAGTATGGCACTTGTTTAAACATAAACTTCTCTGCCTCTTCGTAGGTCTTGAAGACCTCGATTTTTGTCCCAGTTGGAGTGGGTGCCTCTACCACCCAAATTCCAGTTCGTAGTTTTTTAGTTGTCATATACTCCTATGATTTTGTGACCTCTGTTACTGATATATCTATACCAGTTGTCGAAGTGTTTTTCGTCATTAAATTGCTTTGTGAAAGTAGTGTAGTTCCCATACACAGACTTCATACTAATTGTCTTTGTTGTCATAATCTTTAATTTAGATGATGCTGGAGGAATCGAACCCCCATACAACCATTGCATCAGTTTAATTTTTTGACTCTCAAGCATTCGCAGTCGCTCTAAATTTACGCATAGCTTTAACCTCATATCCCTATCTTATCGATGGTGTTGAATCGTCGCAGGTTTTCCGACGTATCCCTCTGCTTCACAAGGAGTCTTTATACTTACCTCTTACAGAGCCACTTGCTGATACCTCGCAAGGTCTAAAAGTCATCTGTGGTATCTTAATCAATCGTGCATCGGTTTTACGCTTTATGACCTCATTTGTTTTACTATAGCATCTTCGTACTACACTTTTTCGGTCTCATCGGACGGAGCTGACTTGTACCCCTCTTATATCCTCTGCACTATGTCTGAATTCTGTGGCTAAACTACGGCGAAATTTCGTAACTACCAAATTTTTTAACACTTTTTTCACACTTGCTACCTTGTCATCAGGTTTGGCATACTGCATAGCGTAACTTCCTCTCCTATAATTTACGGCACTTGGGTGCTGACTCGTGTAGATTTGCCTTTTGGCACACGTCTACTCTTGTCGTGTATGTGTTGGCAGTATTTGAAAGAACGTAGATTTGCTTTTGAAATCTGGGGCTAAACTACAACCGATTTTTCATTCCACCAAATTTTTTTTGCATTTTTTTGCATCTTAATCTGTAAAAAAGTTGTTATTTATATTCATTCTAAATAAAAATACATACACAACACACAAGTTTTCTTTGTAAGTAGTTGATTGTCAGTAAGTTATACGCTTGGATATGGTGTTGCAAAAGTTTATCAAACAGATAACGTAGGAAGGGGCTATTCCTTGTCTCGATGCCTTTGGCTAATTTTCTTTGATTTGTCTTTGCATTCGACATTCTTTTTAGTAAGTTGTCGCACGTACACGCACACGCATACACACGCACACACGTACACACGTACACACATGCACGCAGGTACAATATATGCCACAGAAAAAATGCCAAAAAATCTGAGGTAACCGACTGAAAGCATACCCCCCCTATCGAATCTGAAAGCGTTTTCCGATTTGACCCGTCAGCGTCAAACATATATATAACCTTTTACCCCTATATAACTAAACCAAAATATGCCTTACCTTTGATATATGGAAATACAGATAATAAATCGTATACCTACGGGTGTCGCAATTGGTTGGAGTTACTACACTCCAGATGAAGATCACAACTACGAAGACCTAACCTTTCACTTATTTCTCATAGACTTGAGGTTTATTTGGTAAAACCGACACCAAAAACGAAAAACGACACAAAAACGACATCAGCTAACTTACTGGTTATCAGTAGTTTTACTATAGTGGTGTCGATAATGTCGATTTTTTTACCAATTACAGAAAAAAAATATTATACATAATACTATAGAAATATATATATAGTATAGAGATTTTCATACTTCGACACATGTTTATAACTTTTGCTTGTCTTGTTGATATCTATTTGGTATATTTGGTATATAAAAATTGAATAGAATGAATGAACTATTTTTTGACCAAGAAGGTCGTGACAAGCTGATCAGTGGTATCGAGAAGATATCTAGGGCAGTAAAGAGCACACTTGGCCCCATGGGTAATACGGTAGTGCTAGAATCTCAAAACCACACTCGTGGAATAACGGTTACTAAAGATGGTGTAACTGTGGCGAAAGCTATTAACTTACAAGATCCTGTAGAAAATCTTGCTGTACGCATGGTAAAAGAGGCGGCTGATAGAACAGCAACCTCAGCTGGTGATGGAACAACCACCGCAATTGTGTTAACGGAGGCTATTGTTCTTGAAGGTATGAAAAAAATCAAGGAAGATCCTACTATTAATGTAACAGATTTGGTTCGTGAGATGAATGAAATCACGGATGAAGTCATTAAGGGTCTTTCTAGGAAGTCTAAAAAGGTATCTGGTCGCACATTGCGTGATGTAGCGACGATATCCTCGAACAATGACAAGGATTTAGGTAAGTTGATCTCAGATATTTACAAAGAAGTAGGTAAGGATGGGGTTGTAACTGTAGAAAACAGTCAAACAAGCCAGACTTATTACGAAGTAACCAACGGTATTAAGATAGATAGGGGACACACTAGTCGTTTATTTATAAATAACCAGAAGAATGATGAGTGTATCTTAGACGATGTGTACATTTTGGCCACAGATTTAGAGATAAACAGCATTTTAAACATAGAAAATGTGTTGAAACCTATAATCCAGGGCAACAAGAAGCTACTTATCATAGGTCAGTGCTCTCAAAACGTTATTAATACCTTGGGTATGAACGTTGTGAAGAACGGATTGAAACTTTGTAACATTACACCTCCTCAATTTGGGTACAAAACAAAGGAATTGATGTCTGATATTGCTCTTTCTGTTGGCGCTAAATACTTTTCAGAGTCTACTGGTGATGATTTAAGTTTAATTACTCTTAATGATTTGGGACACGCACAGAAGGTTGTCGTTAGTCCAACTCAAACAGTTATTGTTCGTGACGAAAAAACCTCTGACGAGGTTGAAAATAGAATAGTTGAGCTTAAAGAAGCTCGTGAACGATCTCAAAACAAGTCGGACAGGGATTTCATTAACGACAGGATCGCTAGTTTGTCTGGTGGAGTTGGTGTTGTATATGTAGGAGGAGACTCTGACATAGAACAGAAGGAACTTTACGACAGGGTTGAGGATGCTGTTTGTGCTGTTAGGTCTGCCTTAGAGGAGGGAATACTTCCTGGTGGGGGCTCAGCACTTCTATTTACGTCTTTGAGCATGAATGATGACACTCCAGCGTATAGTATTATGAAATCGGCGCTTGCCGCTCCGTTCAAACAGATTGTTGAGAATGGGGGTAAGATGATACCAGCGCATGTTGGAGCATTCGGCGAGGGGTATAACGTCAAGAACGGAGAATACGGAAACATGTATAAACTTGGGGTCATAGACCCTGCTAAGGTGACAAAGAACGCACTTAAGAATGCGGTATCTGTTGCCACAACTATATTAACTACTAATGCAATTGTAACACTAAAAAGATGAAAAAGTACGAAAATTTAATTTACGGAGTAGGAGCTGCTATAGTAATTTTAGGGGCTTTATTTAAGATTCAACACTACCCATACGGATCTGAGATCCTAACATTTGGGATGATTGTGGAGGCAGGAGTATTTTTATACTCAGCATTTTTGCCAGTAGCTGAAGAGGATAGCAATACTGAGAAGTTTGGTATCTACACACCAGCTGTCAAAAAGTATAACGAGCAGGTTGCTGTGGCGATCAACAACATTGAGGACCTCAACAAGATGTATGAAAAGCAACTTGAAGGTTTTTCTGAGTCATCGGGTATGTCTGACAAGCTGAAGGAGGTAAACATGCACCTTGAGTCTTTAAGCAATGTTTATCGTTCAATACTTAGAACAATGAAGTCGTAATGAAGGCTATTAATAAATACATAATTATAGAAAAGATATCAGAAGAGATGAGGACCGAGTCAGGTCTTCTACTCTCTGGAGAGGATGCCAATGAGTTTCGATACAATAAAGGAACTGTTGTCAACCCAGGAACTAATGTGGATACGGTAAAAGAGGGCGATGTTATATACTATGACAAGTCATCTGGCCACACAATGGTAATACAGGACAAAAAGTACACGATTATTCTCGAGAGAGACGTCGTTGTTGTTCTGTAGCTTTGTTCATTCTTTTTATAGCTCGCTTATATACCTTATCGGTGTAGGGCGAGCTTTTTTTGAATATAGGGTTACGTTGAGGTGACTCTGATATTGTCTCTTCCCCAGAAAGCTTCTTGTATATACTAACGATTAGTCTCTTTCCTTTGTATGAAACTTCGTATAGAGCAGGCTCTGAACCTTTTGCTTTCCTCCAAACGGATATCCATCCGTCACGAAGAAGGTCATTGAACCTTGATTTATCCCATGAAAAGAGTTCTTCATAGTCATTGAAGTCTGATCTCTTGAATAATCTCTCGCTGTATAGAAATAGTAGCATCTCTAAATCGGCGAGACCCACTTCGTGGGTCCTCTTAGCCCAATAACGAACTATGCGAAAGTATTTTAAGTAGTCAAATGTCGGTTGGCGGCGATCATAATTGATTCTAACTTTGTCGTTATAACCCTTTGTAGGGTTTTTACGCTCGTATTTGCGCCGCATTTTGCGTTTTCTCATTATAACAAAGATAATAATTTTATCTATCTTTGCATAACACAAAAAAAGTATTATGTACAAGAAGAGCAAACCATGCACAGCCAAGGTAAAGAAGGCTTATAAGCCAAAGTCAAAGAAAAAATATGGGTCTAAGTAGATCAGCGAAATATTATCGGGATAATCCCGAAGCCAGGGCGAAGAAAAACGCTTATCAAAAGCGATTTAATAAGAAGAAGGGCCAAAGTAAGAACAGGGCAAACCTGAACCGTCTGAACAGGCTCTTTGGGACATACGGTAATGGTGATAATTTAGATGTTTCTCATCGTACTGGCAAAAAAACAAGACTTGAACACCAGTCTAAGAATAGGGGTAGTAAAAAAAACACGCCAGGTGACAGAAGAGCAAGAGGATGAAAAAAAAGAGGGTAAAAGACAGCTGCTATTACAAGGTAAAGAGACAGTACAAAGTGTTTCCAAGTGCCTATGCAAGCGGTGCAATTGCAAAATGTCGAAAGGCAAAAGGTAAAAAGTAATGGCGGTACGTAAAACAAAGGAGGGCGCAGCACTTAAGCGTTGGTTTAAGGAAAAGTGGACCGATGAAAAGGGCAATCCTTGTGGATCTGAAAAAGGTTCAAAGATAAAGAAATGCAGACCTTCTAGACGTGTGTCATCAAAAACTCCTGTGACTTGGAAGGAGATGAGCTCTAAAGAAAAAAAGAAAGCTGTTGCTGAAAAGAAAAGAGTAGGCATGGGTAAAAGAACGAAAAGCATTAAGAAATGAGTAAGATAAAACTATATACAAAAGACAACACAATAGAGGATGAAGACAAGGTTATTGGAACCGATGCTAGTGGTGAAAACACTAAGAATTACGAGATGTCCGCTATCAGGAGCTATGTTGGATCTACCTCTGTTGTAACAAAGAAGGTAAATATTACCCCTGAACAACTACTTTCATTAAGTGGTGGTGATAGCAGCCTTGAATTAATACCTGCCCCTGGGGCTGGAAAAGTTATTGTGCCAATTTCTATTGTTTCTTTTTTAGATTTTGGAACAACACCTTATAATTTTGATGGCGCTTTACAAATAGGGTTCTCGAGCAAGCTACTGACGTCGGGGCCTTATTTTGCTTATTTTTATGCTAATACTATAAATGCAACAGAGGATAAGTATATGACGGGGTATCCAAACATTACGGTGACTACTAGTGAGTTACTTTCTGCAAATGAATCTTTAGTAATAAAGAATGTAGACAGTGCTACAGTAACCCAAGGTGATTCACCCTTAACGCTAAGTATAACATACAGAATAGTAGATTTTTCATGATATGACTAAGATTAAAGATTACTTAAGGGATTCTGTAATACACACTCAGGACAAGGTTATAGGAACTGATTTTTCTGGAAATTTCACAAAAAATTACACGATATCAGATCTTGGTACTTATTTTTCTGAACTTATACTTGACAGTGGATCTACAAACGTAAATGGAAACCTGACGATTCAACAAGATCAAGCTGACGCTACATTAACTATAATTTCAGACACAAGCAACGTAACTCCTGGAGGAGAGCAACACAACCCGTCTATACACTTCATTCAAGACGGAGGGGCTCAGAATGCTGCTATTGGGTTTAACATAATTGACGATACTGGTGGCGGAACGATAGCTGGAACAGGTAACAGATTCTGGATAGTTAATGCTATGGATGACGACCTCGGTTCAGGAGGTATAACTTTCGGTACGATTAATCAAGATGGTTGGCAGAACGCTGTTGCTAGGTTTATGATTCGTGGCGATGGTAAAGGGTTGTTTGGTCATCCAAATGCCAACTATTCAGGTAGCTTCGACTCGATGTTTGAGGTTTATGACGACAGAACTGAAAACACAACTACAGATTATTCTTTATCTGTTTATGGTTTAGTAGATGTTGGAGAATATCCACCACCTCGGGGAGCAGGAGGTATTGTAAGTAGAATAAAAGTATTAGACGGCGCAATTGATGGGGGAGTACATTCAATAGGACTTGTACCAGGAACAAACTCTTCAGAAATTATAACAAGTGGTCCACTTGCTTTTTATGCTAATTCAGATATGGATACGCATAATGCTACAGGATTTGCTGGAAATGTAGGAAGTAACGGAAATTGGAATATAAGCGACACTTTTTCTGCCACACCTCCATCTAAATTATCAGTAAAAGGAGATGTGGAGGTTACAGAAAGTGCTAACGGGGTGATATTAAAATCTCCAAACGGAACAAGATATAGAATCACAGTAGATGATTCGGGTAACTTAACAACAACAGCTTTATAATGGCGGATAAAAGCAAAATGAAATGCAACCGTGTTACGAAAAGTGACCGTGCAGGGAAGAAAAAGATGGTAAAGGCTTGTTCTGGCGGCAAGGAGAAGTTGATTCACTTTGGCGCTAGCGGATATGGTCATAACTATTCCTCCGCCGCTAGAAAGTCTTTTAAAGCTAGACATAAATGCTCAACTGCTACAGACAAAATGACTGCACGTTATTGGGCCTGCAAGCACCTTTGGGCTGGTAAAGGAGGAAGCACCAAGTCTTCTCCAAAATCAAAAAAAGGAAAATACTAATGATAGAAGCAATTATAATTATATCAGTTATCTTTGCAGTACTTCTTGTGCTCTACAAGTTTAAGGTGTTAACTGACGATGATAACGACATGATCCCAGATGAGATTGAGGTTATTGCTGAGGAGATTCACGATGAGATTTTGAGTAGAGCCGAGAACATAAAGGCTGAGGCGAAAGATGTTAAAAAGGCTGCTAAAAATTTAGCAAAGCAGGCTGGAGATGTTTTTGAGGCTGCGGCAGGGTCTAAAAGAAAAGGTAGAAAATGAAAAGCATAGGTCTAGGAGATACAGTAGATAAAATAACTACGGCGACAGGTATCAAAACTATAGTTAAAAAAGCAACCAAAGGTGATTGTGGGTGCGAAAAGAGGAGAAAGAAGTTGAACGATTTATTTCCATATAAAAAATGAGCGCACCAGAATTATCAAAAGAAACTAAGTTTAAAGTATCTATAGAAACGCTTATAGCAATATGTGTATCTGTTTTTATTTGTGCGGGATTTTATTTTAGTGTTCAAGCTCAAATAAAAGAAGCTATGGAAAAACCAGAGCCTGTAATTTCTAGACAAGAGTATGACATTAAGGATAATGCTATACGAAGTGAAATTATGAACAATAGGGAGCTAATAGAGAAGAATTTTGAGAAACTTCAAATTATAGAGCAGCGCCTGTATGAGTTGAGATAAGATGTTAAACAAGGTATTTCTTTTGGTATTGTTTATGCTAGTCCCATTAGAGGCTAATAACGTTGAGGTTGTAAAGACAAAATTTACAATCGTTCATATCAATGCCAAATGGAATAAGAAAAATGATGTTAATATCCCCTCAATTCCTGGATGCTCCATTAAGTACGCTTATTTTGAGGATCAACCAGAAAGTTTAAAATCAACAATACAATATGTTCCAACAGTTGTCTTATACAAGGGAAACATGGCGGTTCATCAATGGTCCGCTGATCTTTCATTTAGACTTGAGTTAAAAAAAGATGATATAGAAGAAGTTATTAATAGGTTGTGAATAGAATAAGTAAACATATAAGCTTTAATGAAGCTACAGCTTCTTATACTGCGAAGAGAAAGGGTATAGACAATACGCCTGATTCCTATCATATTTCTAATATGGAGGTGTTAGCTGAAAAGATATTTGAGCCGCTAAGAGAGTGGGTTGAAGGTCCAATAAAAATTAACTCCATGTTCAGGTCTAAGGGCTTAAATGACGCTATTAAGGGAAGTAGGACTTCACAACATATGGAAGGCAGGGCGATGGATATCGACGATACATATGGTCACAAGACTAATGCTGAAATGTATAATTACATTAAAGAAAACTTAGACTTTGATCAGTTGATATGGGAGTTTGGAAGTGACGAAAACCCAGACTGGGTACATGTTAGTTATGTTTCTGAACATGAAAATAGAGGAAAATGCTTGAAAGCCTACAGGGAAGATGGCAAAACAAAATATATGCATATATGAGCAAGAAACCATTTAAAGACACTAAAGTAGGAAAGTTTTTATTGAAGAAGCTACCTGGATTCGTTGGTGATGTTTTGCCAGACAAGGGAGTGTTAGGGGTTGTTAAAAACCTTATAGACAATGATGAGGAAATGACTCCAGAAGAGAAGGCTCAGATGCACGAAGAGCTTGTTCAATTGTATGAGCTTGAGGTTGCGGATAGAGATTCAGCTAGAAAACGTGAGGTTGAGAAGGCGAAGACTGGTGGGTTTGACTTGATGTTCAACCTCACTGGCATCATTGGTCTAGCAGCGTTTGCTTTTATCATATATGCAATCGTATACCTAGAGGTTCCAGAGAACAACAAAGAGGTTTGGATTCACTTAATAGGAATTTGCGAGGGTATCGTTCTCAGTATATTTGGGTACTTCTACGGAAGCGCTGTTCGTAAAAATAAACAATAATGGCCAAAGTAGTAATATCAAAGTACATAAAAAAGAGAAATAAAAAAAGACCTGGTGTTCACTCAAAGAATGCCTCTAAAGGTCAGAATGGTTATAAAAATAAATACAGGGGTCAAGGTAGATGACAAAGATTAAGATATATCCTATAGACACTAATATTAGTGGAGGCGACAAATGGATTGGTACTGATGCGGATACAAGTAGCAGAACCAAGAACTTTACCGTTTCTGCTTTGGCTGACTATTTTAACAATGCTAGTCAGATAAATCTATCTAACTCTTTAAAATTCAAGTACGATACTGTAGCTGTTGGTGACTCAAGAGCTGGTGGTAGTTTTTCTTTTGCAAGTGAAATTGGACCTACTGTAAACTTTTCTGATATATCCAATCTTTTATTTCATCAAAACACATCAAACGGAAAGTATGTTGTAGAGTTGATGGATGCTTTCAGCGGTAATATTGTTATGATCAGCAAGGTTGATGATCCAAACAAATTTGCTTTTTACAGGATCAATTCATATAGTCAAAATCCACTTGAAACAGAGTTTTACGACACGTCTTTAAGTTATATTGATGGCAATGGGTCTATTAATGAGGATAAATATTATTTTGTATCTTTGCTGCAATTTGATGCTCTATCTGATAGTGACAAGCATTATGCACACACACAGGGTGTAGCTAGTACGACGTGGAGTGTTAATCACGGCTTGGGTAAATTCCCTTCGGTAACTGTTGTCGTTTCAACAGGTCAAAAGGGTTACGGAGATGTGAATTATATAGATGAAAACAATTTAACAATTAGCTTTAAAGGCGCAGAGTCTGGTAAAGCATATATGAACTAAGAATATGGCAATATCTTTTTTAAATAACATTACCTTAAACAATAATGAGGTACAAAATGTTAAACTACATAACACCTCAACTGCTCCAAACGCAGCACCAGGTCAAATATATTTCGATACCAGTGACGGATTAGCTAAATACTATTCAAATCCTACTGATACTTGGATTGATTTAAAAGAGTATTCATTTAGTGATGGAACTTACATTGACGTAACTACCACTGGCACTACTGCGAAGCCTGTTTTCACTTTAGACATATCTGCCGTAGATGGCACGGCTAGTGCTGGGGAGAGATATCTTACTAAAAACAATACATGGGCTGAGGTTGCAGCGATCCCTGGTACATATACATGGACCGTTGCTGGTGATACAGGATCTGAAGCCGTTCCTTCTGGAGATACCATCACGTTTGTTGGGGGGACGAATATTTCAACATCTTACAATTCAACATCTAACCAATTAACCATCAGTGCATCTGGTGTGATGACTGGGTTTACAGTTGCTGGTGACAACGGGACCAACCAAACTATATCTAACGGCGATACGTTGACTATTTCTGGTGGTCCAGTAATTGTTACTACTGGCGCAGCTACCGATGAGCTTATTGTAAAGCACGACGTTGTCTCGAGAACAGACACCACATCTACTGCGTCTCCTACTTATGGAGGTACGTTAACTGTGGTAGACTCTGTTACCTCATCTTCTGAGGGACACGTTACGGCGATTAATGTTAAGACTGTAACACTACCTAGCTCTGACGACACGACTTATGACTTAACTGTACAGGCAGGTGGGGCTAACACCTCTGTTATTAGGTTAGAGGGATCTGATGCTACTAACGACGATGTCACTATATCTGGAACAAGTACCACAGTTAAGGTTACTGAGTCTGGAAATACAATCACATTAGATTTACAGGATGATGTGACCATCGTGAATGATCTTACCGTTGGTGGAGATATTAATGTTACGGGTAGTCTAAATTCTTACACTACTTCTGAGCTTCTTGTTCAGGATCAATATATCACTCTTAATTCTGGGCAGACAAGTCCAGTTCTTGATGCATTTGTAAAGGTAGAGCGTGGCACAACTGATGTTGCTATTAAGTGGAATGAGACTACTGACCGTTGGCAATTTACAAACGACGGATCTACATATTACAACATCCCAATCTCTTCAGAGTACGACAACTTTAACTTTAGTGTTGAGGTTGGGTCATCTACGCAGGAGGTGGCTGACGGAGGGGTACTTACATTCGCTCAGGGCGGAGGTCTTACGGTTGGCATGTCTGGAGACGACACGATTACTTATAGCCACGCAGACACATCCTCTCAATCTTCAGTAAATAACTCTGGTAGAACGTATATTCAGGACATTACCTTAGATACTTACGGTCACATCACTGGAATTACTTCTGCTACAGAAACTGTAACAAATACAGACACTCAGTTAGCAACAGCTGCTGCTCTTATTGACGTAAGTGCAATGGGAAGTAATACTACTGCTTCATTTACCCATGGCTTGGCTTCTAAGAATTTAATTGTGCAAATGTACGATGTAACCACTGGAGAAGTTGTTTTTGCTGATATTGATCACACAAGTAACAATGCAATATCTATCGTATTTGCCTCAACACCATCTAGCGATATTAGAGTGGTTGTTATTGATGCTAAAAACGGATTAACTGACAAGACAGTCAGCTACTCATAGCCTGATTACCAGGATAGGATAATTTTCT
>Ga0208162_1000387_pt1 | contig 25941 bp, 34 predicted proteins | sample CB_VirMetaG_4_FD_184539 | JGI IMG/M metagenome (GOLD analysis project Ga0208162, IMG submission 184539) | Freshwater to marine saline gradient viral communities from Chesapeake Bay - CB_1508_1M Viral MetaG (SPAdes) (version 4) | ecosystem: Environmental > Aquatic > Marine > Coastal | place: USA... | reverse complement strand
GTGCATTTTTTTCGAGCGCAATTTGAAGGGAGTTTCACATGCCAGGGCGAAGACCAAAACCAGCCGCTTTAAAGATACTGCAAGGCAATGCAGGAAAAAGACCGATTCCAGAAGAATTTCACGGTGACAAGTCATTACCTGAACCTCCCAAAGATTTGAGTGCAGGAGCAAAAAAAGAATTCGTGCGTATCTCGAAACTTTTAACCAAAGCTGGCATTTTGGATCAGCTGGACGTTGTTGCACTTTCCAACTATTGCAAAATCTATGATCGAATGATCAAAGCAGAAAAAGATTTGAAGAAAAACGGATCTGTGATGACTGACAAGCACGGTGCTCCTGTGATTTCTCCATATTTCAAAGTTGTTTCACAGTGCCTTGAGCAGTTGAAATTCTATTTTTCAAGTTTTGGAATGACCCCATCCGATAGAGCTAAAATGTCAAACCAGATGAACATTGAGAAAGAGGAAAACAAAGATTTGTTAGAGGAGCTTTTGGGCAATGGCTGAAATTGAGAAAAATACTGTCGAGCAAGGTATACAGTATGCTGTTGATGTAGTCGAAGGCTCAATTCTAGCGAACAAGTACACGATCCAAGCATGTGAAAGGTTTCTTTCTGATCTGGAAAGGGCTGAGATTAGAGAGGATGGCCTTGATTTTAAGCCTGAACAAGCTCAAAAGTTTTTGGATTTTGCGTCTCTTTGCTGTCACACGAAGGGTGAATGGTCCGGCAAGCCGATCATTCTGGAGCCTTGGCAGGTTTTTATTGCTGTAAATCTGTTCGGATTCTACAAATATGAGCACAGAAGATTCCTGTTTGCATACATTGAAGTCGCCAGAAAGAACGGAAAATCAACATTTGCCGCTATAGTTTTGCTCTATATGCTGATCTTGGATGATGAAGGTGCAGAGGTTTACACTGCCGCAACAGCAAGACATCAAGCCAGAATCGTTTTCGATCAGGCAAAGGCTATTGTTGACAGAAGTGAGTCACTCAAAAAGATGATCACAGTTTTTCAGAATAACCTGAGCTGTGTACGTAAAGGCTCGAAAGCTGAACCATTATCAAAGGAAGCAAAGCGTCTTGATGGTCTGAATACTTCCTGTGCAATCATGGATGAGATGCACGAAATGGCGCAAGAAGTGTGGGACGTTATAGAAACCTCAACAGGTTCTAGGCGCGCTCCTTTGATGCTTGGAATAACAACAGCCGGATTTAATAGAGACTCAATGTGCTACGCAAAGCGCGATTATGTGAGCAAGATTTTAGAGGGAATGATCCAGAATGATGAGTTTTTCGGCCTTATTTTTTCTTTGGATGAAGGTGATGACTGGACGGACCCGGCAGTTTGGGGCAAGGCAAACCCGAATCTTGGAAAAAGTGTTAAGACAAAAATGCTGGATAATCTTTGCAAGCAAGCGAGGGAAATGCCTTCTAGTGTTACGGGTTACCTTACTAAGCACATGAATGTCTGGACAACTGCGGAAACTCGTTGGCTGAATTCAGAAAAATGGGGGGAATGTTATGAGAGCTATCGAGAAGAAGATTTGGAAGGACTTACTGCCTATGGTGGCCTTGATTTGTCTAGCACTCAAGATATTACAGCTTTTGTTTTAGTCTTTCCTAAGCCACAACCAGACGGGACGCACAAATATTACACAATAACTCGATTCTTTTTGCCAGAGGACACAGTTTTTGAGCGTGTTAGAAAAAACAAAGTGCCGTATGATTCATGGGCTAGGGATGGTCACTTGATTCTGACTCCTGGTGCGATTGTTGATTATGATTTCATTGTGAACGAGGTAAAGAAGTTATCGAAGAAGTACCAGATCAAGGAAATTGCCTTTGATCCTTGGAACGCCACACAGACAGCTCTCCAGCTTTCCGCAGAAGGGCACACAATGGTCAGCATTCAGCAAACGACTAGAAATCTATCGGAGCCAATGAAAGAAATTGAAAAATGGATCATTGGTAGGCAGTTCAGGCACAACGGAAATCCTGTGTACACCTGGATGAGCAATAACATCTGTGCAAAACGAGATGCAAACGACAATCTTTTTCCAAACAAAGAGAAGTCAACCGAGAAAATTGACGGCATCACAGCAACTATAACCGCAGTTCGTCGTATTGTTGATCGTGAGCACAATATAGCTTCAGTATATGAAGAAAGAGGATTGCTAATCCTTTAGGCTATGGTATACTTATAAGTTATCTGGGGGTCAAAATCGGTATTTTGTCTTTTTTTTCAAGGAAATCTAGCGAGGAAAAGCGCGGTACTGTAAACCTCGCGCATCCAAAAGACCCAGTTCTTGCGGAGTGGTTAGGTGTTCAAAACACATTATCAGGCATACCAGTAAATGCAGAATCGGCAATGACTGATGCAACTGTTTATGCTTGTGTTAATGTTTTGTCCACAGATCTTGCAAAACTACCTTTGATTGTCTATCAAAGAAATGAAGACGGAACAAAGCAAAGAGCAATTGATCATCCTCTATACAAAATCCTCAAGGACACCCCAAACGGCTACCAAACATCTTTCCAGTTTCGTGAGTTTGGAATGAATCACGTTCTTATGCGTGGTAATTGCTATTCTTTTATAGAGAGGGGGGCAAGCGGTCGGATCAATAGGCTTTTGCCTCTGGACCCAATGTGCATGAACGTTGTCGGCCTGGGCAATTGGGAATTTGGTTATGTTTATCGTGGTCCTGATGGAAAAGAAGTGCCATTCATGTCTGACGAAATCTTGCATATTGCAGGACACACTAAGGACGGCATCAAAGGAATTTCTGTCATTGAGTCACAGAGAGATACGATCGGCGCAAGTCTTGGCGGTAAAGCATACGCGACTACTCTTTTCAAAAACAGTGCAACACCTGGTGTTGTTCTTGAGCATCCAGGAGTGATGAGTCCAGAAGCTTTCAAGAAGTTAAAAAGATCTTGGGAGCAAAGACACAAGGGCGTTGAAAATGCTCACAAAGTTGCGATCTTGGAAGAAGGATTAAAAGTCACAAAGTTTGGAATGACTGCCGAAGAGTCGCAAATGTTGGAAAGTCGGGAGTTTTCAAGGGCTGAGATTGCATCAATTTTCAGAGTGCCACAGCACAAAGTCGGAATTTTGAAGAATGCGACATTCTCAAACATTGAACAACAAGCTTTGGAGTACGTGACTGACTCACTACTGCCTTGGCTAAGAAGGTGGGAGCAGTCGATCAATCGTGATTGTCTGACTAGCTTAGAGCGTGAGCGTGGTTATTTTGTGGAATTCTTGGTTGATGGTCTTTTGCGTGGGGATTCAAAAGCAAGAGGAGAGTATTACAGGACTCTTTTTAACATTGGTGCGCTTTCTCCTAATGACATCAGAAACATTGAGAACATGAACCCGATTGAAGATGGTGACTCATATTATGTGCCTGTAAACATGCAAAAAGTCGGGTTTGAGGTAGTACAAGATGATCAGGAAGAAGTTGAGCCAGAAATGGAAGAGAATCAAGCAAGCTCTGAAAGATTTTACAAGCTTGCTCAGGCATCCATTGACCGAATTTTAAGAAAAGAAGATTCTTTCATACAGAGAGCTAGAGATAAGTTTGATGGTGACAAGCTAAACGATGAGATTGATAAATTTCTGAGCACTCATTCAAATTTTATTTCTGAAGCTGTCGGGGTTGATTCACTAGAATCAAGTGAATATGTGAAAGAAGTCAGAGATTTATTCACACAAAATCAATTCTTAGTAGATGATTTTCGAAGGGATCGACTAAAGAGAATGGTGGGTTTAATATGACAATAGAGAGAAGAGTTTTTAACTCAGAATTCGAAGTTGAAAAGCGAAACGATGGAGAAGGGGAAGTTCTTGTTCTTCGTGGATATGGTGCTGTTTTTAACAGTGAGTCCAAAGACTTGGGTGGATTCGTTGAGCAAATTGAGCCGGGAGCATTTGATGATGTTTTGAGTGATGATGTTAGAGCATTATTCAATCATGATCCTAACCTTGTTTTAGGGCGTTCTGGTGCTGGTACTCTGAGAATCAACCAAGACTTAAAAGGCTTGAGGTATGAGGTAGACTTGCCTGATACACAACTCGCGAGAGATCTTTATACAAGCATCAAACGCGGTGATATATCACAAAGCTCCTTCGCTTTCATTGTTGAAGAAGATTACTTCAGCGAAGATCTGGAGAATAACAAGTTTACTAGACACATCACAAAAGTTAGAAGTTTAATTGATGTTTCTCCAGTGACTTATCCAGCTTACGAAGAAGCATCTGTGAGCGCACGAAGTTTTGAAAATTGGAAAGAGTCTAGGAATCAGGAAGAAGCGAAGCCTGAAGAGGTGGAAGACTATAATTTAAGAATCAAAGAACTTGATTTGATGGTTTTAGATGGTCCGTTGACCGATGAATCCGATGATTCCAGCCATGCTATCGAGAGTGAGAATAAAAACCTTAATTTTAACGAGGAGAGTTGAAAATGGAATTGAACGCATTAGTTCAAAAGCGGAATGAGGCGATTGTATCAGCTCGTCGGATTCTCGAAACCGCTCAAAAAGAAAATCGAGGAATGACAGAGCACGAATCTGGTCTTTACAACAAGATTTATGATGAGGCTCAAGATTTGAATACTCAAATCAAGCAACAAGAGCAACAGCGCAAGCTTGATAAAATGGAAGTTCTTGAGAAAAACAAGATCGAAGAAAAAATCAAGTCTGACAGCACTGATGAAGTAAGAAAGAGAGCTTTTGAAAAGCATCTACGCCAAGGAAATATGGCTTCTTACTCTCAAGAGGAAAGTAGAGCATTGCAAGCTGATCTTGATGCTAACGGTGGCTACTTAGTAGCTCCTGAAATGATGGCAAACGAGATTATCAAATTTGTTGATGATGAGGTTTTCATCCGACAAGTTGCAAATGTTTTAACATTGCCAATGGGAGAAACTTTAGTAGCTCCAAGCCTGGACAATGATCCTGCCGATCCTGATTGGACAGCTGAGATTTCTACAGGTTCTGAAGATTCAACCATGAGTTTTGGAAAGCGTTCTCTGACTCCTCATCCACTGGCAAAGAGACTGAAAGTTTCTGAAAAGTTGATGAGAGTTTCGAGCTTTGACGTTATGGGCTTTGTTTCTCAGCGTCTTGCCTACAAACTTGCTATTGCTCAAGAAAAAGGCTTTCTGACTGGTGACGGTGCTAATGAACCTCTTGGTGTTTTTACTGCTTCTTCGCAAGGAATCAGCACTTCAAGAGATTATAGCACTGGAAATACCACCACAGAGATTCGTTTTGACGGTCTCAAGGGCGCGAAGCACAATGTCAAAAGTCAATATTGGAGACAGGGACAGTGGTTGCTTCATCGTGACGCTGTAAGCCAGATTTCCAAGTTGAAGGATGGCAACGGTCAGTATCTATGGCAACCATCAAATCAAGTTGGAGAGCCTGATTTACTTTTAGGTTCACCTGTAATGATGTCTGAGTATGCACCGAATACTTTCACAACTGGTCAGTATGTCGGGCTTTACGGTGATTTTAACTCTGGTTATTGGATCGCTGATGCACTTGGTTTTAGAATTCAGGTTCTTCGTGAGCTTTACGCTGAAACTAATCAGGTGGGTTTGATTATTAGAGCTGAGACTGACGGAATGCCTGTACTTGAAGAGGCTTTCAGCCGATTGACTTTGGCATAATCTGAGGAGATGAGAAAATGAATATTTCAAAGAATGTAGATATTTTAGAGTGCTTGGCTCCTGTATCAGCTGGTTCTAGCATTGATAGTAACTCTGATCGTTTAGATATGCAGGGATTCGAGGGTGTGGTTTTCATCGTGCCTATCACCGACTCTGCTTCCACTGGTGTTGCTACTTTGACAGTAGAGGAAAACTCTGCTGACAGTGACACTGGAATGACTGCTATCAGTGGTGCAAGTGCAACTGCAACGTGCTCAACAAATGATGATTTGAATAATCTTTTGCTTATTGTAGATGTTTACAAGCCACAAGAGCGTTACGTTCAAGGTGTTGTGACTTCTGCGACTGCTAACATTGCTTATGGAAACATGATTGCAATTCGCTACAAAGCAAGAGAGTGTCCTATCACTCCTCATGCGAGTATTCGTGGTGGCACAACTGTTGTTGGTAGTTAAGGGGGCTTGAAATGGCTAGTAATTCAACTGACAATTTCAAGCACCAGGAAGGTGACATCTGGGAAATTGGAGGCGAAGTTAGAATCAATGGCGGTACTATCACCGCTAACGGAGTACAAGCTTCTGCAATCTCTGATCCCACAGGTGGAGCGACTATCGACGCTGAAGCCCGAAGTGCTATCAATGACATCATTGATGCCTTGCAGGGTGCAGGCATTTTAGGTTCTTAAATCTATCGGGGAGGGGGTAAAACCTCTCCCCATTATTAAGGGTAAATCATGAAAGTAAAAGCATTGAGGCAAGTTTGTGGGTCTTTTGGATCTTTCAAGCCAGGTGCAGTTTTTGAATTAAGTTCTGAAAAGGCAATGCCAATGATAGAAGCTGGAGCGGCAGAGGCTGTAAAAGAAGAGAAAAAAATTGTTTTTGAAACTGCTGTTGTTGAGCCAGAGATTGAAACAGCGGAAGCAAAGCCAAAGAGAAAAGCAAAAGGCAAGCACGTATCAGGTAAGAAATGATCTTTTTTGACTCGTTAAATATTTACACTGAGCCAAGCACTGAGCCGATTACAATTGCAGAGGCAAAGCGACATTTGAGACTTGATGACTCGGACGGAGAGCCAGCACCAACTGCTCCTACTGTTGCGCTTGCTGGTGGCGGTGCAGGTAATCTTGATAACGCTGTTTATAGCTACAAAGTGACTTTTGTTACTGCTGACGGTGAAACAGAAGGCGGTACTGCTTCCGATAACGTGACTGTTTCTGATAATTCTTCAGACGGCCAAGTGTCCATAACAGATATTCCTGTTGGCGGCTCTGCGGTAACTTCTCGCAAGATTTACAGGACTGAGGGCGGAGGTAGCACTTATAAGCTACTCACAACAATAGCAGACAATACAACAACGAGTTACACCGATAATATCGCCGATGGATCACTTGGAGCAACAATACCAAGTTCAAACTCTACTGTCGATCCAGAGATCAACTTGCTAATCAAGGCGGCTAGGAAGCATGTTGAGCAGTACATTGGACGAGCCTTAATAACTCAAAGCTGGAAGATGAAGCTTCCATATTTTCGAGATTGGGCGATTGAATTGCCGTATTCTCCAGTTCAGAGCATCACAAGCATAAAATATTATGATACTGAGAACGTGCAACAGACTTTGAGTAGTTCACTTTATCAACTCGATTCTGATAGCGAACCTGCTAGAATTCAGCCGGCACAGGGTCAGTCATGGCCTTCCGCAATAGCATATTCTGATACTTTCAGCCCTGTAGAAATCATTTATGTTGCAGGATATGGCAGTGCTTCAGATGTGCCAGAAGGTATCAAGTATGCAACTCTGATTATGCTTGCGCATCTTTATGAGAACAGAGAAAGAACATCACCAATGAATCAAAATCATGTTCCTTTTACTTTTGAGTCTTTACTGGCACCTTTTCGAAACTGGGACAGGCACGAATGATCTCAGGAAGATTGAGACATAGAGCACGAATCGAAAAGCTCACAGGTACAGTAAACTCATTCGGAGAAGAGGAAAACTCCTGGGAGTTGCACAAGTCTGTATATTGCTCAATTGAGCCGGTAACAGGTCGCGAGAACTTCACTGCCGATCAAAGAAACTTGCAGATTTCGCACAAAATCACCTTGAGGTATCAAGAGGGCATCACTGGGAAAATGCGAGTCTGTTTTAAAAACAGGTATTACAATATTGAAAGCATTTTGAATCACCGGCAAATCAACAAGTATCTGATTTTGCTTTGCACAGAGGACAATATCTAATGAGTGCAAAGTTTGATTTTACAGGTGGAAAAGAATTGGTGAAAATGCTTGAGCAGATGGCAACGCCAAAAAAGTCTGTACAATTCATTCGAAGCGGAACAAACAAGTCTGCACAGATTGTGAAAAGAGAAGCAAAATCAAAGGTTCCTGTAGATGAAGGATCTTTGAGACGTTCAATTATTGTCAGGCGAAGAAAGCCAAAAAACGGATTTGTTTCTGTTTCTATCGGTAGCACTTCACCACTAGCGCATTTGATCGAGTTCGGTGTTAAACGACACTTGATGAATCAGACGCGAGGAAGAACGACAACAAAGAAAAAAGTTGGTATTGGTGGCGATGTTGTTTTTAACACTTTTATGCACTCTGGGCACCCTGGAATGCCTTTCTTGCGTCCAGCTTTAGAATCAAACGTGCTTCAAATTGTGGACAAGATAAAAGATGAGACAAAGAAAAGCCTTTTTCGCTGGGTTGATAAGAATAAGCAGAGGGGCATTTGATGGCTATCGAGGAAGTTTTAACAGCTCGCTTGAAGGCTTACTCTGGCTTGACTGCTTTGGTCAGCACAAGAATCTATCCATTGCCTTTGCCACAGAACACCACTTTCCCGGCAGTCGTTTATGAGACTGTATCAGGATTTGAATATCCTGCTTTTTCTTCAAACTCAGGTACTGCTGAAAGGCTTTTTCAGATCACGGTCTGGGGTGAGACAACCAGTTCAGTAAAAGCAGTCGAAGCGCAATTGAAAGGTGCACTTGAGCGATGGAGAGATTCAGGAAACGGTGTTCAAGATGTCTTTCTTGTGAATCAAAATGACTTGTATAGTGATCAACTTCAGTTGAGAGCATCTGCTCTTGACTTCAGGTTTTTAATTAGTGTTTAGGGGATGAAATGGCAACTCAGATAGTTGGTGGCTCAGGGATCGGTTTTTGGTTTGGACCGTATTCGGTTTGCGGTGATTTTAATGCTGTGTCTTTGGATCACAGTGCAGACATTTTAGAGGATACGACTCTATGTGATGACTCACGGACAAGGGTTGCAGGACTTAAAAACACGACTCTTGCAGGTGAGGGATACTTTGATCCTGCGGATGGTGGAATTGATGACATCATGTACAACCAGATACATGGTTCAAAATGGCCTGTGACAGTCGCACCAGTAGCGACAACTGTTGGAAGTTTAGCTTACTTTTTTGATTGCTTGACTGGCATGTACTCGCCGAGTGGTTCTATTGGTGAACTTTTCGGGTTTTCTGTGACTGGAGAATCAACAAGCCCACTTGTGAGGGGGCAAGTTGAGTATAACGATACTGCCACATTTAGCGTTGACAGTACAGGCTTTCAGCTTGGAGCGTTATCAGCCGGTCAAACTTTGTACGCCGCTATTCATGTGCTTTCTGTGAGTGGCACAAGTCCAACTCTTGATGTGATAGTCCAGAGTGATGATAACTCAGGATTTACCAGCACCACAGATCAAATCACGTTCACACAGGCAACTGGTGTGACTTCTCAGATTTTGAGTGTTGATGGTGCGGTGACTGATGATTATTGGCGTTTTCGTTTGAATATCGGGGGAACAACCCCCTCTTTTAATGTTGTTTGTGTTTTTGGAATTGTTTAAATAAGGGGAAAAAATGGCAACTTTAGCTTTGACAGATTGTTACGTAGAACTAGCGACAATTGATTACAGCTCACACTTTACAAGTGCAACTATTGATTATAGTGCAGAACTTCTTGAGGATACTGCTTTTGGAGACACTTCAAGATCCAGAGTAGCAGGATTGAAAGAATGGACTTTAACGCTTGAGCTTAACCAAGATTATGCTTCAAGTTCAATTGACTCGGTTTTGTTTCCTTTGGTCGGAACTAGTGTGGCAATTGAGATACGTCCAACAAGTTCAGCAGTAAGCTCTTCAAATCCTTCTTACACTGGAAATGCTTTTCTTGAAAGTTACCAGCCTATAAACGGGTCAGTTGGAGAGTTAGCGACTGCCTCAATTACGTTCACTGGCACAGGTAATCTGAGTCGAGCGGAGTCATAAGCATGATATTAAGCAAGGAATATCTAAAGAATCTGAAGATCAGAAAGACAGTCGAAAAAGAAATCAAAGGTCTTGAAGGGAAAGCCAAGTTTCGAGAACTGGGAGGAGTCGAAAGATACAGATATATCTCCAGGCTTCAAAGTGTAGCAAACTCTGAAAGTGGTATTGATCTTGAGAACCTTCCTGAGTTCGCAGAGATCCAGGTTGACATGATAGCAGAATGCTTAATTGATCAATCGGGAAATTTGCTTGTTGAGACTGAAGAAGAAAAAGGTTTTATCAGGTCTTTACCTCACAGCGTACTTGATGAGATGTTTGAGGTTTGTCAAGATCTGAACGGATTTACTGACGAAGGCGAAGCAGAAAAAAACTAAAAAGCCAGCCTGAGAGATTGTTTTATTTCAGGCTGGCGCATGAATTGAATATGACTGTCTCACAGTTACTTGAGAACTGCACTAGTTCAGAGTTAACTGAGTGGGGCGGATATTTCAAATTGTTGGAACGTGAGCGCATTGAGGAAGAGCTTAAAAGCAAAGCCCAAGAAAAAATGGAGAGCATGAAGCATGGCAAAAAAAATAGCACGTTTAGAAGTTGATCTTGCGGCTAATACTGCCAAGTTCATGGAGAGCATGAACAGGGCGGCCAACTCTGTTAAAAAGACATCGGACAAGATCAAAAGTAGTCTCGGACAGGCTCAACTTGCCATAGGTGGTTTTTTCACTTCTCAGGGAGTTGGTGAACTTGTTCGTTTCGCAACAACTTATGAGTCTGTTGAGAGGACTTTTGCCGCTGTTGCGCACTCTTCAAAAGAAGCCGGTGAGCAGATGCGTTTTGCTACAAGTCTAGCCAAGAGGTTTAAGCTTGAGATTGAATCAACGATTGTCGGGTTCTCTGGATTTTTCGCCGCATCAAGAAACACCTCCTTAACTCTTAAAGAGATGCAATCCGTTTTTTCTTCAGTTGTGAAAACTACAGCAGTTTTGGGTACAACAGCAGACGAAACAAAGGGAATTTTCAAAGCACTTGAACAGATTTTGTCAAAAGGCAAGGTCAGTGCCGAAGAGCTCAGAGGTCAACTCGGCGAAAGACTGAAAGGCTCATTTGACATTGCGGCTCGCGCTATCGGTGTAACAAAAGCGGAACTTGATAAGCTTTTGCAGTTGGGTGCTTTGCAGTCTGACAGATTTATACTTGCCTTTGGCGAGGAGCTGGAAAAGACATACGGGTCAAAAGTACAGTCAGCACTTGATGGTACACAAGCAAAAGTTAATGAGTTCAAGAATTCAATCTTTCAACTTCAAAAACAAATGACATCGAGCGGATTCGTTAACGCAATTACAATGATGGGTAGCTTGATTACAAACCAGCTGATAAAACCTTTGATTTCAGGGATTCAATTCCTTGGAGAGTTTAAAGCTTTTCAATCTCAAAAAAGCATCTCAGCGAACAAAAAAGAGTTAGCCAGATTCGAAGAAGAAGTTAGAAAGTTAGAAGGTAGAAAAGAGCGTATCGGATCTGGAGTTCGTACAGTTCGCGGATGGGTTCGCTGGACTGAAAAAGAGCAATTGGCTTTGAAGTTTTCAAAGCGAAGAGTCAAAGAGCTAAAAGAAGAAATTGAACTTGAGAAGAAATCAGCTCAGGTTAAAAACAAGGTTTCTCAAGAAACCTCGAAAAAAACAGAAGAGTACAGAAAAGAAATTCGGCAGATTTTAGACGGCAACAAGGTAAAGCAAGAACAGACTAAGATAGAGAAAGATCTATTGAAGTTTGAAAAAGACCGGGAAAAGATGGCTGAGAGAATCAGATCTCAACTACAGACTAGAGAAGAAGCAAATGAGTCTCTGAGAAACAAGATTAGAGAACTCGGTGAAGAGGTTGAGAAGAACGGGAAAAAATTCAAAGCGGTTTTTTCTGAAGATGAAGTCCAAAAACTTTTACTCAGGACTCAGGACGAAGTTAAAAACACTACAAAAGTAGTCAGCACAGAATTATCCAAGATGGACAGGTTGATAGTGAACTGGGGAGATCGTTTAACTGACACTCTCACAAATGCTTTCATGACTGGAAAATTGAGTTTCAAGGACATGATCAATTCAATGATTTCAGACTTTGCCAGGATGACGATCAAGCAGTCAATTACAACTCCATTGCTTCAATCGTTGGTTCCTAATTTCTTTTCTCAAAGTAAGATTGGAGCAGGTTCAGCAGGTCCAAATTTTGCTGATATGCCTACGACTCTGGGAGGTACAAAAGACTTTCTAAAGCCAATGGCTCCAGCTTCACCAGCTTCAATAAAGCCAAGCATTCAAGTGATTGATCAGAGAAGCCAGAGCGCACCAGATTTGAGGATTGAAAAAGTAAACACCAACGGCGGTCAGGCTGTGAGAATGACAATCATGGACACTGTAAAAGATGGTCTATTGAATGGTAATTTCAGCAGGGAGCTTGCATTTGCCACTAACAGAAGAGGTTCATAATGGCAACATGGCCCGGATCACTTCCACAAGAACCTATCTATCAAGGATACCAGGAGACATCCCCCGATTTGGTTGTTTCAACTCAAATGGACGATGGAGCACCGAAGCGCAGAAAGTATACAACTGCAAACAGCTATCCAATCCAGATGCGATTTTTTATGACTGATACACAGAAGGCAACTCATGACACTTTTTTTCAGACTACTGTGAACGGTGGTGCGGATTCATTCACTTTTACAGATCCAATAACCAACTCATCAATCACTGTTGCATATATGATTCCAGAAGGAAAACCAAAGTATACTTTTATCGGTGGAGATGGCACTACGAAGTATTTTCACTGCGATGTCATTTTTGAGGTGTTGCCTTGAGTCGCTCACTTTCGACAACTTTAAAAGCTCAAATAAATGGACAGAATTCAAATGATCCTCTGATTCCTCTAATTGAAATATCACACGCGGATATAACCACTTTAAGGTTTGCAGATAATGGTGAAAACATCACAAGCAATTCAAACACTTACAATGCTTTTCCTTTTAACATAGCAATCCCAAACGACACTGAAAAATCAATACCAAGAGTAACCCTCACAATTGACAATGTTGATCGTCAGCTTGTTCAAGCTGTGCGTTCAATAACTGCTGGGGGTGACTATCCAGATGTAACTTTGAGTCTTGTACTTGCATCGACTCCTGATACTGTTGAGGCTTCTTTTGATTTCAAGCTAAAGTCTGCAAGCTATAACAGATTTATCGTTTCTGGTGTTTTGTCTTATGAAGACATTTTAAGCGAAGGATTCCCACAAAGAAAGTTCACTCCTGATTTGTATCCTGGCATCTTTTAATGTTTGGACTGAATAGCTATATAGGAATCCCATTCAAAGAACTCGGAAGAGATAGAAAAGGACTTGACTGCTATGGACTTGTCAGACTCTTTTATGCAGAGCAATTTGATACGACTTTGCCGATTCTTTTAGATAACTACGCATCGACTAAGGACGGGAAAGAAGTCTCACAAGTTGTTAATGACTGTATTCCTGAGTGGTCTGATGTTAAAATAGGCAGTTACGGTGATTGTTGCCTTTTCAATTTAAAAGGGCTTCCAATACACTTGGGTGTATATATTGGAGATGGTTGCTTTCTACATGCGATAAGAGGTGCAGACTCTTGCATAGAAAGGCTTGATTCTAAGTTGTGGGAAAAACGATTTAAGGGGTTTTACAGATATGGGGAAGCTTGACTTAATAATCACTCCAAAAGCTTTCTCAACTGCAAAAAAATGTCTTGAGATTGAATCAGGCAGAACACTCAAAGAGATACTTGATTTCCACCTTGGAGAAGTCCCTGAATACGCTCAAGCATATGTCTGCATCAATGATACTCATATTAAGCCTCAACATTGGCACCTAGTTACTCCAAGATCTGACACATATGTGACTGTTGGAGTAGTTCCTCAGTCTGGGGGTGATGACAAGAATCCTTTAAGGATCATCGCTCAAATTGCTGTCATGGCCGCAACAAATGCTTTTGGTGCTAAGGTAGGCGCAAAGCTTTTCGGCACTGGCGCATCATGGGCCGCTGGCGTTGGATCTGCGATTGTCGGTTATGGTGCTTCTCTTGTAATGAATGCAATTGTTCCACCTCCCAGACAAAGAGCACAAGAAAACACAGGTTTTAGCTCTGACGCACCAATGCAAAGCATTACAGGAGTTCAAAACCGTCTTGTTCCTTATGGTACGGTTCCTTTCATTTTCGGGAAAGTGAAAATGTATCCACCGTTGGCGGCAGTTCCTTACACAGAACTTGAGAACAATGAGCAATACCTGAGAATGATTTTTTGTGTTGGATTTGAAGAAGATCCAGGTGACCTAGAAATATCTGACATCAAGATAGGCGAAAATGCTTTAAGCACTTATGAAGATATCGAAATTGATTACACCACTAGATTTGCTGATATGACTTCTGACGAAAAGTCAAAATGGTTTCCAAACATCAACGAAGCAACAGTCAATCAAAGCTTGAATGAATCTGATGGCTACAGGACCAACACCACAACAACAAACACGACTGGAATGATTGTTGATATCAGCTTTCCATCTCTTGTGAGTTTTAACACTTCAACTGGAGCAAAGGAAGCTGTCAGCGTTGACTTTGAGATTGAGTACAAGCCGACTTCAGGTAGCGTTTGGTATCCATTTGGAGCGGACGATTTAGAAGAGACAGTAGAGAACTCCTTGAATATTGAAAGGAGTTACTTTAGAGCTGATAGTTACGGGACTACAAAGATTTTTGCTTGTGGTGGTATTGATTCAGGGGGAAATTATTTAAACACTTCTGAAGAGTATGACAAGTCGACAGGTAACTGGACCAATAAAGCGAACATGAGCACTGCAAGAGCGCATCATGCAAGTGTTGCACTTGGAAATCTCATCTATGTGTTCGGTGGAAAATCAGGAGCAGGAACAACACTTAGTAGTTGCGAGGTTTACAACACTGCAACTAATACCTGGAGCAGTCTGACTGCAATGCCAGAGGCAAGATCTGACATGGCTTGTGGTGTTTTCCCAAATGTCGCTGGGCAGATTTGCGTTTTTGGTGGGCTGAACAGTTCTGGTTCTGCGACAAAAACATTATACATCTATGACATATCTGGGAACTCTTGGACAACTGAAACAATTCAAGATCCAGGCAGTATTTTAGTTAATTTGTATGGTCATCAAATTATCCAAGGGAATAATCAGCTTCTAATTTTTGGTGGAACAACAAACGGCACTTCACCTAATCAAAATATATTTAGCATTCAAGCAGGTTATTATAATACGACAAGTATTTTTGGAAGCGGTAAATACTATTCTTTTCGAAAGCTTGATGGTACTTATGCGCTAGGTTGGTATCTCGATGCGATTAGGTATAATAACGAAACTTGGGTTAGTGGTGGCACAACAAACGGTTCAAACTTCAGTGGAAAAGTTTATTCCAGTACGACCAACTATTATTATTCTGGAAAAACACCTATATCACCATTTTCAACGGATTTGTCTGATCCTGTCCGAGGGCATCAAAGCGCAATTGTTGAAGGCAATTTGTATATCATTGGTGGCGAGAGATCCGGCGGTGTAGTAGGTAATGTCTTATCAAGTGGGAAAGTATCGAGAACCATCACAGGTGCTTCGACAAGCACTGTCAGAAAATCATACAGGGTTGAGGGCCTACCTGCGAATCAGTATGACGTAAGAATCAGGCGAACAACAGCAGACAATTCCAGTTCGAATATCAGCGATTCTGCGACTTGGACTGCTCTCAGGTCTATAAGAACAGGTGACGCTGTTGTTGATCGGTACGCAAAGACAATTTGCATGAGAATTAAAGCATCAAATCAGCTCAACGGTGTGATTGATAACTTGAGTTGTATTGTTGAAGCAAAACAGCCTGTTTATACAGGCAGTGCATGGACAAAGCAAATAACAAGAGATCCAGCTTGGGCATTTGCAAATGTCCTATTTTCTCAAGCGGCAAAGTCACTGCTGGCAACGACAAGAGTTGACGATGCAGGACTTTTGGCATGGGCCGGAAGAAACAACACAGCATCAAGATACTTTGATTATGTACTTGAAGAGCAGATGGTAAGAGGTGACTTGCTTGATATGATAGCTTCTGTTGGAAGAGCTTCAAAGTATTGGAAAGACGGGAAATACTCTGTCATTGAAGATCAGACACAGAGCACCTATGTTCAAATTTTCGGCCCTAGAAACATTGTGAAAGATTCATTTGAAGCGGTTTATAATTATCAAGAGATACCGCACGCATTCAGAGTCAGATTTAAAAATTCAGAGGCTTCTGAGCCATATCAGGAAGAGGTGAGAATTGTTTACAGAGATGGCTATAACGCTGATGGTAGTTCGGGAAACACAGCGGCAACGAAGTTTGAAGATCTTGAATTGCCTGGGGTCACTACTTCTGACCATGCTTTTCGTCTTGCTCGTTATCATTTTGCAGTTGGATTGAATCGTCCTGAGATTTTCAAATGGAAATCACAGCTTGATCATTTAGTTTGCACTAGAGGTGATCTTGTTGGGATTCAACATGACTCGTCATTGATCGGGCTTGGATCTGCAAGAATTTCAAGTGTTACAAATAACGGGACTTATATCGACACTGTAACGATTGATCGAGGGATCTCAACAGCAACAGCAACTAATTACACAATGAGAGTAAGAAAGTCTGACGGTTCAACTGTTGAGCGAGTTGTGACAGTTGCAAGCACAGATGAGAATACTCTGTTTACAATCACGACTCCAGCCGATTCAATTGGTGCTTATGGTGCAGGTGATCTTGTTTTGATTGGTGAAGAAAACTCAGAAGTTCAGGACGTAGTCATTAGAGAAATAACTTACGAGCCTGGAGATTTTATTGCAGAGATTCAGGCTGTTCCAGCTTTTGATATTGACTCTGTTGTTGATGGTGAGGCGATACCTACGTACACCTCATCAATAACGATTCCTCCTGAAGTTTTTCGAAAAGTTCCACCTGTGCCTGTTGTGAAAGATGTACGCTCAGATGAATTTGTTCTAGAACGTGACGCTGACGGATCTTTGGTTTCAGGAATATTGATAACAACAAATTACAGCTCAAGCAGGTATGCACCTGCAACATATCTTCAAGCAAGATTCAAACTCTCTGGTGACACGGATGGCCCTTGGAAAATGATTGCACCAGTTCCTGCGGAAGAGTCCCAGATTAAGCTGACTGGTCTTGAGGATTTACAAGAATATGCACTTCAGATTAGGCATATTTCCAAAGAGGGGCAAACTTCTGCATGGGTTGCGCTTTCAAATCACACAGTCCAAGGAAAAACAAATCCACCTCCAGACGTGAGCAATTTAACGAGTACAGTTCAAGATACAAATGTTCTTCTTTCTTGGGGTAAAGTTACAGTTCCCGATCTTTGGAAATATGAAATAAGAGTCGGGGCGTCATGGGCTTCTGGAAGTGTTGTTGATGTTGTCGATGGGACAACCTTTACAATTGATGCGCTCACAGCAGGATCTTATGTCTATATGATCAAAGCTATAGACACTTCTGGAAATTATTCAACAACAGAGGACACTGTCACAATCACAATAAACGCTCCTGGAACACCTCAAAATTTGAGCGGTCAAAGTAGGCAGGGGACGGCGTTGTTAAGTTGGACAAGCCCTGCTTTCTCTTCTCCTCGTCAAGAACACGGAGTGCGATATTACAAAATATACCGCTCTTTGAGTTCTGAAACTTTCTCAAACGCGACTTTGATTGCTGAGAGTGAGACAACCACTTATGCGTATCAAGAAGCGAGCGCAGGGACTTATAAATACTATATCAGCGCGGTTTGCTTTGGTGGGAATGAGTCTGCAACTCCAGCGAGCATTGAACTTGAAGTCGATGACTCTATTAACTTTATTTTGCAAAGCACTACTACCGATACAGATTTTACCGCCGGAACTGCTACAGGGTTGAGCTATGAATTGAGCGGTGTTTATCCGTTGATTTCAACGACCGCATGGCAGACGGTGCATAGCAATAACAGTTGGACGAGCGTTCAGGATCAAATTGACGCAGGGTATACGTATTTTGTTCAGCCGACCAGCACAAGCGGAAGCAGTTACGAAAGAGTGATTGATTTAGGCGTTCAACTTGGAAACGGTAAGATAACAGTAACGCAGTCCCAAACGGCGATTGAAGGCACTTTGACTACTGATGTTACAATCAGTGTAAGTAAAGACGGTGTAAGCTATACAGACTATGTAAATCCTGTTGATTTGCAATTGGTCGTGACAGGCTTTAGATATGTGAAAGTGCTTTTTCAGTATAGCGGAGACGGTACGACGATTGCTAGATTGAACAGCGTTACAATCACTGTTAACGCGAAGCCGATCCAAGAGACGGGAACAGGCACAACGGGGGCAGGTGGAAGCGTTACAGTAACACCAATTTTAAGTTATAATGTATTCGCTTCTGTGATTGTAACTCCTTCGAGTGGTGGGGCTACTCCGTTGATTGGGTATGCGGATTTGACAAACGAGCCGACAAGCTTTGACGCTTACGTGATAAACACAAGCGGAGTTGGACAGGTAGGCGAAACTTTTAGCTATGTTATCATTGGATATTAAGGGAAAGATATGGCAGTAACATACGATTTTCAAACACCAGGCGTGAGCACAAGCGCGGCTGATACTCAAGAAGATATTCGAAACATAGCTGAGATGTCATGGGTTTGGCATGTGAATGCTTCTCCGCACAGTCTTACAAATAAGCCTACAGGGCTCATTGAAGCTTTTTATGATAGCACTGTTGATTTTACATCCAGCATACCTGCTTACGGCTATCAGAATTATTACTCTCTCAAGGCTTTTGACGGGACTAATTTGGGAAATGTAAATTTCATGCAGTTATTTGTTCACAATGACGGAGCTGTTCTGAGTAATACTGTAGGGACGAGAGGTCAAGAATTTATATCAATGGGGGCCACTGCTGGTTATTCATGTCAAAGTTTAGCACCTTGGACCATAAATGCAGACGTTGGAAATTCTGGAACAACTACCTATGATCCTATTTTAGCATTTCAAAATCAGTCAGTGGAACGCGCCCGAATCTACACCGACACAAGCGACAGCCACAAACTCAAGTTCGATGTTGGTGGTGATGATCGGATAGTGATTGATTCTTCCGGCAAAGTCGGCATCGGAACGAGTTCGCCAGCTCAACCTCTTGTAGTCAAAAAGGTTTCTGGTAGCTCGACTGCATTCGCAGTAACAGACTCCTCAGACACTATTTTAGCTTCTGTTTATGTGAGTCAATCGCTTGGGGGTATTTTAACAGTCGCAAACAATGCTGGAACAAATAACGTTTTTCTTTCAAGCTACGGAAATTCATATTTTAATGGAGGCAATGTCGGGATTGGGACTAGTTCGCCAAACACTTCACTGCAAATTTCCAGAACTGTTGCAACAAACAACACGGTACTGAATACATTTTCAAATCTCCAATTGTTAAATCCAACTGGTTCATACACATTTGGAAATATAATCGGTGCAATTTCATTTGGAAAAACTGCTGGACATGGTTCTGGGATGAGAGCAGGAATTGTTGCAAAATATTCTACTACTGGAACAGAAGCATCTAATATCGGTACAGATTTGGTATTTAGAACAGCATTGAATAGTGCTGGTGATTCTTCCGAAAAGATGGTGATTGACTCTTCCGGGAATGTAGAAGTCAACACAGGCAACTTAGTCATAGGCACATCCGGCAAAGGTATCGACTTTTCTGCGACTTCTGGAACTGGTACGAGTGAGCTACTCGACGATTATGAGGAAGGGACTTTTACGCCAACTTTGGTTACCACAGGTACTAATTTCACCAGCGTAGGTTATTCTGTCTCTACAAAAGGTAGGTATACGAAGATAGGAAATACTGTACATGTTTATATTAGATTAGCGACAGACTCTGTGAATAAAGGAAGTGGCCCAGGGGCGGCTACGGGAAATGTTGCTATTGGAGGTTTGCCATTTACTTGTAATTCTGATATTTATTTGAATTATTCAGTTTCTGTTCTAACACAAAATTGGTCAGCTAATCCTCCGGCAGGGGCTCAAGTAGTACACAATACTAAACTTATTTACTTATACCAAAATCAAGGAAGCACAGGAAGTATCACAGGAACTAGTGTTTCTGATGTAGGCACTGGAACTGCCAATAACGATGTGACAATAGTAGGAACTTACAGAGTTTAAGGAGAGCTAAAAATGGCAATTACAATTGAAGAAATTGAAGATCAAATCGAAATAACAGAGACAGGACACGTACAAGTGCGGTGCCGAAAAATCGTGAAAGATGACGGCGTTGTGATAGCTAGCAATGTACTGAGCAGGAAAGTTATTTCTCCAGGTGAAGACTACAGCGAAGAGAGTGCAAAAGTACAGGCTATTTGTAGTGCAGTTCACACTCAAGAAGTTATTGACGCTTATCTTGCAAGCTTACCTCAGCCAGAAGAGGAAGCAGAGGAAGAGCAAGCCGAGGAAGAAGAACAAGTAGAGGAGCCAGTAGAATGAAAAAATTTACATTACCAGAATTGAGCGAACAAGATTTGCAAGCGTTGTCACAAGTGCTTGAAGATTACATCAGAAGCGAATCCAATCAGGGACGCGCTAGAATTGCAAGCTTGAAGACTGCGCCGATTCTAAACGCTATCAATTGCGTGCAGGAAGTTAAGAAAGAAAATGAAGAATGAAAATAATTCTAATTTTAATACTGACGATCACAGGTTACACGAATACTCCATACACTTTGAGATGCGCAGAAGATAAAGTTTCTGGATGCCAGATACTTTTCAAGTTTGGCGTTAACGATGATCTTAATTCTTCAACTTATGAAAGCATTTGGAATCAAGGTGGTGCATACAATTGGGACACTTTTGACGGTGGTATTCTTCTTGAGATTGCATCAGATGATAATACTGACGCTGAAGAAATAACTCTTGTCGGTCTGGATACTTCTTGGAATAGACAAACTGAAACATTGAGTTTAAACGGTCAAACCCCTGTAACCTCAAGTAACACTTACCTGAGACTATATACAGCATATAATTCGGACTCAGTTGATTTTGAGGGGAATGTTTATGTTGCAAACGAATTATCCACATGGAGCGCAGGAGTCCCACAGTTGACCACTGGTATTGTCGCTAAACTTGACCCACTCTATCAGCAGACAACTCAAGCAGTTTACAGCACAGGTGCAAGAGAACGACTCTATATATATAACTTTATACCAAACACCAATAACACTAATGAAGTCAGGTGCATTTTATATGTTCGTGAATTTGGTGGAGTTTTCAGGGCGCAGTTTTTGGACATGGTAAACGATGATTCATCAGCTGTGATAACTTCAGCAATTCCGTTGGTTGTCCCTCAAAAATCTGACATTGATGTCAAATGTTTAAGTATTTCAGGAACTCCGATTTTCTCATTGAACTACAACGGTTTACAAATTGATTATTGATGTTTTGGATCTGTAAAAGGTATTGAAAATGGCTAAAATGGAATTTGAGTTCAAGCCTGATGAGTTGATGCTGAAAGTAAACGACAACAGCAACAAGCTTGAGCATTTGCAATCTCTCATTGCACAGCATATGGATTTCAGTGCAAAGACAAAGATTGAGATGAAAGAATCAATTCTTGAAATTAAATCAGACTTGAAAGACTTGAATCGGAAAGTTGATTCAGAAGTAAAAATCAGGCAGGACTTTATGAATCAATCCAAGGGTGCACTTTGGGTATCAGGGAAGTTCTGGATACTGCTAACAGCTTTCGGTGGAACAATTGCAACGGCATGGGCAAAGATTACGGGGAAACTATGAAATTATTCAAAAGACTAGCCAAGGCAATCGGAAAGACAGCAAAAAGAGTAGGAAAGAATGCTCCAGGTTTGCTGATTGAATCTCTCAATCTTGGCTCTGGTGGAACTGTTGGACTTGTTGCATCTGCTCTTGGTCTTGGTGGTGTCAAAGACATTCCAACCATTGAGAAGCATATCCTTGATGATCCAGAGAAAAGCCTTGAAGCTCTCATTGAGATAGAGCGAACCAAGAGAAGTGAACTTGAAGCAATTATCGAAGATCGAAAGAATGCAAGAGAGTTGGCCCAGACTTATGCAAGCTCTCATGATTGGACGTTGAGACATTTCTTACCATTCCTGAGCACGACTATATTACTCCTATTGGCTTGGATGTTCTTTGAAATAAAAACTCCAGTTCCGAATGGTCATCAACGATCTGAAGCTGTTCTGATGTTAATAGGAGCAATGGTTCAAGCTACAGCACAACTGATAAATTTTTGGTTCGGTGAATCTTCGAAAGATAGGGACCATAGAATACAGAGAGAAAAGAATGAATCCTAAAATCTGGGAAGAGATTTTCAAAAACGAAGGTGGACTCTATTTCAGAGATGGACTCCATACAAATTACGGCATTGCTTTTGAGCATAACGTGAATTACCTCTCACCTTTCGGAATCACTGAACCTGAGCAAATCAAAGACTTGAAGAAAGAAGAAGCGGCAGAGATTTACAAAGTAAAGTATTTGCCAAAATCAAAAGCAGACAAGCTACCTGATAACCTTGCTTACACTCACCTGGATTTTTTTATCAACAAGTGGACTCAGGCAAACAAGACATTGCAGGAATTATGCAATGATTTATTATCAACGAATCTTGAAATAGATGGTGTTCTTGGTCCGAAGTCCATGAGTGCAATTACTATCATGACGGGAGGATACCCGGACGAAATAATTGCAGACTTGTACAACTTCAAGCGTGTTCAGTTCTATCACGAGATCTGCCAAAGAAAGCGCAAGACTTTTGGTTACGATAAGAACTTTGTACTTGATTTGTACGCAAGTTGGCTACGAAGATGCCGGAGACTTGCTTAAATTCTTTTTAAAAAGTTCTCGATTAAATGAAGCACAGCTTGTCGAGCAATGCTCCTGTTTCTGCCACTGACACGGCTCTATTCGTACTCGCTTTCCGTTTCTTGTTGTCTTAGGCCAAGGAAAATCAATACCGCAGTATTTGCACTTTTTCTTATCAGGAAGTCCTTGATTCTTTGATCGTCCTCTTGCACTACATTCTTTTGAACAGTAAGCCTGATTTTTATATGGAATCTTTACTTCACAGCCACGAGCAGAGCAAGTCTTTTCTGATGTCTGGCTTCTCTCTGTGCTCTCAAGTCCTGCGATGACTTCTGAGCGTTTTTCTTTGAGAGTCTTGCTTAGGTGCTTCTTGAACTTTTTGACTTCTTCAATGAGTTTGAGTTCCATCTCTCTTGCCAGTTTCAAGTTTGCTTTGGGGTCTTTGAACGGCTCCCAGGACTGATGAACGCAACCGCCCAGAATTGTCTTTTGGTAAATGAATTGCATTCTCTCAGGATCAAAGTTGAGGCCCTTGATTCGGGCGAACTCTTGCATGTCTTGATAGCTCCAGAGTCCAGCATCACAATAATGTTGAACCATTGTGCGAAGTGATTTGCAGTCTGATAAAAGGTCTTGCAGTTTTCTTATGCTCATTTTTTTACCTCAAATATTTCCAAGCATCTTTTGCATTCTGCCTTTGTTTGGAAATCAAAATAATTGTGGATGCCATGACCACACGCAGGGCAACGGGGCCTTTTTGTTTTCTCTTTCATTTTGTCTTCACTGGTCATTTTCTTTCTCTTTCCTCGCCTGCCCGATTTCACAAGTGCAGTAAGTCCACTGGTCTATAGGCTTCATGTAGTTTTCTTCGATTCCAGAATCGAAACAAAGCCAACACTGGAATTTTTTGAAAATGTCTTCACTCACTCGATAACCTCCCGAATCTCTTTAATTAAGTTAAGACCTGTTTGTGCGCATGATTTTTTAATCAAATTGTATTGTGACATACCCATAGATACGTCGAACTCTAAATTGACTAAATCAGTTTCATATCTACTTTCCAATGCATCAAGCTTCGCTCTCAACTCCGTGAATGCGTCTTCTCCTGCTTTTGGTAGGGGCATCCAGTAAGTAATATTGTCTTCGTGAACTGGACAACCGCAAACTCTCCATTCACCTTTTGAGTTGTATTCCATTTCTGACACTCGACCGACTTTCTGAAGTGCAAGAACAAATACAAACTCTATCTCTCCAGCTTGTTTTTCAAAGTCCGGCAACGCATCCTCAACTCTCGTCCACTTTCCGAACACTGGTTTAGTCATCACTCACCCCCAAGCATTTCACGAAGTTCCGCACAAGACAAAAGAATTGCTTTCGTTGATGCGTTTGAGTTTTTAGTCGAGGAACTTTCTATATCTTGCAACAACTCCAAAGCCCTTTCTTTGTCGAATTCTTGATTATTCGGTTTTTCCGAATTTTCTTCTTCAGGGTTGTAGAAAAAATCGTCAACAGTTGGCACATACCCTTCTTCACTTGTTTCACTTTCTGCAACTACTGGAGCAAGCACTAGCTTTTGTGGGCTGTTTTCGAATGTGACTTGGGGGAATAAATTGGCTGGCAATTTATGGTAATCACTATCTGAAGACCACTCACCGCGAAAAAACTCCGGTTCTTCAGAAAAAGCAAAAAGACCACCTTCGTCTCTAGCCACCCAAGCACAATCCTGCTCTTCATTTGTTTCCGTTTTGGAAATAACTTCCTGAGACAAATCCGATGCTGTTTTTGTCTCAAGGTATTGGACTTTATCTTCCAATTCTACGACTCGATCTGCTATTTCATTTAACCATCTTCTCAAGCACTCTATTTCAATGCTCATATTAAAACCTCCAAAGCTTTCACAAACCCTTTCGCTTGCTGTCTCTCTTCATAATCGCTTGAGTCTGCAAGCTCTTGGTAAGCTTCAAGAATCGCTTCGTGCTTACTCTCTTCAATGCTGTCTATCATTTCTAGGTCATAAATATCTTCACTTCCGCATTCAGTACAAGCGTTTGCCCAATCTGGTGGGTCATCATCTCTTTCCCATGCGTAGCCTTCTACTATGCCACAGTTATCGCATATTCCTACAAAGTTTGGGTCTTCCATCATCTCTCCCTTGCAAATAAAAACCCCTCGACAATTGAACACCGCATAGGATTGCCGAGGGGCTGGCTCTTTCGAGCAATTATTTTGTTTTGGTTGCGGTGTTCAGGTCGCTTGTTTTATTAAAGCATGGTTAGGTTATTGAATCAACCCCATTGTTCTGCCATTGCATCTGCAATACCTTGAAATGTTAAGCTCCTAAGTTTTGCCCTGTCTTTTGTTGGTGGCAATTTCCAGATTCTCTGTTCTCTACCTTCAACGATTTTTGTAGGCTCAAGTTTTGGCAATCCTTTGAGCCAGAGACAGGTTGCTTTAGTTTCTCCATGCCCAAACTGCCAAGGCTGGACTATTTGATCTGGCTTTCTCCATTTCGAACTCATGATTCCAATTGGATTTTCAATAGCTATCTTTTCACATGGGTGATCTGCAAACATCATGAAGAATTCAATGCTATTTTGCTGTCTCCCGTCTTTTTGCTTTTCTTTAAACCACCTAGCACCGCTTACCGCTAAATCATTGCAGGGAGGGAAGGCTATAATCATGTCCCACTCTTCATGCAAAATATCTCTAATGTCTCCTTGATAATGATTTCCAGGTATCTCAGTCGGCAAAATATCGCAACTTGTTACGTCATGACCTTTTACTTTAAAAGCCTCTCTCACTCTTCCAGAGTATTCGCACGCTATAAGTATTTTCATTGCACTGCCTCAACTTCAATCTCCCACCTTGCCCCTAGATTGTCTTCGTAACGCTTCACAGCATGAGTCTCAAAGACTAAGCTATCATCTCTCCAGAACTGCAACTTTGTCATGCAGTCCATGATGTTTTTTAAAAGGTTGTCCAGGTCAGGCTTCTTGATGTGTGGCACTTGTCCAAGCTCCATCAAAGCCCGTTTCTTTTTGCTTGTGCTCTTCGGGATCGGCATGTAGCAAATCACCTTGAG
>Ga0208162_1000386_pt1 | contig 25952 bp, 22 predicted proteins | sample CB_VirMetaG_4_FD_184539 | JGI IMG/M metagenome (GOLD analysis project Ga0208162, IMG submission 184539) | Freshwater to marine saline gradient viral communities from Chesapeake Bay - CB_1508_1M Viral MetaG (SPAdes) (version 4) | ecosystem: Environmental > Aquatic > Marine > Coastal | place: USA... | reverse complement strand
TATCATCAAACAAAAAGTTTCTAACTATATCTTCTCTAGTTTCTGGATCAACATCTATTTTTAATCTACGATCTACTTCGTTTTGTAACTTGTCTGCAATTAAAAAAGCTGTGGCGTCTTTACTTTGTTCGTTTACTAAATCATCTTTAAACGTTTCAACTTCTTGATATATTCTAGAGTCTTTTGTAGTAGGTGTTTCTACAAATGTTTCTACTTTAGGGCCTACTAATCTACCACCTGCACCTTCTGTAGCCGTACGTTCTTGACCACGTGTTAGCTTACCTTTTTCAATACTACGTTGGTAATCTTTTATGAAGTTGTATACGTCTCTACCATTATTAAATTTAGCTTTAACTCCAATGCTACTTAAAAACTGTCTAATAACATCACCAATTTTTGTAAATACATTTTCGTTAAATTTAAAAGCTCCAGTTCTTACTGTGTCTGAAAACAAAGTTAACATTTCCTCTGCTTGTACAGCTGCTGGATCCTCTTTATATAACTCTAATCTTTCACGTATACCAAGATCTTCTATTAAATTAGGATCTATTTTATTTAGCTCTTGTTGAAGAGATTCACCAAGTCTAATTGCTGTGTCAGGACTTTTTCTAATAGTTTCATATACAAGAACATGCAAACCTTCATGCGAGCCATCTGCAATATTACCTAAATCTTTATTAACTATTACTGTTTGCTCTTTAGTGTTAGGATCTTGAACTATTAAAGCACCTTGTCCTGATTTTTTTATAGCGTCAGACTTATCTTCAGCGATATTATTTTTAAGTAAATAATCTTCTATCTCTTTAGTAGACATAGGTTTTTGAACACTAACGGTTTTTAAACCTGCTAAAACACTTTTTACTTTTTCAGTTTCCTGAACTACAGCTTTAGTGCTAAAATCCTTAAGCAAATCGTTTATTTCTTTTACTCTTTGATTTTGTGGTTCTGTCAAAGCGGATTCGTTAACTTGCTTTATCTCTTGTTGTAGTTTGTTTTTTTCTTTAACAAGTTCTACAATTTCACCTTGATCTTGTTCAGTTAAATTTAAAGGCTTAAGTTGATTTACAGCGCCTTGTGTCTGTCTAAAATTTAATTCTATTTCATCAGCTTGTTCAGAAGTTAAATTACCTCTTTGGACGTCACGCTTTAATTGTCTGACTAAAACTTTTTCAGCACTAGGTGATTGGCTTATTTTTATTTGCGCTTCGCTTGTAGGTACATCTGTGGCAAAAGCTTGGCTAACAGTTTTAAACTCAGTAGGTTTTAAAAGCAAATCCGCTTTTATAGATTGATATGTTTCTTTACCTAATTGAACTCCTTTAGCTAGATTGACAGGTGCACCGTATAAAGCTCCACCACCAACACCAGCAGCAAACGCATCAGAAAGACCTTCGTTCCAAGGTTTGCCATTAACAATATTTTGAGTAGCTTGAGTCGCAACTTCTTCTAACCCATTTCCTACCATGCTTAAAGGTATACCAGACTTTTGCAAAGCACCTTCGTACATAGACAAAATACTTTGCTTAAATGTTTTTTTAGCTTGATCTTGACCGAGATCTTGAACCATGTTTTTATAAACCTTACCAGCAGCACCAGCACCAAAAACCCCTTCAAAAAAACCTTCAGACATACCTATCAAAGTAGATTTTAAAAGCATTTCACCTTTAGTATCTTCAGGAAACTCTTCTAATTGGGTTCTCATTTCACCAGCAGCAAGAGGCACACCACCACCTACGGTTAAAGCTGTTCTTGACAAACCAGCTGCACCACCAGCCATGAGTGATAAGCTAATTGGAGCAGACTCAGCTAACGTTTCACCTAATAAATAAAAACCATCAGACCAATTACCTTTTTTAAAGTTTTCAGTTATACCGCCATCTATATCGTATAAATCTTTATACTGCTCTTGTATAATTGCCAGCTTTTCTTGCTCTTCTATAAGTCCGTCTAATAAAGGTCTAGTGCCTATAGATTCTTCAAACTTTTGTAAATCAGTTTCTTGCAAACCAAAAGCTCTGTTAATAGGGTCACTAACTAGCGAGCCTATTTGATACACAAAAGATGGTATAGAAAGTAACGCTTCGCCTAAACCTTTATCCGCTTTACGCAAGACTCTATATAAAGATTTAGCTGAACCTTCTTCTTTTAACTTTTCATTTAAAGTTTTATTAACCTCTTTTCTTCTTCCTATTAGTTGATTATATTGAGCTATTCTTTTTGGCGAGTCAAGAGGTGTAATTTCCCCTGGTCCATAAAAAGTTAAACCTTCATTATCTCCAGCTAATAGCTTTATCTTATCGTCAATAGCTTGAATAGTCTCTAATAACTCTTCAGGATTTTTTTCAGCAATAGGATCTTCAGCTGTAACTACAACTTCTTCAAGCTCTATTTCACCAAACTGATCTATAGCTGCCTGATCAAGAGCTGCTTGCTTACGTCTTTTAAATATAGCTTCTGGAGAATTATCTATTTGTTGTGACTCCAAAGAAGTATCTACCGAGTCTGATTCCGTAGTCTCGGGTGCTGGCCCGGTTGTTGGTGTTACAGTTGCACCCTCTTCCGCAACACCGTTTGTCTTTCCCTCGCTAGGGTCAGTTTGTATTTCTTCTGTATCGTCTACAGTTTCTAAACCAAACTCACTAACGTAATCATCTACTGACAAACCTTTATCTTCAGCAGCTTGCGTAACTTGGTCTAAACTGTAATCAAAACCTTTATATCTAAACATAATTTAATTTTATGGTAGGTTAGGTATATTATCTATTTCTACATTTGCAGTAGGTTTAAAGCTAGTACCTGTTTCTAAAAATTTTAAAGCTGCTTTAACTTCTCCGTCTGTAGCACTATCAAATATAGTTACAGATCTATCAGCTCCTTCTACAGATTTAGTAAGTTTTCTAGTGTTTTCTCCACCAACGGTTTCAGCTTTAACTACATTGATATTATAAGGAGGTCTAGAAATTAATTTTTCTAAAGTGTTTAAATTTAAAACTCCTCTACCTGGTTCCTGTGAAGGTCCTTCGGCAAACGCAGAGCTGATATCTAATTCTTCGATATTTGCTACAGCTTCTTCACTTTGCTTAGTGCTAGTAGCGCTAGTCCCTTTAGATGGTTTTTCTATTAACTTACCTTCGCTTTGTTGATAATACCTGACTTCGCCATCTACAGTTTCTTGTTGAAAACCACCTGTCATTCTATCCATTTCCTTTTCAATGATAAGACGTGTAATTAATTCGTTTTGCTGATCTGCGGTTTTTGAAAGCCATTCATCAGCGCTGATCTCTTCATTAAAATGATTTTCTAAAGCAGAAAGTATTTGTCCAGTAGGTAATTGATTTAAACCTTTTGCATACTTTAAAGCTTCAGCTTTAAACGTAGGGTTGTTTTCTAAAACATCGGGATCAAAGTATTGTTTAGTAGATATTCTTTGTTTATCTGTACCAGCTACATTATTTACTACATCTATTTTTTCTGTAAAAAAACCTTCTTTAGGTAAACCTTTTTTGTCTACTATGCCAGCTGTTTCTAATGCAGTTATACCATCAAATGAAGAAGGTACTTCAGTTATAAGACCGCCGTCCCACTTGTCTATGTTTCTGGTCCAGTTAAAATAATAATTACCGTCTTCTGCTGGTTTAAGATCTTCTAAATCTAAAATACCTTCTTTAACATATTTCTGTATCATCTTATCCTTAGGGTTAACAACCATATCAACACTTAGCATGTTACCATTCAGTGTTTTAGAAGCTTGTATACCTGAAAATGATTTGTTAGCTAAGGTGTTAGACACAACCATGTTTTGAAATTTCTCATTACCAACACCAGCAAAGTCATAACCTTGACCTATGTTACCAGCGTTCATACCTTCAAGTGGCTCTATGTCTACTATAGTAGCACCTATCTTATCCACAATACCACCTTGCCAAGTTTGATAGTCTGAAACAGCTTTTAAATACTCAGCTCTAGTATTTCTATCTAAATCAGGATTCATTTTTAATTGAGTTGCCATTTCAATAACACCTATACCAAGTTCATTACCATCTAATCTAGCTCTAGCTTGATCTTGAACATCTTTAAACAAAGTACTTTGGTTGATATCTTCTGTAGCAGAATTTAAACTATTATTATAATTTAATGTAACATCGTTTAAAGCTAGTTGATATGCGTTCTTTTTCTTTTTAACCTCTTCAGCTTTCTTTTTTCTATTGTCAAAATAATTTTGCACACCTTGAGCTAGCTGTTGTCCAAACTGAGTAGAAGCTTGTGCATATATTTCTGCTGAGCGATCAACGATTATTTTTGGATTTCTATAACTCATTTTTTTATTTTAATTAACCAGTAAATATAGGCGCTGTTGGCATTGATGAAGCAATGTTAACTGATGAAGGTGTTATACTACTAACACTTGTTGTTGGAGGTCTTACACTAGGAGTTGCCCCTAGTTTCCCATTCCAGCTGTAGCCATACTTCCTAAAGAAGAAGCTACACCTCCCCATGCAGCAGCTTTAGCTTGATTAGCAGATGCTTCATTAGCAGAAGCTTGTGTTATTTTACTAGCCGCTCTATCAAGATCCATATTAGTTCTATTTTCAGCAGTTTGAAACTCAAATTGTCTTCCAGCTGATATAGCAGCTTGCTCTCTTTGCCCTTCTGATATTGCTATGCTTTGCAACCTTTGTTGTTCTGCAATTTTTTGTTGCTGCAAGTTAGCTTCACCTTGAGCTCTCATTTTATCATTGTTAGCTTCTTGCTGTTCTATACTCGCCGCAATACCTTTCTTACTCTGCAAAGCTGCTTGAGCAAGAGCGGTAGCGCCACCAGCACTAGCACCAGTCGCTCTGAGCGTATCCAGTGTATTAGCTAAAGCGATATCTGCTTGCTCCATTTGTATTTCAGCTGCTTGCGTAGCAACTCCCATATTTTCAAACGGATTAGACATTTGACCACTAAGATCTTGAGCTAAATCGCTTAAGTTTTTAGTGTTATCATAAGGATTTATAATATCTTCCCTAGCGTCTTTTACAGCTTGTAATTCTGCTTCAGCTCTTTGCTTGTCATTTCTCGCTCCTTCCGCGGCTTTTTTTGCTTGATTAGACGAAACAGCTCCTGCTACTATCGTGCCTGCTGCTAACGCTGCTATTGCTGCCATATTAATTTATTACTTTAGTTATTTCATGTGATGAACCTTTGTCAACAGTCCACCCTAATTTTTTATGCATCTCAATTAAAGGTTTAGATCTACCTATACTAAACATATATTTAACTCCATTAGCTTTACACACTTCTTCGGCTGCTTTTATTAAAAGCTCTATAGCGTCTTTTCTGTCAGCTTCTCTATAATCTGGATTAGATACAACCCACTCAAATAAAGCTCCCTTAGAATTAGTATAATATATGAAACCTGCAGCGATAGGCACGTCTTTTTCTACGATAAGACCACCAGTACCGTTGTCAGGTAAAAAATCTTTAGGTGGATTAACCCATTCAGGCCACGCATCCCACCACAAACATAACGTGTCCCAATCATTTTCTGTAAGTCTACGTATATTTAATTCCATTTAATTTAATAACTTGATTCTACATATTCAGATGATGCGGCAAATAATTCTCTTGCAACTCCACCTTCACCTTCTACTTGAGTAGTAGCGTCTGTCTGTATAGTTACAGTAGAATAATAACCTTTTACACCTGATACGCTACCTCCAAACACAACTTCTCCAGCTGTAGCACTACTGTTGTTTACTATGTTAGCAAAATACTTACCTTCTTTTTTATAAAAACCAGAGTATATTCTAGGGTACGGAGGGTTTGTTGTGCCAAAAACGCTTTCATAATTAACCGGTATTACAGGCTGATTATAAGTAGCGTTAGGCGTGCCGTTAACAGTTTGTCTAGGATCTATTATATATTGTCCCTCATCATAACTAGTTATCGGTATAGAAGTATCGCTTACTTCAAACGATCTAGCGCCATCAAAGCTAGATATTTCCCAACCCGTCGAGCCTTCGTAGTTTATTGTTTTAAAAACTTTAGAAGCACTCACATTTGGATTAAATACAAATGTTATATTTGATCCATAGTAAGTATCGTAAAACTTAGATCTTGTTGCAACGCCTGATTCTTCGTAATTATGCTGCCATATAGATCCGTTTTTCACGGTGTAAAATTTATTTTTAACACTAAATGCTTGCTCTGGATTATACGTAAATCTACTTGGCCAACCTAAAACTTGCTCATCAAACGACAAAGTTTGATAGGTGTCGTCAGGCTTTTGTAGACTTAATACATACTGCTTTGTATGTATATCCCAGCCACCTACTATTTCACCTTTTTGTGTTTTAGTGCTAACACTATTTAATTCGTCTCTAAAGTAGTCTATCATACCATAATTAGACACTTCAGTTAAACCATCTTGAGATAATCGCATTACAGCGTTTCTATCTCTATCTGTAAAGTATTTTCTATAACCATACACAGCAAAGCTTTTGGGATCTGTACTTATACCATAGTTACCAGCATAAGGCACTATTTGACCTATAACTAAATTAAGTTGACTTACAGCGGTAGCGTTACCTTCAGCTGAATACAATGCATCTTTATCTATAAGAGCTCTATTAACTTTATTTTCTTGGAATATAATTAAGTTAGTATCTTCAGCATGTAACTTTTGTATGCTACCTTGCGCTGGATCTAGTGACCTAGTAATATCTTCACCTACACTAAACACGTTAGTATTATTTACACCTGTTCTAGAATTAAATACACCAGAATAAATAAGTGATGATGTTCTAAAACTAGCGTTAGGTTCGTCGTCTACTAAATAAGCTTTAACACCGTACAGCATTTCTGTTTCACTATAACCACCTTCTATACGAGACTCTTCTACATACCAAGATTTAGAATCAGATACTGTATTTGGATCAGTGTTATCATATACAGGAAAAGCTCCATTGACGCCAGTTGGAACACCAGATGATCCGTTCCAAACTATCTGTGGAGTTGTTGGAGGGTCTGTTTTTGGTGAACCAGTTTCTATAACTGTTTTTCTGAGTAAAAACGAATTGTAAAATTTAACTTCTACTATTGCTGGCATAATTTATTTTATTACGTAATATTTCCTGGACCTCCTGTTTTTCCGCCAGATCCGCTTCCGCCACTAGTACTGTCAAAAGTGTCAAGACAAGGACCTAAGATCTGCATGGTATTTTTAAAAGTTCTTATTAAATAAGTACCATCTCTAGTAGACTCAGGATTTGTTCCTGTTTGTCTTATTCTAGTATACATATATTCAACACCAGAAGGTCTAAGCACTTGAGCCGGAGCCGTTAATAAAGGATCTGTAAACAAACCAAATATTTGATCTGGTTCTGAATATGTAGTTATATCGCTTTCGAACCCTGTATCTATTTGAGTTGTGTTTTTAGTAAATAAATATCTAGCAAAAGGAGAGGCAGAGTAATATGTAAGATCTGCCCGAAACACACCTGTGCCACAACTAGCTCCTTCGTCTGTTATAGGTTTCCAAGCTTCTGCTTGATATGCGTACACGTTACCTGTTTGAAAGACAGCGCGACTTCTAAGAAAACTACTAAGACTTACGTTAGTAAAATCCCCTATTTCGTATTCTATATTAGTTTCTGGTGTCGGCTCTTGATTACAATTGACTCCATCGTCTTTAGTAAAAGCGTTGTAGCTATTGTAAAGATTACCCCATGCTACTCTATATTCACCTGGTTGACTTAAAGCAAAAACTCTACCCGCTGGAGATTCTAACATTGCAGCAAAACCTGATGTAGTTTCTTTTCTTTCCGATAGACTTTCTTCTGTAATATTTAAAACGCTTAGTCTATTAACAAGTTTATCGTCTGCTGTGTTTTCTGAAGTCATTCCTGCTAAAACAACGTCGCCAGTAGCTCTTACTTCGTTAGTTACTTTGTTGGCATAAATACAATCTTCACCAAAAACATCTTTAGCTACCACCCAATTATCTGAACTATTTTCTCTAAATTCTATAGCAGCGTAAACTCCAGCAGAAGTTAATTCTGTTTGATCTGCAGATCTGTTTAATTGTTGTAACCTTGTATAAACATAGAACATGCTAGAAGGATTTGTTTGAGGTTTTGATTTGTAAGCTCTAGCGTAATAAACAGAATCGTTTGTATCACCTGATTCACAAACTGGACCTTTTATTTCATTGTCATAGGTTAAACCGCTCGTAGTGTAACCTATTTGCATGTTTTGTGGTATAACGTTTGTGCTATCTAAGTTACTTAGTTCTTCTACAAAAAACTCTACAGCACCATCCGCCTGAATAAAGTTTCCTCGTTGCACAAGTGACATATAATCTACCATGTTAGGTATGCTAATATCTTGAGTTATAACAACAGATGTTTTTGCTCCACCTTCATCTTCAGCTGTAAGAGTATAACTATATGTGCCAAAATTAGGTTTACCTTCTTTACTATTTTTACCTTTTGAAGCCTGATTAATATTAATGCTAGACCACTCGTTATAACCATCTTTATAGACTCTACCTGCTTTAGATATTCTAAACTCAGTTTCAAAGTCTTGAGAGCTAGGAGTCGTAACAGGGCTTATTGTCCAACCTTTGAGTATTCTTTTTCTTTCAGGATCTGCAGACCCATTAAAGTTTTCAAACAAACTTAATATTGTAGTAGATGTATAAGATTTAGCAATACCAATATCACCTGGTATACTTATAATAGGATCTATGTTTGTAACCCTAAGTGGATTTGAAGATGTGCCTTTAGCTTCTAATTTATTTATAACAGGACCAGGTGTTTTTACTGTAAATTCAAACTTAAACTCATTTAACTTATCTTTATCTGGACCTTCAAAGTAAAAATAATCGTTAGTTTTTAAATACACTTGTAAACCACGTTGTTCTAATGTAAATTTATTAGTAACAATGTTATCTGCTTTATCAACAACTAGCATATCTATATCTAGCGCACCAATGTCTTGCCCATTTTCATTTCTAAAAGTAAAAAATCCATTAGCATTATCTATAACATTTTCACCTAGTTCGAAACTTTCAGGTAAATAAAAATCAAAACCATCGATTTGAGTTGCACCACCTACACCTTCTTCTATAGCTGCATTTAAATCACTAATCAAACCAGAAGATGTTGTTTCCCAGAATATATCAATTCTAGAAACAGTAGGTGAAGTTTCTAATATAGCTAAGTTTTCTATTTTAAAATAATTATTTTGCTGAGGAGTATTAATAGTTCCAAATTGAAAATCAGAGTCTTGAGATGTAATAAATTCAGCTATAAAAGGATTTGATTCTGCTTTAAAAAAAGAATAATATGGGTTTGTTGGGTTGGTTATAGGATCATTCTTAACAGCCTCTTGAACATCAAACAAATCAAATAAATCTTCTATAGTGTTTGTTGTAAACTCTGATCTACCTGGTGACCCAAGGTTTGCAGACGAAAACTGTTCATTACCGACTATAGAGTAAGTTGAATCAGTGTTCATAACTCTACCAAAAAGTTTGACAGAACTTCTAAACGCTTTATCTTGAGGTCCTACTTCTGTTAAGTCCCTTGGAACTTTATTAATATTATCATTTATTAAGGTTATAAAAGAAGTGTTTAAGCTTGTTGTTTGTGATTCAGGTAAAGCTTTCATTGCCCCAGCAGAATATACGTTATAGTAATCTTGCTCAACTTGCTTCACAACTATTTTATAACTATACCAACCAAGAGGATTATAATCTTCACTAGTTACATCATCGTTGTAAACTCCAGGCTCACCTGGTATAGGGTTTAAAGACTCACCTTTTATCGCTTTGTTAAATTGCACTTTAAGAGAGTTACCTAAAAAATTCCAAGGATATTCACCATCACTTGCATCTCTACCACCGTAAGGCAAGTAGACAGTGTCAGCTTTAAAACCTAGTGCGCTAGCTTGACTGTTGTTGTTAGAAAGTATAACTGTAGATTGTCTACCAAACTTATCAGATAATACAATTCCTACCTGGTAGTTTCTGTTTTCTTTAACAGTACTAGATGGATATTCTAAAGTACCTAAGTTAGAACCTAAACCGTCTATATCTAATTTTCTACTAACAGACACTTGATAGTCAATACCTGCTGGAGGCGTATGTTTGTCTTGAAAATTACCATATATAATTCTATTACTAGAAACTTCTTGAGAAAAAGCTTTCACTGGAGTTTTATCGTAAACTCTAACTAACTCTGACTCTGGTAAAGTTTTATAAGGTTTAGTAGATAAATATGTAAAATTAAAATACTTAGAATTTCCAGATTCTTCTTGTATTCTTTTAAGAGGTATTGTTTCTACGACTTGAACAGCTAAGGCATCAGACTCTTTATATATAATATCTATCTCACTTATTTTATAGTTATCATATACTTTTGAAGCCATGTCTGGCAAAGGTATCTGTAAGTCTATTTTATTTACTTTGTTTTTTGCAAAGTCAACTATAGTGCTAGAAAAAGTTTGTTGTTCGTCGCCATCTAAAAAATAACCATCTTGTTTAGGTATAAAGCAAGCCTGTGTAAATGGAGCTAGTATAGAATATTCACCATCATCAAACCTAAATCTATAGCTAAATTTAACAAACTTATCTTCTAAATACTTAGGATCACCAGTATAGTTTGGTTCGTAAAAAGGATTAGATGTGCTTCCATCAGGCAAGTTTGCACTGACAGCATCAACCATAGATGTTTGTAAATAGTTAAACTGAATTACAGAGCCAGCATCTAAAGATACTCTTTGGTTTAAAGTTATTATACTTTCTGCATTATCTACGTTATAAACAACAACTTGGTTAAGTTCGTTTTCAACGTAACTAGATGAACTTATAGTAAGACCAGGTGTTATAGTGGCTGGAGGTGCGGATGTAGTTTTAAAACTTAAACTATTAACTACGTCCTCAGCGACTGTTAATGTAGGCAAAGAAGGTGGTGGCGAAGTAACATCTAAAGTTTTATAAATTTCAATAGCTCTATATGGATTGTATTTTGCTACAGAAATTTGATCTTCAGTAGTATAGTAATCAGGCGTAGTTGTGGCTGTTGTTACGTTTATTTTTCTAGGTTGGTTTCTATTATCAGTAAAAAACAATAATTGCTCTAGCAAATTAACACCTATTATAGGAAAGCTAGGGTGAAAATTTAAAAAAGCACCATACACCAAAACACTTATATCTTCTTGGCTAGATCCAGGGCTAGACCATCTAATTATAAAATTATTAGCTTCTGGTTTGTATTTCGTGTCTACTTTGTAATTAGGGTAATCAGTAAAAAATAAATATACATCACTATTTGTTTGATCGACAAAATAACCAACTGATATTAAATCTCCATTAAGCTCGACGTCGGATATATTAGCTTGTATATATCGAACAAAATCACCTACACTTTCGTTTCCTAATACATTTTCTAAAGCACCTACATCGTCACCTTCAGATTTTATAACTTGAACGTTAACAGCATCTCTATATTCTCCATTAGGTAAAAGCCTAGAATCTAAGTCTTTATTCATCTTAGATTTTAGGAAAGAATTTTTAACTTCAGCCATTTAATTTTAGTGTTTTAACCATTTGGATTTACCTCTCATAACTTGAACTATCTGATTAATTTTCAAGTTAGATAAACGTATTTTTGCGTTTCTAAGTTTAGCGCTTGCTTCTCGTTTTAATCTTTGTACTACGTACTCAGGTTGATTTATTCTGCTAGCAATTATAGCGTGACTAATATAAGCATACATAGCTTCTTCCGCTAGCTTAGGTACTCTTGTTTGTAGGTTAGTTGAAAGACCATCTGATATATATTCAAACACAATAATCTTGTCAACTAAGTTTGCTGAAAAAGACATCTTACCTTCTCTTTCGTTTATATTAAAATAACCGTTTATATTTCCATATTCAGGTTCTAAGCCAAACAATTGGCCGTAGCCAAACTCAGGCCAGCCATAGTAATACTCCCAACCTCTCTCTGGATTATCAGCTAAACCATTGTTAGGGTAATTTCCTTCTAAATAATTATTTTGCCACCTGTCTTCTACAATAGACGTACCTGTAATATCGTTATCAAAGTTATCTTGCGTAGGTACACCTTTATCGTCTTGCAGAGGTATAGTGTATGGATTACTGGTTAGATTATTTGTAGGTAATATAGGGTGTTGAACGCCTTGATTATCAACCCAATACAAGTTAACATAGTTGACGTAATCTTGTGGTAGCACTACACTTAAGTTGTGAGGTATTGTAAGCTCTTGAGAATTAATACTTTTAAGCGTATCATAACTAAACTCTTGCATAGCTCGTTTAGCATGAAACATTACATCAGTTCTTTTTACACTTGGTATAAGTTTACCAGCGCCAACATACGCAACTAAAAAGTTATTTATAACGTCGTCTAACGTGGTGTAAGCGTATGAGCCGTAGTTATCTTCAACTACATTACCAAAAGCTTTTTGATCAGTGTCTATACCGTAGTTGCCACCATCAAGTTTTTTTAATTGAACAACAATATAGTTGTCAGCAGTAAAAACTATAGGTTGAAGTATTTCTATAGCTGCACTGTCGCTATACGAAGCTTCACCGTACAAAGCGGGATCCCAACTATACCTTTTAACATTATCAAGTACAGTGCCTGTTATACTATTTATAACCGCGTAATTAGTAGCGCCACTCCATGAAGCCCCTGTAATTTTTATATAATCACCTATATTAACAGGGCCATTTAAATTAGCATCTGGAATATCAATATAACTAGCGTCAATTTGTTCAAATTCAGCAGTAGCTGTTGCAGAAAAGTTTATTGTGTTGCCAGTTACTCTGTAGTTTAAATTTTTATATTCTACCCAAGTGCCTGGTATACCATTAGAACTAGTATATATTTTAAAGTTATTTAAAGCATACTCTTCTACATCTGGCTTAGCCGCATAAAATTTTAAGTCAGTATCAAACGTAGTTGTAAACTGTACGGTTGTGCCATCTGATCTAAAGCCTTGAGCGCCTTCGTAATATTGTCGGTTATTTTCTGTAATTAATAACATCTATTAACTTTTTTTATTTGCTTCGTTCTGTGCTACCTCAGCTGACGCAGCTTGTATAATTTGTGGATCACGTATAACTATACCAGAGTACTGTAGTATTCTAAGTATAACATTAACCTGCTCAGACTGCTCTAGTTCAAAGTTTTGAGAAGTAGACGAATCCCATATGTAAGACCCGCCAGGGCCGTTTGTTTGAAAACCCCAATTTATGTCTAATGGTTTTCGTATCATTGAAGCTTCTATATTAGTACTTGTGTTTAACAAAGCAGTAGGCTTTACATAAACTCTATTGCCTTCATATAAATAGCAAGGATATTCTTCCGTTGGTCGAGTTAAAGGAGATTTATCTATGTTGTAAAAATCACTACGTTGAAGTCTTTGTAGTTCTACTGGATAACCAGTTAATGGTATGTAGGTTATAGTACCTAATCTATAAAAGTAAGCTTCGTCCTTACCCAAAGGTTCGTTTGCGTATTTCATCGCGAAAGTAACGTTACCAGTAGCGGACTCAGGTAATACAAAAAAATTACCTGTAGCAGAAAACCCACACTGGCCTTGTACTTTAAAGTAAGATATTTTTTCGTCTATATTCATTTGCCGATCTGCATAATCATAATCGGCTTGTGGCACACGTAGCTGTTGATTTAAATCATCAAAGTATTGTTCAAATATATCTAATTGAACCTGTGTAGCTGTCTTATTAAACTCATCAGGAGTTATATAACCCCGTTGTTCTTTGTTGAGTATTAGCAAAACGGTTTTATATACTGTATCTACGTTTATTGCCATTTATATTTTTTTTAAGTATAAGGGCCCGAGTGAACGAGCCCTATACTATTGTTACATGTTATTTTAGCTTTTTCTCGATAGACTTAAAGACTTCTACGCCTTCATCAGTCTTAAAGAAAGCTGCCATAGCAGAGTATGGGTTTTCATCAAATGGTACATTCATAAGTTTCTTACCGTTTGATGCCCATGAAAACGATCTTTGATCTTGAGATAAATTTATAATATTAGCTTCGGTAGCTAGTATTGCAAAGTTTCTAAGCTGAACGTTTTCGTCTTTAGCTAGATCTAAAAATAAAGCTGGATTTTGTCTAGCAAAAATAAGCGCATCTCGTTTTAATTCTTTAGAAGATAACTCACCTACTTTACTACCAACTTCAACTCTCATTATAGCTTCTAAGTGTTCTAGACTCATGCCGCGAGCAGCGTTTAATGCATCAATTTGCAACTCCATAACATCTAATTCGTTATTAGCTATTACAGTGGAGTCAAACTCTTTGTATTTTTTGTCTTTTAAAGGGTGATACAAAGATAATAATTTTTGCAACGCTTGATTTCTTTTAGGAACAACCAAAGCGCCGTCTCTAAATAATATAGTACCCATCGTAACTTCACCATCTTGCTCGTCTTTAAAGCAAGAGTTCATGTTTGTTGCGTACCTAAGTTCACGCTGCGTGTTTGTCTCTTCATCATACCAAAGCATAGGTACTTTTCTACTATGCTTAGATGGTATTCTCATAGTTAAAGGTTTGTATCTACCCATAACCATATATGTTCTATCTTTAATTTCCCAACTTTTTTCAACGTTAGGTTTTTCTTTTGTTTTTGCCATGATATAATATAATAAAATTAGTTAAAAGTAAATTATTGGAGGCCACGCTATGTGACCCCCAACATTTACAAAATTTGTGATTACACAACTACGTGCGTAAACAATACAAAGTTATTAGCACCTTGCACACACAAACATCTTTCAGATAGGAAGTTTACTTCCATCGCATCAAGATCACTTGTGAAAGCACCGCCAACAGATCCAGTCAACCAAGACTTCATACGACGATCGTCAGTTTGTGACGCTCTATATCGTACGTGTAAGAATGGACGACGAATGTTAGTACCAAGAATTTGGTCGTAAACTGTTGATGTACCTGCAGGAATTAATACTCCGTCAATAGCGCTTACTCCATAAGTTGTAGCACTCGCAGTAATAGCACCTCTTGTTGAAGCGTCGTTTAGATATTTCCAGTCAGTTTTGTAGAAGTCATAAGAACCTCTGCGGAAACCACTGAATCCTAAATTCAACGCCATATCTTCTGAATTTTCGAAGATACCATAAGAACTACCACCACCGTAGTTTGAACCAGCGCCTTGTGGAGCACCTACTCCAGCTAGCATATCGTCAAAACCTAGTGAAGTTTCGCGATTCAAGAAAAGCATGTTTTCTTCAATAGCTCCTTGCGTATCTAGGTTACGTAGAATAGCATCAAACTCTTCTAGCTTATCACCAGAAGCGTTAAATCCTACTTCTTCGTTACCACGAGCTTGAATAGCAGCGAACAAACCTTCTGTACCTTTAAAGCCGTTTGCAGGATCAGCAGCGGCAGAACCAGCTGCAGCTTTTTCACCTTCAATCACTGACATTTCTAGGTAATCTTCGAAGCGTAGTCTTGTTTCAGATTCAGCTTTTAGATACCATAGATATCCAGAAGTTCCGTCTTCAGTAGCAACTTCTACCCAACCAATCTGAGCTGTGTCAGAACCAGAAACAACATACTTGCTTCGGATAATAATCGGTGAGTTAGAAAACTGAGTAAATGAAGGATCTACACTTACAAAACCATCAGCTGTAGTAGCTGAAGTGTTGTTAGGTAAAGATGAACCTTTTGAATACTCAGAGCCATATACAAACATCTTTACAGTTCCAGCAAGACCAGAAGTATCTGCAGCAGTATAAGGAGCTACAACTACATCACCAGTTGTTAGGTTGGAAGATATTACTACAGCTTTTAGCTCATTACCAGCAGCATCTAGTAGCACTACAGTTTGGTTTACTGAAATTACGTTCTTAACGTCTGCAGCAACAGGAATAGTAATAGTACTAGTACCGCCAGTGTTAGTACATCCGTCATAAGCAATATGTAAACGGTTTTGTTCAGACCAAATTACTTGGTCAGAGGTCATAGGCATTTCAGCTCCTACCATACGTAAAAATCCAGAAAGCGTACGGTTTCCGTAGCGCTCTACTTCTTTTTCGTAAATCTCAGGTAGATATTGTTGAGCAAATGTATCAGAATCGCCATCACCAGTACCGCCATTAAATGACAGGTAGTTAGTGTCTAGCAATTGTTGTTTTTGAGATGGGACAATGGTCCCAAATAATGGATCAATTCCAGGCATGATTAATTATTTTTTAATTGTTATTTTTTTAACTTTAAGTTTTGAAGAATCTACACCACTAATAGCTTTAACTTTTAATCCATTAACAAATACTTCACCGCTTGATGTTTGTCGTGGCTCAGTCGAAATATTTTTTGACTTAGCCATAACGTTTTTAACAGCGTCAGCTTTTCCTTGTTCATAGAAATGTTGAGCTAAAGTATCAGCATTTCTAGCTGCATACAAAGCTTTGTGATAACCTGACAAATCTGATATCTTGTTTTCTTTATCTAGGAACTTCCCAATAAAATTAGTTATATCAGACTGAGCGTCAGCTACTTGCTTAGGATTTTTAATACCATACCTAAACTTCTTGTCCCCAACAGTGAAATCAAAACCTTTGAAATCATCAGTCAAAAAGTTATTAGTACGATCAACAAAATCATTATGCATTTGCTTCACGGTGTTTTGCTCTTCATTGTATCGATTGAAAAAATCAACAGCTTTTTGTTGCTCTTGGGTTACGCCCGGTCTCAACTTGATCTCGTCGTAGTATTTACCTTTTAAGTCTTCCAAAAAGTTTTTAGCTTTTCCAACTTCTTCTTTAAACGCAATTTTCTTTTTGCGTATTTCTTTTTCGTCGTCTAACTCTTCATCATAATCAAAGTCTTCCAATAAAAGACTAACGTCATCATGATCAAGATGTGGACGTGTTTGTTTATAATATTCTCTCACTAAAGTATTGTTGTCTACGTTAGTGTAGTCTGCATTAAGTCGAACGTAATCATCGACTGTACCACCAGTTTCTTCCATAAACGAAACTAGTTTTTCAATATTTTCAGGTAAAGCTTTTTGTTCTACAACTTCTTGTTTAACTTCTTTTACCTCTTCAGTAGGTTTTACTTCTTCTTCTGATACCTCTTCAATAACAGAGATAGGGGACTCTTCATTTGAGTCGGTGGACCGTACTTCTTCAACCACTTCTTCGCTGTCGCCACTGTCTTCGGGTTGTCCGATAGTATCATCGCTTGCATCTGCGCTTGGCTCTTGAACGGCATCTTCTTCAGTTTTAATTTCTACTTTTGTAACTTCTTGATCTACTTCGCTTTGACCGCTTGGTATTTCTATTTTAGTTACATCTTCTGTTTTACCTAAGTTTTTAGGTTTGGAAGGTTTTTTAACTTTAAACTCACCTTCTTGTTTTACTTCTTCTGACATAATATAATATAATTAAATAATTAAAAGTTTTTTATCTAGGCTCAAATTGCTCAAGCCCAAAACCTCCAAGCGAATCGTTACCTGCTGATTCAAAATTCTTAGGTAACTCATCGTTTTGTCGTTGAGATATCATTTCAGACTGTTGAGTGCCTATGATTCTAGCACGTTCGTCTTTACGATTTTCTATTTCTTTTTCTTTATCTCTTTCAACTCTAGCTTTAGCTTCAGCGAGTTGTATGTTATAATTAAACTCTTCAGCCATTAACTGCTTTTTAATTTCAGCTTCTGTCTGCATACGTTGTATTTCAAATTGAGACTTACCTTGTTCAAGTTGAAGTTTAGTTTCTGTAAGAGCTTGCTGTTTTTGCATTTCAGCTAAAGCCGCTTGCTCGTTTGCTTGTGCGTTAGCTTGAGCTTGAGCTTGTATGTTAGCTTGAGCTGCAGCTTGATCTCTTTCTTGTTTTTGCTTTCGCTTTATCTTAAGCATTTGATTAGCTAGCTTTATATTAGATATTTGTTCTATATCTATAATGTCTTCTAAATCAACACCACCTGACTGTAAAGCTATTTGTATATTTTTTTGTAATATTTGCTTATCTTCTTCTTCAGGTTCTAGCTCTAAGAAAATACCAAACTCATGCATATTTAAATTGTACATCTGCTCCAAAGTGCTTGTGTTAAACGTACTTATGCTGTTCATTAAAGCGTTTTTGGTTAACGGAAAGTTTAGCATATCCGCAGCTCTTAAACTTATATTTTCAGCTGTTCTTACTGTTAAATACATTAGCGACTGTAAAATATGTTTAGTAGCTGTATTAGATGCAGCTGCTGCTAGTTTTTGTAAACCTACTAAAGCGTCTTTAGTTGGTTGACTACCATCTCTAGCTTCGTTTAATCCAGTCACATCACGTATCATTTGCAAATAATATTGATACGTAGAAACTAAAGCGTTTATTTTAGCTTGACCATTTGAAGTTTGTAATTCTTGTATAGGTACTTTACCAGGATTAATATCACCATCAACAGTTTTAGACCTGCCAACAATACTACCAGTTTGGAAGTACATGTTTAAAGCTTCTTGTGGGTTGTAATTAGTGCCATTACCTAGATCAACTTCAGACAAACCGTCAACATCTACAAACACACCGTCTGGTACCATACGAGCTAATACCTGTTGTATTTTTAAATGAGTAAGTTGTATCATATCAGCAAAACCAATACATTTACTAACCAAGCTTTCTATTCTACCTTTATACATACGTGGAGCAGATATACTATAATTCATTTGAACTTTAGTCTGATCACTATAAGGTCTTGTCATGTTTTCAGCCAACTCCCATTTAAGCATTTTTTCATGGCCAAGTATCTTGGCACCGCTGTATAACACTTCTATTGCTCTATGTACTCTTTCGAAGTTGTCGTTTATGGGTGGATTAAAATCGCCTGGTTTTTCTAAAGCTTTTAACAAACCTTGCTCTGTTTGTTTTATTTTAAATACTTGATTATTGTATGTTTTATATTCAAAATACAACACTTGAACGTTGTTATAACTATCATCTTGACCCCAGTAATTTCTAGTATAATTAGAATCACCTGGATATTTCTGTATCTCTTCTAATTCAGCATCGCTTAAATATGGAAATTGTTTTTTAACTTCTTCTAAACTTACACTTTTAACTTCACCAACGTAATAAATATCTTCAAAGTTAGGGTCTTCTGTGTAAGAATAAACTAAATTAGCGGGATCTACGTAATCAACTGTAACTCCGTTTGCTAAATTAAAATCTGTTTTTACGCAGCTTATACCTAATACAACTAAATCGTAAGCTAATCTCTTTTTTATTTCATCGTATTTATTGTAATTAAACACATTATTTATTAGCTCTTCTTCTGCTATTTCTACAGCTTGCTTGTAGCTTAGCTGCATATGTAGCTCTAGTTCTTCTTTACTTTTAGGTAATTGATCTTCTGGTACATTAGATCTTTGTAAGTCTATATCAAAACTAGCCTTAGCTTCTTTTATTAAATTTCCAGCAAAAGCATCTTCTGCTAAACCTGTAGCATGAGCTGTTCTTTCTCTGGTAGAGTACGGATCTGTTGCAAAAGATTTTATCTCATAACCTTTATCGGTCATACCATTAACAACTATGTCTATAAATTTAGACAGCACTGCAACAGGTTTCCAGTCTAGGTTTAAATAAGACAAATCACCATTTATAGATAATTCATCTTTATACTTAGCTACAGACTGCTCGCCTCTAGCATATAATCTTAATCTGTGAAAATCTTGCCAGTTGTTACCAAAGCGACCACCAGCTCCTAAACCACGATCACCTCTAAACCATTCGTTTTCAATAGCTCTACCTACTTGATAACCGTAGTCTAAAGTATTCTTTTCTGCGTCTGGTACCACCTGACTTGGAAATGAACTATTTACATTAGTATAAACCATTTATTGTATTATTTTTGAAGTGTAACCTGTGTTATCATATTTTTTAAAAGATATGTTAACTGGATCTCGTTGTTGTATGTTTACTGGTGTATATTTATTTTTATTACAAGCCATTATAGCTAAACCAGAACTTATTGTTGCATCAAACTTTGTTCTGTTGTTTATGTTGAACTTAGCCCAATCTTCTAGCGTTCTTTGAAAATACATATTTCCATACTCATTTTCTTTTAATCCCACATAATCTTCTATGTAAGACTCTATAGCAGCAGCATGCGCTTGCTTAATGTCTTCACTTGAATTAGGTATACCACCTATTTCTCTTTCCGCAACAGATAATTTATTATATATTTTATCTGGTCTGTTCATTGAAAATTTTCTATAACCTCTACGTTTTAAATAATATAATAGTCGAGGTTTGTTATTCTCTGCAAGTATAGGCATGCCATAAAAATGCAATGCCATTAAAACATCTTCAAAGAATATTTCAGCTGTTGGAGGTCTTGATATATATTCTAAAAAGAACATATTAAAAGGAGCCTGCTCCATACTAAATTTAGTTAAACCATGCAATGATCCTTTTGACCCACGCTTGTCTACAGTTCCTGATATATCATAACTGTCACAACCAAAAGCTCCTACGTGATCATTACCTGGAAACTTTACTCCATTTTTTATTATTACACGATTTTGTAGATTTATAGGTGGAATCCATGAAACTAAAAATCTACCGTTGTTGTCGGGTACAAAGCTAACGCTAGTGTCTTTTATACCACCAGCCCATTGAAAGTTACCTTGAGTAACCATAGCTTTGTTTTTCATATCTTCATTGTGATCTATTTGCTCGTAAATTTTAGTTAGATTAAATAAAGATAATTTTGCTTCGTCTCTAAACGCGTGTTTCTCTGTACGAGGAAACTGACGATAATATTCATTTAAACTGTCTTGATCGTTTTTAAGACCATCTACTTCGTTCTCCCAATGTTCTATAACACCAGTTGTTATTAATTCGCCCTGTGGGTCTCTAACGGCGTCTTTTGGTGAGTCGAATACAGGTATTCCATAAGAATCAATGAACCCTTCGTAGTTCCATTCCATAGGTATGAACAAACTATATAATCCCGAACTAGTCTGTCCATTGCGGTTTCTTTGTGTGACATCTGAAGCATAGTATAATTTTTTAAAGTTATCACCACCTTTGTCTAAAGCGTTGCTTGTAGATCCCATCATACACTTACCAACAACTTTACTACCTAATCTTAATGTGGTTTTTGTAACCCGCCAGTTGTTTAAAATGTTATCCGGACGCTCCCACTTACCTGATTCATCGTGGGCAAGGATCTTAAGTTTTTCACCGTCATATGAGTTGTCACCTGTATTTTTCCAGTCGATTGTTGTATCAAGCCCTTCAAGTTCTTCTGGCGCTTCTCCCTGATCAAGTTTTCTTCTTGTAAGCTTTGACGCTGGTACTCTATAGGCAAGTTCTGTTTTCGGTCGATCCATACCGTCTTGTATGGGTTTGAAAAAGAACGGGTAGTTGATTGATATCGGTACAACTTTGTCGGTAAACATTTTTTTAGCGTCAGCTCCTGACTTTGATAATATTCCAAAACGTGAGTCGGAAGATATAGTCGCTTGGTGTACAAGTTCTGATGACGCCATAAAGGAAAAACCAGACCGTCTATTTTTGAGGTAGCACATACCATAACATCGTTGATCTGCTTTACACGCTTCCCAGAATATAAAGAAAAGTCTATTTGATTCTCTGTAATCTGCTGCCCCAACGTCAATTTTAGACCACTGCAAGAACATGTAATGAGAGCCAGTAATATAAGTAGATATACCTTTGTTTTTAAACCAGAAACCTTCTTCTCTTCTTCTGAACTCTTCATCAATGTAATCATACCATTCTTCCTTAAAGTTAACTGGATATCTTTCCCAGTCAAATACGCTTTTGATTTTAGCTAATTGTTTTGGGTATTCTGCTTTAACCCAACGCTGGTCTTTTTCTTCTTCAGACGCAACGTAAACGTTTTCAGGAATAGCTGGTAAAGCTATTTTAAGATTTTGTATTTCAACTACATCACCTATCGTACCATCTTTACTTATAACTATAACGTCGTTTTCAACGTCATATCCATACTCCCATTTTTTATACCTATTATTTTTTTTTAAAATGCTAGGTTTAATGTGGTCTTGTATTATTTTTACTAAAGACTGCTCGTACATTATCTTGATCTACCTTCAGCAAAACCTTTAAAACTTTTTTCTTTAGTATTCTGAGGTTTTTCTTCAAGCATATTTTTTTCTTCTTCTATTCTAGCTAGTATTTCAAACGCGTCAAATATAGCAAGCTTTTTAGTTGCCGCTGCATTTTTAAGTCTATCTGCAGAAACATCATCTTCTGTATTAGTAATGATTTTTTCTTCAGCAACTTTAATTAACTCATCAACTGCTTTTCGCCCAGCTTGGATTATACTCTTCCTCGTTTCCTTTGAACTCATACTTAACTAAAATATCATTTGATTGCATACAATAAAGTCTTTGCTTATCTACAATAAACTCAAACTCTCTATTAGATTTAAAACCAACTAAATCACCTTCGTATATACCTAGCGACTCTAAAGTTTTATTTCCTATTTTTACTATACCTTTATTTTTTTGTTCTGTTTCTAAAGACCATTCATCTTTATTTTTAATTGGCATAATAAAACATCTTTCACCTACAGCTATCCACTTAACCATGCGTTTGTATAAATATATTTGATCATACTGGCAAAAATACTTATTGTCATCAAACGTTTTACTACTGTCAACTGCTTCACCCTTTAGGTTGTAATATCTTCTAAATACATTATGGTGTATAATAACTTCATCACCTTCTTGTATTGGCGTATCAAAAGCGGTTGGTGTAGTAAGTACAACGGCTTTTCTATTTATAAGCTTAAAGTTTTCTATACTAGAATTAACTATAAGCTTATCGCCTTCTATATCAATTTCATTGTTATACCTTTTTCCGTCTGGCACAACTATAAAATCAAAAACACTTCTCATTAATATTCTAAATCATATTCAACAGATATAGCCATGTTAGAATTAAACTTCTTCCATGGCAATACCTCGTTGTTTTTCTTTATGAATATGTTATAAGAAGCATCATCGTCTTCAAACAGAATATGTGATATCTCATGACCACCATAGACCTGTTGGCCTAACGCGTAGTGCATAGCATCATTCTTATAATCAGAACCAATACTGATTTTTCTTATAACAGTACTCATTACTCTTCTGATTTAACAACACTTAACTCACCGTCATCTTCTTTTTCGATTTCAGTGTAACTACCATCTTCAAGATTAATATTTACAGAACCATATTTTGTTTCAAGTTCTTTTTTAGTCTCTTCAATAGATTCGTTAATACCAGCAATCCTATGAAGCATAGCGTGCTTACTAGCTTCTAGTTGACCTATTTGATTAATAACTGTTCCTAACTCTGCTTGTTGATCTTTAATAGTTTTAAGCTCTTCAGCTGTAACTTTACTTGCCATTTAATTTAATTTTATTCTTATTTACTTTTTTTTGATTTTTCCCAAGTACGACCTACAAAATAAGCGCCGTATACTGTAATTAATAGTGACTGAAATATTGGGATATATTCTTCAGCTACTTTAAACCCACCAATGTTACCATCGAAAAATGCTAATGCCGTAAATATAACAGTAAGATATATTAACACTAGCGGGCGTATGTTTTTTGATAAAAATGAATCTGATTGCATGTCAAGTTTCCAGCGCTCAGTAATTTGAGTCTGCGCATCTTGATCTGCTTTTTCTAATAACTCTTGAATCTTTTGTTTAGCAGCTAATCTTTCTTCGTCTGTAGTTGTAAGTTTATCAATTACATTACCTACGTCTTTAATTAAACCACCGGTTAAAAGACTTAAAAGTTTTTTCATTTAGCTTTGATTTCTTTTAGCCATCATTTTTTGATAAGCAGTTTGACCTGGAGCTCCTAAAGTCTTTCTTTTTTTATTTCTCCAACCTGATCTCATTCTTTCGAACTGATTAAGAGGATCTATCTCCATTTTCCAATCATCATGCGCATCGCCCAATGTTGCACCTCTAGTTCGCGCGCTAATCTCTTCAAACGCAGCTTGCGGGTTTTCTCTGTTTAATTCACGTAATCTATCAATATTAGCTTGAGTTGGGTCTACACTAGTGTCTAAATACCTTCCATCATCTGTCATTGTTTGACCAACTATAAGTCCAGCTGCATGTGGATAGTCTGTAGCTATATGACCTAAATTAGCCGAAGCACCTCCGGTTAACATGTTTTGAGCTATATTCAAAGCTTCATCAGCTCTTCTTTGTCTGTCAGCGTAAAAATTAGAAGCGCTTTCATCATCGTAGTTTTCTCCCATACTACTTACGAATCCTTCAGGAATTGGAGTACCAAACTCATCTACTCTTTTACCAGTTTTAGGATCAATATCATGATTGTCGTTTAGCGGTGACATTTTATATGGAGACATTTCGCCAACCCCACGGTTGTCAATTGGTTTGTATTCAGTTGCTTCGCTTTTTATTTCTTTTATTTCTTGTTCTTTATCTAGCTTTTTAGCTTTAGCTTCTTCTACTTTTTTAGTTTCTTCTTGGTGAAGCATTGACATGTGATTAACAGAACCTTCCATCATTAATCCGGTAAGTTTTCCCTTTTCACTTTTCAACTGCTTGCAAGCAGAATCTTTCTTTTTAATAGGATTATTATACGGCATTTTTATTTCTTTAGTTTATTATTTAAAAAATCAAACTTGTATCTAGTAAGACGTAATGTTTTATTATAGTCTCCACTATATTTACAAATTAAATTATCTTTATCTTTTAGTTTATACTTTATCTTAACAAAGTAACCATTTTCAGGATTAAATAGAGTTGTTACAAAAGTATTTTTGTTTTTCTTTATTATTTTTTCTTCTACATAACTATCGTTAAATGGGTTATAATTCATAACCTGTGAAACACCATATTCTCCAGTGTATATCATAGTTATATATTCAGAAACTTTACACTCCCACCAACCCTTAAAATTGTCTTGGCCAAAAGATGTAATTGATATTAAATTAAATAATAGTGCTAAAAATAAATTTTTCATAATATTAGATTGAATTGTTATACTAATATTATCACTTGTTTTATTTATTTTTTAGGATTTTTCGTAAGCTTCTGCCTCCCAAGGCAAGGCGCTATCACCTTCTTTTATACTTGATCTAGGTATTGTTTTACCTTTCCAATAAACATTTTTATCGTCGTAATCAAGGTCACCTCTGCGCATTTGATTTATATGAACCATCTCGTGGTTAATTACATCTTGCGCTTTATCACATGGTACGTCTTTATTTATAATTATAGTACCATTGTTATTAGCTTTACCTAACACACCATCTTCCATATCAACATGATATACTGGTGTATTGTCTATTGGAAACGGAGGTGTTAGTTTAAATGCCATTAGTTTCTGTATGGGAATTTTTCGTTAAACCATTCTTGCCTGTTATTACAGCCACAGTTTATGTTTAGACCTTCAGCCATTTTATCTACTACTGTTTTAATACCAGTAGCTTTAGTAAACTTAGCTATGTCGTCGCCTAAACCTTTTGATTTCATTATTTATAACAATGGGCTTTAGCTGGTGATCCGTGATGTTTTTCATCATACTTCATATCACCTGCTAACTTAGATATATGCTTTTCATCTGCAGTCATATTTTCATCGCTATGGCCGTGTTTATCATCATAATCAATATCTTCTTTTAAATAATGAATATGAGCAGCATCATCTGCAACTGAAGCTCTATAGTTACTTTTTGTAACTGGGGTTTTGCAACATCTTGCGTTACCAGTGTATTCTCCAAAGTGTCCTTTTTCCATAATTACCATTTTACTTTGTCAGCCCAATAGGCGGCAGACATTTTACCTTTCTTAATATTTTTTGCATGGCGCGCTTTAAAGCTAGCACGTCTTGCTTTTGATTTTTCATCTTGCTTCTTGCCGGCGGTACTTACGCCTT